>ORJL010882856.1_pt1 | contig 30000 bp, 14 predicted proteins | sample 1779941 | NCBI WGS metagenome assembly ORJL01 (sample SAMEA104232317, study PRJEB22302) | groundwater metagenome | biome: forest; feature: aquifer; material: groundwater | place: USA | collected 2011-08-07 | depth 5.8 m
GTTTACGGGGCTTTATTCAATGTAGCGTCCCGATTTATCGGGATGCGGATATGGCAAACCGAACAATATTATCTAAATTATTATAGCTTACTCCTTAACCTGATAGAATCGGCTTTAACTCTAAAACTCTTTACGCTCGGTTCTGCGTCCTCGCAGAACCAGGAAATTAAATAAGATTGAGCACACTGCACACTCACAGAGTGCGCAGTGTGGAGCGGGGTAGTTTCTAAAACCACCATGAATTGAAAATGCCGATCTGATGATCGGCTACTACATATTGATTATAGATTATTTTTATGACACTATATTTTTTACGCCATGGAGATGTGGCGGATAATTCTTTTGATGATGCGAGCCGGGTTCTTTCTGAGAGAGGGGAAGAACAGGCGACTATTGTTGGTAATACCATGGTAAAAATGGGTATTACCATCGATCATATCCTATCGAGTCCGTTATCGCGGGCAAAGCAAACGGCAGAAATTGTTGGTGAAATAATCGGCAAACAGGGTTTCAAGGTTTCAGAATATCTCGTTCCGGAGAGCAATTTAAGGCAATTGGTAGCCGAACTGAATCATGTAGATCATGGTTCAGTATTATTGGTCAGCCATGAACCAACGTTGCGAGCGTTTGCCTCATTTGTACTCACAGATTCGTTGCAAATGGACATTCTTTACCGAAAAGCAAGCCTTTCTTGCATAACAGTTGGTCAGCCAATTCGGCAGGGTAAGGGGACGCTTCAATGGCATATCACAAATGAGCAAATGAGGCTCATTCAGGCTTAAAATAATAGGGTAAAATTGCTGTTTTATAACCGAAAACGGCAAATGAAACTAAATCTACTATTTAGTGATATTAATTCTTGACTCTTTTGATTATTCAGATTATATTCATACACGTATCTAATTAGATTGCCAAGATATTATTCTTTTTTTAAACCGCTCCGGTCTACGAAATTGTTATTTGATTCTTGGCGAGCTATGTCTTTGATCTTATTTGATACAAAAAGTTAAATACATTTGCCTTCGGGCAAAGCAATAAATTATGTACAACGCGGGTTACTAAAGCTAAAACTTTGTATGGGGTTCCTTATGAAACGTTTGATACAATCTTCACTTATATTCACATTAATCCTTATTGGTTTAACCGGATGGACATTTGCGGCTCCGACCATAACAAGCTTTACACCTGCAAGCGGGACGGGAGGTTCATCGGTGACGATCACCGGAACGAATTTCACCGGAGCTACTTCTGTATTGATTAACGGGGTGAGCGTAAGTTCATTCATCGTTAATTCATCAACACAGATTGTGGCAACTGTACCGGATAATGCAACAACGGGTAAGATAAGCATAATCGGTTCCGGTTCTGTTACAAGCACTTCGGATTTTACGATTGTGCCGACCCTAAGCAGTATGACTCCTTCGAGTGCGCCGCGAGGAACCTCAGTCGTTTTTGCCGGAACGAACTTTTCGGGGATAACCTCAGTCAAGTTTAATGGTATTACAGCATCGTTCACGATTAACTCGGCAACCCAGATAACTGCAACAGTACCAACAAGAGCTAATACCGGGAAAATAACCATAGCAACCACCAGCTCATCTACCCAAAGTTCAAGTTCCTTCATTATACTCACTCCCCCAAACGTATCTCGATTTACCCCAACCAAAGGCGCTGCAGGAACAGCCGTTAGCATTATCGGTTCGAATTTTGATTTAGTTACAGCAGTCTCATTTAACGGCGAACCGGCAACATTTACAATAGTTTCATCAACACAAATTCAAGCAACGCTTCCAATCACCGCAACAAAAGGTAAGATTACCGTAACCAATTCAGCAGGTTCGGATGTGAGCGGAACAAGTTTCACAGTTTTACCGGGTATCAGAAGTTTTACTCCTTCAACAGGGACTATCGGTTCAAGTGTAACGATTATCGGTACAGCACTTTCGGGAGCCCGTTCTGTGAAGTTTAACGGAACATCAAGTTCATTTACAGAGACATCAGATACATCGTTAACTGCCATTGTTCCTACAAGAGCAACCTCAGGATCGTTAACCGTTACTACCGCCGCCGGGACTACAAGCGGAGGCAATTTTACAGTAGAATCAGCATTATCAAGCTTTACTCCTGCTTCAGGAGTAATCGGAACCAGAGTGAATCTCTCAGGAACAAATTTCGGAGCAGTAACAGGTGTTCAATTCAACGGTGTTAGTGCAACATATACAAGACGATCAGCCACATTAATTAGCGCAATTGTTCCTTCAGGAGCATCAACAGGTTTTATTACACTAACAACGGCGGCAGGCACAGTGACAAGTTCATCAAGTTTTACTGTGACCGGTTCATCAAGCGGTTTAGCGCTTTCAAGTTTTTCACCGACAAGCGGTGCTGTAGGGGCAACTGTCATTCTTACGGGGGCAGGTTTTTCAGATGTAACAGATGTAATGTTTAATAATGTCAGTTCAAGTTTTACTGTTAATTCCACTACAAAGATTACCGCACTCGTTCCTGCATCTGCAAGTACAGGACAATTAACTGTTGTTACATCCTCAGGGTATGCGTTAAGTACAAGTAATTTTTCAGTCATACCTCAAATCTCAAATTTCTCCCCAACAAGCGGTGGAACAGGAACAAGTGTCGTTATTACCGGTTCAGGGTTAGCTGGAACCAATTCAATTAAGTTTAATGGTGTCAGTGCAGGCTTTACCGTAAATTCAGCAACACAGGTAACCGCAACAGTTCCTTCGAGCGCATCAACAGGAAAAATTATTTTAACAACTCCATCAGGAAGTGTTACCACAACATCAGACTATACTGTTGTCAGTGCACCCACGCTAACAAGTTTTTCGCCGACACGAGGCGCAACGGGATCAAGCATAACGGTGTATGGTTCTAATTTTGTAAGCCCGACTGTTACAGTTGGCGGCGTATCCGCATCTGTTACGGTTGTCTCTGCTTCACAGCTTTCCGTTACCATTCCTGAGACAGCAACATCGGGAGCAGTTGTCGTTACGACTTCAGCCGGTACAGCAACAAGTTCAAGTCAATTTACCGTTACCCCGACAGTGACATCATTTACTCCATCAAGCGGTATCGTTGGGAGCAGTGTTGTTATTACAGGAACTGGTTTTGGTACGGTAACAAATGTTACCTTTAACGGAAGAAGTTCGTCATATACAGTAAATTCTTCAACTCAGATTACTGCAACGGTTCCTACAAGCGCAACAACAGGACCAATCAGCGTTACAACTTCGGCAGGTTCGGCAAGTACAGCAACAAACTTCACAGTGACAACGCCTTCAACGCCGCCGACGATATCATCGTTCTCGCCAACAAGCGGTCAGGTAGGTACAAGTGTAACAATCACAGGAACAAATTTTACGGGTGCAACGGCTGTCCAGTTTAACGGAGTAAGTGCAACAACATTCACTGTGGTTTCCGCTACACAAATTACTGCTACACTTCCTTCGGGAGCGAGCAGTGGAAAGATTAGTGTTACAACATCAGGCGGAACAGTAACAAGTACGGCAAGTTTTTCCGTTACAGCATCACAGGTTCTTACATCGTTTTCTCCGACAAGCGGACCAATAGGCACTACGGTTACTATTATAGGAACGAATTTAAGCGGTGTGACGGCAGTTCAGTTTAACGGAGTGAGCGCAACAACATTTTCGATTTTATCAGCAACACAAATAAGTGCAACAGTCCCCTCCGATGCAAGTTCAGGAAAAATTACGTTGGTTTCTCTATCCGGGAATTCAGTCAGTACGGCTAATTTCAGTGTTGTTCCCACCGTTACTGGATTTACACCCACGACAGGTCCGGCGGGTACAACGGTTGTTATCACCGGTTCAGGATTTACAGGTACAACGGCAGTAAAGTTTAATAGTACAACAACAACGTTTACAACAAATTCAGCAAATCAGATTACCGCTTCCGCTCCATCCGGTGCAACGACAGGAAAAATATATGTTGTGACCCCTTCAGGGACGGCGGCAAGTACAAGTAATTTTACAATGACTGCACCTCCTTCGATTGTAGGTTTTACACCAACACGAGGAGCCGTTGGATCAACTGTTATTATTACAGGCGGATATTTAACGGCGACAGATGTCCAGTTTAACGGTGTGAGTACAACGTTTACTCAGGTTACTTCATCTCAGATTAATGCAGTGGTTCCTAATACAGCAACAACAGGTAAGATTACTGTTATTGCCACGGGCGGGACTGTAACAACAACAGGGAATTATACCATTACCCCGGGTATTGCAAGTTTCAGTCCGACAAGCGGTGCAATCGGGACGACAGTTGTTATTACCGGCTCAGGATTTAGTTCTGTAACGACAGTATCGTTCAATAATAAGAGCGCATCGTTCACCGTTGATAGTCCGAATCAGATTACGACTATAGTCCCGGCAGGCGCAAGTACGGGCTCGGTTGCAGTTTCAACTTCAGCGGGAACAGCTACAGGCACAAGTTTCTATGTAACGCCGACAATCGGAAGTTTCTCACCGACGACAGGAACAATTGGGACAACAGTATTTCTTAATGGTTCAGGGTTCAATAATGTAACATCTGTACAACTGAATGGTTCGGCAGTGACCTATACAGTCAACTCATCGACATCTATTCGTGTGACGTTACCGATTGGATCAACATCGGGAACATTTAGCGTCACTACGACTTCGGGTTCGACGACAAGTTCAAGCTCGTTTACCGTTATTCCTCCAATCTCGATTACAAGTTTCACACCTGCTTGCGCTGAAATCGGAAACACGGTAACCATTACCGGTGTTAGTTTCATCGGTGTAACGGAAGTATTAATTGACACAAGTTTCTGTTTGTTTACCGTTCCATCTTCGACAGAGATTGTTGTCACCGTACCGGCAACAGCAACAACGGGAAGAATTAAAGTTATATCTTCACTTGGTGTCGCCATGAGTGCGACAGATTTTGTACCGGTGAATGTCCCTGACATTATAAGTTACTCGCCGTTAAGCGGACCGGTTGGTACAACTGTCGTTCTTTACGGGACAGGTTACTGTTTAGCTACTTCGGTAGATTTCAATGGAACCTTTACATCGTTTACTATTGATTCCGATGTTCAAATTACAACGACGGTTCCCTTCGGCGCAACAACAGGCGCAATAACAGTTATCAATACGGTAGGTTCATTTACAACGCCGACAAACTTCATAGTTACACCGGATATCATCAGTTTCAATCCGACAAGCGGATATGTAGGCGATGATGTTATTCTAACAGGAACAAATTTTACCGGAGCAACCGATGTGTCGTTCAATGGTGTTTCGGCAACGTTCACGGTTGATTCATACTCACAGGTTACCACCACAGTTCCGGTCGGTGCAACCACAGGCTTTATTACCATAACAACCCCTGACGGAACCGATGCGACACCGACAGTCTATGCAGTATTACCGAGAATTGATAACTTTACACCAACAACAGGTATTGTCGGTGATTTAGTTACGATTAACGGTTCAGGATTAAATAGCGCGACATCGGTGACGTTTAACGGAACTTCAGCAGGTTATACAATAATTTCAGAAGCGCAAATAGATGCAGTTGTACCATTTGGAGCAACAACAGGAACGATTTCTGTTACAACTCCCGTGGGAAGCGCAACAAGTTCATCTATGTTCAGTGTTGAACCAAACATTACAGGATTTACTCCTGTTAATGGCGGCGTAGGTGATACGGTGACAATTTTCGGATCAGCGTTTACCGGTGTAACAGAAGTTCAATTTAATGGTGTTACTGCTACATTTATTTATGATTCTTACTCTCAGGTTCGTGCAATTGTACCGAGTAATTCATCAACAGGGACAATTACTCTGACAACCACATCAGGCAGTGATGTGAGCGCAGGGACATTTACGGTTCTTCCGAAGATTACAAATATTTCACCGACAAGTGGTGTTATCGGATCGACAGTATTAATTTCAGGCACAACATTTACAGCGACAACAGATGTATCGTTTAACGGAACAGCGGCGACATATACTGTTATCTCCGATATTCTTATTTCGGCTACGGTGCCGAGCGGTGCAACTACGGGAACGATTAGCGTAACAACTCCCGATGGTACTGATTACAGTTCTCAAACCTATACTGTCCTTCCGGATGTTGCCAGCTTCACTCCGACCTCCGGCGAGGTTGGCGATCCCGTTACTATTAATGGGACAGGATTTACAGGAGCAACATCAGTGCAGTTTAATGGAACGAATTCCAGCTTTACGGTTAATTCCGATATTGACATTTCAGCGACAGTTCCCAACGGAGCAACAACCGGACTGATTACCGTTGTTACACCTTCAGGGACGAATTCAAGTACAAGCAATTTTGATGTTCTACCAACGATTACAAGTTTCACCCCGGGTTCCGGTATTCCGGGAACATCGGTTACCATTGTAGGGTATGCCTTCACAGGAGCAACTGTGGTAGCATTCAACGGAACAAACGCTACGTTTACAATCGATTCCTATAATCAAATTACGGCAACCGTTCCGGCGGGAGCGACGACAGGAACGATAACAGTTACAACGCCTTCAGGTACTGCAACAAGCGCGACATCGTTTGCTCTTGAACCAAATATTACCGGTTTTGCCCCAACAACAGGAATCATCGGTCAGACAATTACTGTAACAGGAACGAATTTCACAGGCGCAACGGATGTAACATTTAATGGCGTAAGCGCAATAACATTTACAGTTGTCTCATCAACTCAAATTGATGTTGTTGTTCCGGCGGGTGCAAGCACGGGTTTGATTGCCGTGACAACCCCTGATGGAACAGATAATAGTTCTACCAATTTTACAGTCATTCCTGATGTCGGCAGTTTTACTCCTGCATCCGGCGAAGTTGGAGATGTGATTACAATTAACGGATCAGGGTTTACAGGCGCAACAAGTGTATCATTTAATGGAACGAGTGCAAGTTTCACCGTTAATTCTGATATTGATATTTCTGCAACAGTTCCAAACGGAGCAACAACCGGCTTGGTTACCGTGGTAACACCATCGGGACCAAATACAAGTTCTACTAACTTTACGGTTGTCCCGACAATTACGGGATTTGTTCCGGGGTCGGGTATTCCCGGTACTTCTGTTGTTATTACCGGTTATGCATTTACAGGAGCAACTGCCGTTGCCTTTAACGGGACGAGCACAACATTTACCGTTGATTCATATTCTCAGATTACAGCAGCAGTTCCTGCGGGAGCGACGACAGGAACTATAACAGTCACAACACCTTCGGGCACGGCAACTAGCGCAACATCGTTTTTACTTGACCCGAACATTACGAGTTTCACTCCCACAAGCGGTATCATCGGTCAAACAATAACTATAATTGGAACGAATTTTACAGGCACAACAGATGTATCGTTTAATGGCGAGAGCGCTATAACCTTTACAGTTATTTCAGCAACTCAAATTGACGCTGTCGTTCCTGTTGGAGCGACAACAGGATTTATTCAAGTAACAAACCCTGATGGAACAGATATTAGTGCAACGAATTTCTCGGTGATTCCGGATGTCCAGAGTTTCTTGCCGACGACAGAAGAGATCGGTAACCAGACGGTGATTACGGGAACAAGTTTTACAGGAGCAACCTCGGTTACGTTTAACGGAACGAGTTCCAGTTTCGTAGTTGATAATGACGGACAAATTACGGCAACAGTCCCGGTAGGCGCAACAAGCGGAACAATCAGTGTTACCACACCATCGGGAACAGGAACAAGTTCTTCAATTTTTGGAGTTGAACCGACTGTTGCCAGTTTCTTTCCCTCAAGCGGAAATGCGGGTGCATCAATTGTGATAACAGGAACCGGCTTTAGTGATGTTACAACTGTTAATTTTAATGCAGTCAGTGCAAGTTTCACTATCAACTCAGCGACACAAATTACAGCGACGGTTCCTGCCGGAGCATCAACAGGACCAATTACTGTTACGAACCCTGCGCTTACTGCAACAAGTGGTTCTAACTTCCTTATTCCACCGACAATTACAGGTTTATCCGCCTCAAGTGGAGTAATTGGAGCGACAATAACAATTACCGGAACTATCTTTACAGGTGTTACGAATGTTTCGTTTAATGGCGTATCGGCAACGTACACTGTTAATTCAATAACACAGATTGATGCCGATGTACCAGCCGGTGCAACGACAGGAACAATAACAGTCACGAATGCGGGTGGGATGGCAACAAGTTCAACATTTACAGTGTTGCCTGACATTATTAGTTTTGCGGGAACAAGTGGTCCGGTCGGAACATCGGTTGTGATAACAGGAACAGCATTTACCGGAGCAAGTTCGGTAACATTCGGTGGAGTCTCTGCAAGTTATACAGTGAATTCATCCACACAGATTACGGCAACGGTTCCTGCCGGAGCTAATACCGGATCTATTGCTGTAACAACTGCGGCAGGTGTAGCAACAAGCGCGACAACCTATTCGGTTACACCAAGTATTACAGGCTTTAGTCCTTCAAGTGGCGCAGTCGGTGCAACAGTAACTATTAACGGGCAAGCATTTACGGGTGTTACTGCGGTAGCATTTAATGGTACAAGCGCCGCGTTTACGTTTGTTTCGAATACACAGATTACCGCCACGGTTCCAGCCGCGGCAACCACAGGGACGATCAGTGTAACAACTCCTTCAGGAACGGGAACGAGCGGTTCGAATTTCTCGGTATTACCGGTCATTGGAAGTTTCTCGCCCTCGAATGGAGTGATTGGTTCAGTGGTGACTGTTACGGGTACAACATTAACAGGAGCAACGGCAGTGACAATCAATGGTGTGAATGCTCCTTCTTATACAGTGGTATCATCAACACAAATTGATATAACAGTTCCGGCAGGTGCAACAACCGGTTTAATTGCAGTTACTACTCCATCGGGAACTGCGACAAGCGCATCAACGTATACAGTGAAACCAAACATTGTCAGCTTTGCGGGAACAAGCGGTCCGGTCGGCACATCAGTTGTGATTACCGGAACAGCATTTACCGGAGCTACTTCGGTAACATTTGGCGGTGTCTCTGCAAGTTATACAGTAAATTCATCCACACAGATAACGGCAACAGTTCCGGCAGGTGCGAATACCGGATCAATTGTTGTAGTTACCGCTGGAGGAACAGCAACAAGCGCAACAACGTATGCTGTGACACCAAGCATCACAAGTTTCTCACCATCTAGCGGCCCGATAGGAACATCGGTGACAATCAACGGTCAGGCATTTACCGGTGCTACGGGTGTTGCGTTTAATGGCACGAACGCAACATTCACTGTTGTGTCAAATATTCAAATAACAGCTACAGTACCGGCAGGTGCATCGACAGGTACAATAGCAATAACAACTCCATCAGGATCAGGAACAAGTGGATCAAGCTTTACGGTGACTGCAACCATTTCAGGGTTTGCACCGGCAAGCGGTATTGTCGGATCTTCCGTTATTATTACCGGAACAGGATTCTTCGGTGTAACAGCAGTCAGAGTTAATGGTGTTAATATGGCATCATTTACAGTTGATTCACCGACACAGATTACAGCCGCTATACCAACTGCGGCAACATCGGGATTGATTTCCGTAACAACTGCCGGTGGAACAGCAAACAGTGCATCAAACTTTAGTATAGTTCCAAGTATCACAAGTTTAGGAACCACCTCAGGACCGGTTGGAACTTCAGTTACTATTAACGGTTCGGGTTTTGGTCTTGCTACAGCAATTACGTTCAATGGCGTATCAGCAACATTTTCAGCATCAGCATCACCCTATACATCTATTACTGCAACAGTACCTGCGGGCGCAACAACAGGAACGGTTTCCGTTACGACACCGGGTGGAACAGGGACGAGCGCTACGAACTTTACTGTAACGCCAACAGTTTCGAGTTTTTCACCGACAAGCGGCGTGATAGGAAGTTCGGTTACAATTAATGGACAAGCATTCACAGGCGCAACATCGGTTACATTTAACGGAACAAGCGCATCGTTTACAGTAGTGAATAATTTACAAATTACGGCAACGGTTCCGGCAGGAGCATCAACAGGTACAATAGCAGTAACAACTCCTTCAGGAACGGGAACAAGTGGAACAAGCTATACAGTAACTGCATCGGTCAGTAGTTTTGCTCCGGCAAGCGGAATTGTCGGTTCATCGGTGATTATTACGGGAACCGGATTCTTTGGCGTAACAAATGTACGGGTGAATGGCGTGAACATGGCATCGTTTACGGTTGATTCACCGACGCAGATTACTGCCGCTATACCAACCGCCGCAACGTCAGGATTGATTTCTGTAACAACAGCCGGTGGAACAGCGAACAGCGCATCAAACTTCAGTATCGTTCCGAATATAACAAGTCTTGGAACCACCTCAGGACCTGTCGGAACTTCGGTGACTATTAACGGTTCGGGTTTTGGTCTTGCTACAGCAATTACATTTAATGGTGTGAGTGCAACATTCTCGGCATCAGCATCACCGTACACATCTATTACAGCAACAGTACCAACAGGTGCAACAACGGGAACGGTTTCCGTGACAACACCGGGCGGAACCGGAACAAGCGCAACCAACTTTACAGTAACTCCGACTGTCTCCAGTTTCTCTCCGACAAGCGGAGCGGAGGGTGCATCAATTACGATCAACGGTCAAGCATTTACCGGTGTAACTGCTGTAACGTTTAACGGCACGAGTGCAGTATTTTCATTCGTTTCTAATACACAAATTACAGCTACAGTACCAGTTGGAGCAACGACAGGAACAATAGCAGTAACGACACCATCGGGAACTGGAACAAGTGGTTCCAACTTCTCGGTTCTGCCAAGTATTACCGGCTTCTCACCATCGAGCGGTGTGATTGGTTCAGTCGTGACGGTAACAGGAACAACATTAACAGGTGCAACGTCATTGCGGGTCAATGGTGTTAACGTCGCTTCCTATACAGTGGTAAATTCAACGCAAATTGATTTAACTGTTCCGGCATCAGCCACATCAGGGTTAATCAGTGTGACAACACCGGGAGGTACAGCGAATAGCGCGTCTAATTATACAGTACTTCCGAATATCACAGGTTTCTCGGTGGCATCCGGAGTTGTTGGAACAGGAATTACCATTAACGGCTCAGCATTTACCGGAGCAACATCTGTAAAGTTTAACGGTGTAAGCGCGGCGTTTACTGTTGCAACATCAACATCGATAACAACGACAGTGCCGACAGGTGCATCAACGGGATTTGTAACAGTTACGAATCCGAACGGAACAGCAACAAGTGCAAGTATGTTTATCGTACCACCTACTGTGACAAGTTTTGGTCCCGGCAGTGGTCTCGTTGGCGATAGCATCATTGTAACCGGTGAAGGATTTACCGGAGCAACCTCAGTTACATTTAATGGCACCTCAGCAGGGTTTATTGTTCTCTCCAGTACATCCATTAAGGCGGCAGTGCCTGCTGGCGCAACAGACGGAACAATTGCTGTTACTACGCCAAGCGGTTCGGCAACTAGCGGTGTAGCATTTGATGTATTACCGAAACTTGCCGTATTGGATAATTTGAATGCAATGTTACTTGTTGATTCTAAAGGATTTGAACGACGATTATTCTTCGGTAAGGTACCGCAGGCAAATGTTGAACTTGCAAAGAAATATGAATTACGACCTATCCAAAAAGGTATTTTTGATGTACGATTTGCTTCTTCCGAGAAGAGTTCAAACGGCAAATTAATTGAATTGTATAGTTCAGTTCCTGCAACCAATTTACAGTATCGCATGAATATTGAATCGGCAACTTATCCTCTGACAGTCTATTTTGATAGAGGGAAGGGTCAGCTTGCTTCAGTGAAAGTCTGGTCGGTTATTAACGGTAACATTTCGAATCCTGTTGAATTACAGAAGAACGGCAGTGTGACAATTACCGACGCATCGGTATCTGAACTTGTGATTGAAATCGGACAAGAAGTTGTCGTACCGAAGGAATTTGCATTAGAGCAGAACTATCCGAATCCTTTCAACCCGACAACGACAATCCGTTATGCATTACCGGGTACGTATTATGTGTCGTTGAAAATTTACAACATGTTAGGCGAAGAAGTAGCAGACCTTGTAAATGAACAGAAAGATGCAGGAGCCTACGAATTTAACTGGAACGCAAACAATATGGCTACCGGTGTTTATACCTATCGCTTAGTAGCGTTCGATGCTTCGAATCATTCAAAGCAGGCATTTGTTCAGGTAAAGAAAATGTTACTCATTAAGTAATAAACTTGTTTTATCATCAAAACCCTGCTCGATTTATCAAAGAGCAGGGTTTTGTTATGTTAAGGTATACACTCGCTAATCTTAGGCACGGTTCAAAGGTTTTACACGCTAAGAAGAAGTAAAGATGTAGCCTTGTAGTATCAGCAACATTATACCATAATTATTTGTTCATTAAAGGAAAACACAATTGGGTCAACAACAACTCTTACTTATTATTTTGGGTGTTATTATCGTAGGCGTTTCTATTCAAGTGGGAGTCTCTATGTTTAGCAGTCAGAGTATCAAATCGAATCAAGATGCAGTATTTATGGATTTGGTTAATCTCGGCGCAGATTGTTATCAATACAAAATACGTCCAACGATGATGGGCGGGGGTAATGGAAGTTATTCGGGATATCGGATATCATTACGCAGTCCATGGGGTATAGAAAATCCGAATGCAACGTATGAGCTTATTGAACAAACTTCGACAAGCCTTATTTTAAAAGCAACATCGAAACAAGTAGATGGTGCGACGATTCAAATATCGTTTGATGGTAATGGGAGGTCGCCGGTAGGTCCGGTTTCATCAGGATATACGGAATAACAGTAATATCGTTTTGTTTTGAAACCCCGCTTCAAGAATTATTGGAGCGGGGTTTTGTATTTTTAATGATGGTAAGATGATAACGTAACAATATCGGAACACGTATAAATGAAGCCTTTTGTTTATTATGATTATTTTTTAACTCTTTTATTATTCCTTGCTAATCGTTATCTTTTTGTTGTAAGAATGAAAATCTTAACTTATTATTTCAAACAGTTCTAAAATCCAAAAAACAAGTAGTACACAATAAGTCTCCATGATAAAAAAACGATCACGAGTATTTGCACCTGCCACAATAGCGAACTTAGGTTCCGGTTATGATGTGTTTGGCGTTGCTATTGAAAAACCGGGCGATATTGTTGAAGCGCGAAGAACGCTTGAACCCGGTGTAAATTTTAATTTGCAAACCATCCAGAAAGATGTGCCGACAACATCGAAAAAGAATGTGGCGGCGCACGTTGCTTCGCTGATGCTGGAGGAATTCAAAACACCGTTTGGCATTGAAATGACGTTATATAAATACATGCCCATTGGTTCCGGATTGGGAAGCTCAGCGGCAAGTAGTGTTGCGTCGGTCGTAGCTGTGAACGAATTACTCCCCAAACCGCTCCCGCGCAAGGAATTACTCCGTTTTGCAGTTGAAGGCGAACGTTTAGCATCAGGTTCTCCTCATGCGGATAATGTGGCTCCATCATTACTTGGCGGGGTTTGTTTGATACGCAGTTACAGTCCTTTGGATGTTGTATCAATTCCCGTTAAAAAATCAATGTATTGGGTTGTTGTGCACCCGCATGTTATCGTCCAGACGAAAGAAGCGCGAAGTATCTTACCGAAGAATATTCCGCTTGTCACTGCAGTGCGTCAATGGGGGAATGTAAGCGGGTTAACAGCCGGACTGATGATGGGAGATACCGTGTTAGCGGGTAAGTGCATGGAAGACATCATTGTTGAGCCTGTGCGGGCAAAACTTATTCCTGCGTTTGATGAAGTGAAACGTGTCGCATTAGCAAACGGTGCGGCAGGATGTTCTATTTCAGGGTCAGGTCCTTCTGTGTATGCATTAACATCATCATTAAAGCAAGCGCGTGTTATCGGGAAAGCGATGCGAGAAGTGTTTACACTTAAGGCTCACGTAGAATCGGAGATGTACGTATCTTCGACCAATCTGAACGGCGCATATATTATTTATAGTGGAAAAGAATGAACTTTAAAAGTGTAGTAGGGCAAAGTCCGATTGTTAGTTTTCGTGATGGGTTGTTAAATGGGATTGCGCCGGATGGCGGTTTATATGTCCCTGAACGAATACCGAAATTTCTCAATGAATTTTTGGAATCATTATCAGAGTATTCATATCAAGACATTGTGGTGAAAACTCTTTCCATGTTTCTTGAAGAGTTTCCTCTTGATGATCTTAAGAAAATCGTCAATCAATCATTGACGTTTCCTGTTCCCGTGGTGAAGGTCGAAGAAAATATATTTTTATTAGAATTGTTTCATGGCCCGACGCTTGCCTTTAAAGATGTAGGCGCGCGGTTTATGGCGCAGGCGCTTTCGTACTATCTTGAACAAGAGCAGAGAGAGACGACAATTCTTGTTGCAACATCGGGTGATACGGGGAGCGCTGTTGCACACGGATTTTTCAATGTTCCACACATACGCGTGTACGTTCTGTATCCTTCGGGTAAGGTCAGCAGATTACAAGAAGCGCAGATGACAACGCTCGGCGGGAATATTCATGCAATCGAGATAGATGGTACGTTCGATGATTGTCAGAGTCTGGTAAAACAATCGCTTGCCGATAGAGCGCTTGTAGAACAAAAGAATCTTACCACAGCGAATTCAATTAATTTGGGGCGATTGTTGCCACAAATTACGTACTATGTTTGGGCTTTGGCGCAGTGGCAGAAAATCTATGGAAGGTTGGGTAAAAAGCCTACTATCGTTGTTCCCAGCGGGAATTTTGGTAATCTCACAGCGGCTGTATATGCGCGATGGCTTGGTACGCCAATTCAACGATTTATAGCGGCAACAAATTCCAACGATGTTGTACCGGAATATTTTCAAACAGGGGTATTTATTCCTCGCCCATCGGTACAAACATATTCTAATGCGATGGATGTCGGTAATCCGAGTAATCTTGCCCGGTTGCAGTCGTTATATGGAAGCGATGTGCAGGCGATGAAGAAGGATATTCAAACGTGTAGTGTTAGTGATTCGGACACGTTGAACGAGATTAAGCAAACGTATGAACAGACAAAGTATATTCTTGATCCGCATACTGCCGTTGGTGTGCATGCCGCGAGAACACTGTGTTCCGGTGAGCCAGTTATTGTTGCTTCAACAGCTCACCCCGCAAAGTTTTTAGAAGTGATTGAGAAAGCAACGGGTGTGCAGGTTCCGATTCCCGTTCAGCTTCAGGAAGCAATGACGAAGACTAAACTCAGTACGAAACTTCCGGTTGATTTTTCTGTTTGGAGAGAGCATTTGATTTCAGGGGATTGATGTCATCCCGCAAACCGATGAATGGGTTTTGAAAATCTAAATATGTACGATAGAGTTTCTGATATAAGGTTGTTAATAATTTCAAGGATATTGTTTCACCTCAAGACCCTTCCCCTCGTTCCCCTTCCCTGCAAGCAGGGGAGGGGAGGAAATATTCTTAACCTGACAGCATTGCCCATTGTCCTATGGTATAGTTACTTTCATTGATTGAAAAAATCTCATAAATGGCAATCGATAAAAATATTGTTTCACAAAAAAATATTGTGTTGATCGTGAAACTCCTTCTATGGTCGTATCTCGCTTACCTGTTGTATTTTCTTGCCTCAAATTATCATCCCGCATCAAGTTCTTATCGCCCGCCGTTCCTGATCTTTGTTATCGATACAATTAATTTATTTATCCATGAAGCAGGGCATTTTTTCTTTAAGATATTCGGCAGATACATCTATATGCTTGGAGGATCATTATTTCAGGTATTGGTTCCGTTAGCATTATTGATTGTCACATGGAGGCAAAATGTAACACAAATAGCATATTCGGCGTTTTGGGTTGGGGAGAGTATGCTGAACGTGAGTATCTATATTCAGGATGCACCGTTTAAGCGTTTACGGCTCATAACCCCCAATCTTATTCATGACTGGAATTGGCTATTGCGAGATAATTTAGGGTCAGCAGAAACGATAGCGGATATCGTTTATGTTATCGGAATAGTGGTTTGTTTTGGGGCGGTTATATTGGGCTTTATATTCGCCGCTGTGGGGTGGAAGAATGCACCGCTAAAAGAACCCCTATCAATGACAGATTCGTGGGAGGATTAATAATCCGTTTGTAATTCTTTGTTTCTCTCCTAAAAATTTCTAACATTATCTATCTTCAATTGTACAATAATCGGCAATTACCACTCATAATCAGAAAAAATCATGATTCTCACAGATAAACAAATCATTGCGGAAATGGAAAAGGGGACGATAGTCATCGAACCATATAATAGAAAATATCTTGGTTCGAACAGCTATGATGTTCATCTTGGTGAATGGTTTGCGATGTACAATGAGGAAATCCTTGACGCAAAACTTCATAATCATGTAAGATATTTTAAGATTCCTAAGGATGGATATATTCTTGTCCCGAGTAAATTATATTTGGGAGTGACGGAAGAATACACGGAAACTCATGCTCATGTTCCGTTCCTAGAAGGGAAGAGCAGTATCGGTCGCTTGGGAATTGATATTCATGCGACTGCAGGAAAGGGGGATATAGGATTTTGTAATTCATGGACACTCGAAATATCCGTAAAACAGCCGGTCAAGATTTATTCAGGAATGCCGATTGGTCAGCTTATTTATTTTGAGGTAAGCGGTAAAGTGGATATCCCTTATAATAAGAAAGAAAATGCAAAGTATAAACGTAAGACACGCAAGCCCGTCGAATCCATGATGTGGAAAAATTTTATTAAGTAAGTCAGTTATCGTACCATAATAACACATAGGAAAACAATGTTGAACCATAAACTATTAAATAGATTATCTCTCCAATCACAGCATATCATTTCATTTGTATTGCTATTGATTACTTGCTCAATAGTGAGTATTGTTCCGGTCATGGCGCAAGCGAACCGGGCAATGGAAGTCGAAGATTTGTTCAGAATTAAACGGGTGGCTGATCCTCAAATTTCTCCAGACGGGAAATGGGTTGCCTATGTTGTAACCGTTGTTGATAAACCGAATAATAAATCAAATAGTGATATCTGGTTGATTCCCTCAACAGGGGGAGAAGCAAAACAATTGACAAGTAGCCCGAAACATGATCGTCATCCGAGATGGTCGCCTGATGGAAAATCGATAGCATTTGAATCGAATAGAAGCGGTTCAAATCAGTTGTATGTCATTGGTGTAAATGGTGGCGAAGCGCGTCAGATTACGAATATTTCGACAGAAGCATCGCAGGCAATCTGGTCACCTGACGGAAAATATCTGGCATTTGTCTCTTCCGTATTTCCCGAATACTCAATGATGCCTTTTGTGCAAAGTGATAGAGAAAACAAAGAACGACAGGATCAATTGGATAATGGAAAAGTTCAAGCGCACTTTGTCGGCAGGTTGTATTATCGCCATTGGGATAGCTGGAATGAATATAAGAGAAATCATATTTTTGTTGTTCCAGTAGATGGCGGTGAACCGAAAGATGTGACTCCCGGCGAACGTGATGCTGTCCCCAGTTCATCAACTTTTTCGGCGGGTGATGATTTTGATTGGTCTCCTGACGGAAAAGAAATTGCCTATACGGCAACTCCCCTTCCGGTGCAAACCGAATCATGGAATACCAACCATGATCTCTACACAGTAAATGTGGGAACACGTGAAATGAAGCAGTTAACAACAAATCCTGCGGCAGACGGATTCCCAAGATATTCAGCAGACGGGAAATATATTGCATACCGTGCTCAGAGTCGCCCCGGATTTGAGGCTGACCGATGGCAGTTGATGTTGTTTGACAGAGCCTCAGGTGCGACAAAAAGTTTAACTGAATCGTTTGATGCAATTGTTGAATCCTTTATCTGGACAAAGGATAACAAAACAATATATTTTGAAGCCGAAGAGAAAGCGAACAAACCCATTTGGTCGGTCACGATAGCAGGAAACGATGTAAAAAAAGTTCTTGATAATGCAACCAACAGTGAAATTGGAATTTCCGATGATGGTAAATTGATTACATTTTCCCACCAGACAATGTCGCGACCAAATGAAATTTATATTGTTAAGTCTGATGGCAAAGGGTATAAAAAGCTCACAACTGTGAATGATAAATTATTTTCGGAAATACTTTTTGCAGAGCCGGAATATGTGTGGTACAAGGGTGCAGGCGGAACAGATGTTCAGATGTGGATTGTGAAACCCCCGGTTATGAAAGCGAATTTTCGATACCCAATGGTCTATTGGGTGCATGGCGGACCGCAAGGCGCCTTTCTTAATTCATGGTCATTTAGATGGTGCCAGCAGTTATGGGCGGCACAAGGATATGTTGTGGCATTGCCGAATCCACGCGGAAGTACAGGGTTTGGGCAGAAATTCACAGATGAAATCAGCCGTGATTGGGGTGGTAAAGTATATGAAGATGTTATGAACGGTCTCGCCTACATGGAACAGCAACCGTATGTGAATACCGACAAGATGGCGGCGGCAGGCGCATCGTACGGCGGATATATGATGAATTGGTTGAACGGACATACCGATAAATTTAAAACGCTTGTAAGTCATTGCGGCGTCTATAACTTTGATAATATGTACGGTGCCACAGACGAAAAATGGTTTGAAGAATGGGAACACGGCATCCCATGGGAAACACCTGACTTTGATAAGTTTTCTCCGCATAAGTATGCGGCTAATTTTAAGACCCCAACATTGGTGATTGCCAATGAACTTGATTATCGCATTCCGGTAACAGAAGGGTTTAGTATGTTCTCTGCGCTCCAGCGGAAAGGGATTCGATCTGCATTATTAACATTCCCCGATGAAGGGCATTGGGTGTTAAAACCATTGAATAGCGAATACTGGCATAAAACGGTCTTCGCATGGCTTGCAGAGTTTTTAAAGCCCGGTAATTTTTAAGTATGTAAATTGTTAGAGAAAAAGAGGCAGGAGTGCAATATATGGTAAGGAATACAATAGGTTACAACCTCATCTATTATGTATGGTTAGCATATCTTGCACTCTTCTTTTCTTCTTGTTCTGTTATGAAATCTATTGATAAGACAGAGATTGAGAAACATAGGAATAAAAGTATTACCCTTTATCTGAATGATAGCTCAAAAGTTAAACTGAAATCAAAAGAATACGCTCTTGTTGATTCTGCCGGCGCTCAATGGATTAACGGGGTAGGGAGAATTAACAATGCATCTGTAAAATCTCCTGTTGTCATAAACGTTCAGGATATTCGGAAAATCGAGTACACTGATACATTTAAGCAAGCGGTCGGAATAGGCATTACTGTCGGCTCATTATTCCTGATCTATGAATTGATGACAAATTGGGAACTAATAAAACTTGGGTATACATTTCAAAATTAATGCGTTTACTATCTTAATCATTTTATGAAACCGTTCTTACAAAAACTCGAACACATCCAGAGAAAAAATAATTCGTTGCTCTGTTTAAGTCTTGATACCGACGTAATGAAAATACCTGAATTCTTTTTCAAGTACGAAGACCCTCAGTATGAATACAACAGACGCATTATTGATGCAACGAAAGACCTCGTCTGTGCCTATACAGTAAATGTTGCCTATTATGAATCGGTGGGAGAACATTGTTGGTACACTGTCCATCATACGCTTGCACGCATCCCGGAAGAAATAATCACAATTGGCGACGGAAAAAGGGGTGAAACGGGCTATACGGGTGACAAACAAGCGCACAGTTTATGTAATGATTGGGAGTTTACCGGTACAACGGTCAATCCCTATATGGGAAAAGATGCTATTGAGCCATTCATCAAACGGAACGATCAGTGCGCGTTTATCCTTGCCGTTACTGCAAATGCAAGCTCAAAAGATTTTCAGTATTTGAAGATACAGGGGAAACCGCTCTATGAGCACGTTGTTGCTCAAGCGAAAAAGTGGAACACAAAAAAGAATATCGGCATCGTCGTAGGAGCGACAAAAACAAAAGAGTTAAAACTTATACGAAAGATGGCAGGGGAGTTACCGGTTTTTATTCCCGGTATTAATACGAAGAGCGATGATGTGGAATCCCTTGTACGATATGGATGTAATGCTAACGGAGAACTTGCCATCTTAAATTGCACCATTAAAAATCTTTCCGCCTCATCGGAAGAGGAATTGATGGAAAAGGCAAGAAAGTCGGCATTATCGTATCGTACGTTGATCAATACATTCAGAGATACATACTTTAAGTAAGTTTACCATTTTTAACGTTTAGTCTACCGTATGCCCCGAAGAAATCCATCGCATGATGTGCCTGAGCGATTCCTGAAACAACTCTGGAAACATCAGGATTTTGCAAGGGATATTCTTCGCACCGCCGATAATAAGAAAATTGAAGTTCTCCAAACAGGAAAAGTCAATACGGATAGCGGTCCTGATTTTTTCGATGCCAAAATTCGCATCGGCGGTGTTCTCTACAAGGGCGATGTCGAACTTCACACCGAATTTGGCGATTGGGTGAAACATGCCCATCATACAGATCCAAAGTACAACAGCGTTATCCTTCATGTTGTATTCCAATCCACTCAACTTCAAGAAACAACAAAAACAGTCAGCGACCGTGAGATTCCTGTATTGTTTCTTGAACATTATCTTACTTCATCATTTCGGGAGCTTTGGGAGAAAATGATACTTGATGAACGTTCCGAACGATTAGCAACCATACGTTGCTATGAGCATAACAATGAACTTGATTCCGCAGTCATTCAGCGATGGTTGAATAAACTGTCAATCGAACGGATAGAGCTTAAAATGCGCCGTTATGATGAGCGCCTGAAAGAATTGATTGATGACAGGAAATTGTTCCTGAATGAACCGCCGCGTTACGGAGAAATTCCTTTTGGGATTAACCCTGAGGATTTACCGATTTCTGAACATACTTATACGACTCGGGAACTTGCTAATGCCCATATATGGGAACAGCTATTCTACGAAGGTATTATGGAAGCATTAGGCTATTCAAAGAATCAGGAGCCTTTTTTACGCCTTGCAAGAAACCTTCAACTCAAGTGGTTTACGGAAATTCTCAATCCGCCCCGATTAACAGAGGAAGATATTCAGGCTATTCTGTTCGGCGTCGCCGGACTTCTATCTGCACCCAAACGAATTGATGATACAGAGAGCAAAGAATATGTTAGTAGCTTGCAATCACGCTGGAAACATTTTCAAAAAATGTATCACAAGGAATGTTGTATAGAAGCAGATTGGCAGTTTTTCAGGCTTCGACCGGATAACTTTCCCACTGTACGTCTTGCCGGTGCGGCAACAATAATCTTCAATCTGTTGAAGAAACGACTGCTGAAAACATTAGTGCAGATATTAAAGAACAAAGAATTCAACAGTAAGGAACGGTACAAAGAAATTATTAACCTGTTTACTGTTGATGCCAAAGGATTCTGGGAAACGCATTACCGTTTTGGGGAACCTGCGAAGAAAAATCTGACAAAGCTTATCGGTACTTCGCGGTCAGATGAGATAGTACAAAACGTTGTTGTCCCCCTGTGTTTCTTATACGCCCGTATCTTCAAAGATAAAGATGTCCGCAAAGCAACACTTGATATGTATGAAAATTGTTTGCCGGCAAGCGAGAACTCAATCCTGAGAACAATTGATGAACAGTTGATTAAAGAGCGATTCAAGATGAAGAATGCAAAGTTACAGCAAGGGGCATTGCAGTTGTACAAATTTTATTGCGTTGAAGAAAAATGCGGAGAATGTACTATTGGGAAGAATGTGTTTAAAGCTTAATGAAATTTTAACAGGGTCTAGAAAAATAAAAAAGGGCGATGACGTTGTTCCTCATCGCCCTTCACTGTAATACGTGTTTGTTATTGATTATCCGATTTCTCTAACTGTTCAAAATACTTTCGGATGAGGTCTTCGTAATCCTTTGAGTATTTTCCTTCAAGAACTTTAAGCAACTCTTCGCGAAGTTTATTCTTTCCTTCTTGAGTTGTGAGATCAAGTCCAGCAGGACTTGAATGTTCATACTCTTTTCCGGCTTCCGCTTTGCGCCGTTTTTCAAAATCTTTTTCGCGTTGCGAGCGTTGTGAATCAAGCAATCGCGAAAGTATTCGTTCCTGTTTTTGTACAGTTTCAGGATTAACGTTTCCCTGCACTAAATCGGATTGCACTTCCGCCATCTCTTTTGCAATTCTGTCCAGATCGCCCAGAAGTTTACTGAAATCTTCCGATTTTTTTGCTTCCTCAGAAAGCTGTTCCATCGATTTTTGCAGCGCGGCTTGTTGTCCGCCAAGGCGTTTATATTCTGCGGCTTGCTGTTGCGACATTCCACCTTCGCCTTGCATACCCATTGCATCCTGTGTGGATTTATTCAGTCCGCTTTGTCCCCCCGCCATTTGTCCTAATTGCGACATTAAGCCCGACATACCCATACCGCCGCCGCTCTTTCCGCCTTTCATCATACCATTGAGAGCGTTTTGCATTTGCATTGCCGCCTGATTGAGCGAACCCATAGCGCCACTTTGCTGTTGTCCTGCTCCGCCGGGATTACGATTCTCCATTTGCTCCATTGCACTGCTCATTTGCTGCATTGCATCGCCGATATCTTTTCCCATACTGGGATTTACGGCAAACGTTTTTTTGCTGAGTTCACCCATGGCATTGGCAACACTGCTGACATCGTTCATCAAGTCGTTTTGTTGTTGTGCACTCTCGCGGAAGCGTTGCGAGTTTGGATCAAGTCCTTTTGTTTCGTCTTTTAATTCTTCCTGTCGTTTCGAAAGTTCAAGAATATTATCCAACTGCTTTTTCATTTCATTCAGAACTTGCTGTTTCTGTTTGCTTTCGAGAGCGTTCTGGACTTCTTTCATCTGGTCGCGGAATTCTTTCGTATCCTCTTCAGCCTGTTCCTGAGATTGCTCTGATCCTTGCATATCTCCTGCCTGCATTTGCTCGGATGATTTTTTCATCTTTGAAGGGGTGTTCTTTTTCTTCATCGATTCTTCCGCTTTTTTCATCTGATTGAGCGGCATCTCCTTCGGAAATTCTTCCATCTTCTCACTGAGATCGGATGCTTCTTTCTGCATCTGCTCAGCCTGCTTTTGTAAATCCTCTTGCTGTTTTGCGAGATTGTTCTGCTTTTCCTTATCACCCGATTTTGTCTGTGCTGTCTGGTCTTTCAACTTCTCCTGCTGTTTGAGCATCTGCTCGGCGCGTTTCACCAGCTCATCAATCTTTTGCTCAATGTGGATGCGCTTCAACAATTCAATCATGCGCTCAAGACCCTTACGGAAAGCATCTTCGTTTGCTTTCATCTTTTCCATTGCCTGCTTCACATCGTCTTGAGTCATTTGTTGACCCTTCATCTTCTCCTGAAGTTTCTTTAACGCTTCCATCAATTCGGGTGTACGCAATTGGTCGAGAAGTTTTTGCATCTCATTATATTTATCCATGGTTTTATCGGAGAGAAGTTTATTCTCTTCCATCTTGCTCACCATTTCATCCATTTTCTTTGCAGTCTCTTCAAGCTGTTGCTTCATTGCATCGTATCGCTTCACCATGTCTTCGGCTTTTTTCTGATTCTGCCAATCATTTTGGTTCGGCTTTTTCAAGTCGCGTTGAAGCTGTTCCATATCCTTAGCAAGTTGCTGTGTTTCTTTTGCAACGCTCTGCATCGATTCAAGTGATTCCTGATGCGTTTGCGAAACATCGGAGAAGACTTCCTCAAGTGAAGGGAAGCGTGCAATGTACATTTCGCTCTTGCTCGATTTTGGTCCGCTGATGTTATCGTTATCAAATACTTCAACGTAATATGTAACAACATCTTCCGGCACTAAATTGAGACGCGCGAGATCCCATTGGTAAGGAACATCCGCTGAAGTACGGCTTGCTTTTGCAAAAGGCAAGTCGATATATGTAAACTCTTCAGTCGCTTGAACAAATTTCGATTGCGCCAACCTGTAAGCAAGGCGTAGTTTTGAAAAACCGAAATCATCTTTGATACTGATAAGAAGCGGGATATTCATGCTCTCGTTCAAATCGACCGACTTCCCCGGTTCAACAATTTCAATCGTGGGAAATTCATCGGGTATCATTCTGATTGTATATTCAATGGGGTCGGAGTTATGTAATCCACTGTTATCAGTCAATACAAAATGATAAGAACGGTTGTTTTTGGCAACGAACGAGGCTTTACCTTCCATTGCATCTACCGAGAAGGGCAGTGTTGTTGAATCGCTGAAGAGTATCTCCGCCGAGGATATTTCTTTGCTTGTAAGAAGTCTTGTGTCAATTTGTGTTCCGGGATAGACGTTTATATCGCCTGTGTTTTCGTCCATCTGCTTCTGGGGGATTCGCGTGTAAGCCGGTGGTGTAACTGTTAATTGAAATGTTCTCACTAACGGGCGGTCTAACACCGAAATTTTGAATTTCTCACTGGTGATTTCATCGACACCGGCATAATACTCGGTTGTATTTTTGATATTATTAATTGTTGTCTGGAATGTGCCGTTCGGGTTGTGTGAAAGAATTTGTTTATCAAAATCTTTTTGCCCTTCACCACGTGTAAGAAGTTCAATGGTCTTAACGGGTTTCCCGCTTGTGCGGATAACGATGGGAACATTTTCACCGCGAACAACTTCAAGATTACCGGGCTCAACAGAAAATTGAATAGGCAACGTTGAAGCAAAGGATTGATTAAAATGCGATAAGCGGTTTAATGAGTTCAAAAATCCCGATGGAGAGAGAACAAACACAAGCAAAAACACACCAACACCGTAGAGGGCAAACTTCCGGATTTTACGTATCGAGGCATCACTCACAGCATCTTTGAAATCGATGGGTTGAATTAGTGCGACAAGATCGTTAAAGGAGGCATCGATAAGTTCGATTGAATAATACGAGCCGAGAATATCGCGCTTTTCGTACATCTGAATAGCATCAATAAGCCTATCCTGTATGTGCGGAAAATGTTTCCCGACCTTTACCGCCGTCGAATGGTTATCTTCCGAAGAGAGAATACCGAATAACCGAAGGAGGGGAGGAGCAACGAAGACGCCAATCGATCCGGCAGTAATCACTGATACGATGACGACAACAATTGTCCTGCCTGTTGTATCGAACGATGCAAGTTGCTCAATGATAACGGCTATGAGCGATGCAATAACCGTAACAATGAACGTCGCGATAATTCCATAGAACAGCGCATTTCTGTGCTCTTTCGCTCTCACGCCTGAAAGACGTTGAGTGATCTCTTTGTAGAAACTTGATTGTTGGTGTACGTCGTTATTCATTTTGTAGAGTTATGTGCGGTCGAATATTAAATATATAAGTGTGTAATAATTCAATAAAGAGTATTTTGAAATACTCCTCCACGCTCCACTCTGCGTCCTCGCAGAGTGATAAATTCAATTGGTGTTCATGATTCTGCGAGGACGCAGAATCGAGCGGATCAGGCTATCTGTTAATGTGTTAACGCCCAAACAATAAGGTTTGTTCCAAACCTGAGCGCTTCGTCCCGTTTTTCGGGCGGGTCGCCATGCACTTCGGGTGGATTCCAACCATCGCTTGGGTTCGATTCAAATGTATAATAAACAACAAGTCTGCCGTTATGGAACAACCCGAATCCCTGTGGCGGTTTGCCGTCATGCTCGTGTGTTTTAGGCGGACCTTTGGGAAACTCGAATTGGCAATGATACAGTCCGTAAGAAAACGGAAGTTCTACAAGATCCTGTTCAGGAAAGATTTTCTTGATCTCACGGCGAAACGCTTTATCCATGCCGTAATCATCATCAACATAAAGGAAGCCGCCGTTTTCAAGGTACGTTCGGATTCGTTGGATTTCAATATCCGAAAATGAGATGTTCCCGTGTGCGGTCATAAAGATGAACGGGTACGTGAAAAACTTCTCGTTGACGATTTCCACAAACTCGTAGGTGGGGTTCACATCGATGTTGGTGTGGTCGCGGACATAATTAAGCAAACTGACTTCTTGTTGTGGATCGTTGTACCAATCGCCCCCGCCGTTGAACTTCAAACGGGCGATTTTGAACGAACTGCCGGCAATAGTCTGTGAAAACATCTCCTGCGCGAAAAGCAGGCAAAAAACAGTAAAAATAAGGATTTTATACTTCATGATAGTATTAAGGTATGAATTAACAAACGAAGAAACAAAAGAAAAGGTTCACTGATTTTAAGGTAAAAATTCAACGATGTCAGGCTAAGAAAAATCTAAATTCCCCTCTTGAGAGGGGAAGGGGTGTGTGAGCATTGTTTTAGATTAAAATCAAAGCAATTTTTCATTATGAATTAATAAACCACGACATGCTTCCTTTGTTACCTTAAAGTGTCAGCCTCTAGCCTTTATGCCAACGGTTTGATTCGCACGAAAGCCAAAATATTTTGTATCTTATATCATGTCTATGATAAAAGAACTCATAATAACAACAAACATTACAATACCGTACTCAGAGCTCTCGTTCCGTACAGCGCGAAGCGGAGGAAAAGGGGGGCAGAACGTTAACAAGGTCGAAACGAAGGTGGAATTGCTGTTTAATATTACTGAATCACCAAGCCTCACCGATGAAGAGAAAGAACGCGCTATTACAAAATTAGGCACACGGGTTGATTCTGATGGTATATTTCGGCTTGTCTCACAGGAATCACGCAGTCAAAGTAAAAATAAAGAACTGGCAATCGAGCGATTCATTGAAGATATGAAAGTCGCCTTGAAAAAAAGAAAAAAACGTGTTCCCACAAAAACACCAACTGCCGTAAAGGAGAAACGACTCGAAACCAAGAAGCGGCGCAGTGAGGTGATACGGTTACGGGTTGTAAAGGAAGATTGAAGAGATTCCAATCTCTAAAACCGAATACCGAAATTCTAAACAAATTCTAATTTTCAAAAATTGAAAACAATTTTGTTGTTTTCTCTTCCCTTTTTGATAAATCCCTCGCTTTCTGTACCTTAAATACCCCTTACTTTCCCGCCAAAGCGTGATTGAAGGGATAAAGTGCGTTTACACCTGAACAGATACTTGCCACTCACTTGTCTATTTTGGATTTCATAGTAACCTTAGTTATAAGGAATTTAAAACAAGTAAGTGAGTGGCAAATAAATCTTGCATGCAGTTAATAAAAATATGAGCGATATAAAATCCATACAACATACTTTTTTTCATTCAACTCCGTTTGTTGAGTTGACGAAATCATTAGGCAGTTTGCAATCCAAAGAGGTTGTTACACTCCGCAATGTTGCAGGATCGTTGTTGGCATTTGTACTTTCCAATATTGTCGAATCGTCTGACAGGCAAGTTGTTGTCATTGCATCAGACCGGGATAAGGCTGAAAAATTACGGGATGATTGTATATCAATCATCGGTCAGCAATCGGTGATGTTCTTTGGTGAGCGTCCGTTGCATGAGGCCGCATTGCTTGATTTAAGTTCTCCGCTTTCTCAGATCGAAACACTTCAATCGCTTTCCAAGGGAGTGTTGGGAGTTGTCATTGCATCACCACAATCAGTTGCTCAGAAAGTCCCCAAGCCTGCAACATTTGTTCAAACCAATATTGAACTCGGCATCGAACAGGAGCATAATTTTCAACAACTCCTTGAACAACTGAATGCGCTTGGTTTCGAAAAGAAAAATTTTGTTGAAGGCTACGGCGATTATGCGGTGCGCGGCGGCATCCTTGACGTGTTTTCCTACGTCGGAGAAAATCCGTTACGGTTTGAATTCTGGGGTAATAGTATTGAATCCATCCGCGAGTTTGATGTCCTTTCTCAACGTTCCATCCGTAAACTTGAAAAAGCGAGTATCGTTCCTCCTCTTGTCGCACAAAATAATACTGATGAAAATCAAAACGAGAAAACAGACTATACGGCATCATTATTCGATTATCTGAATGATGATGCTTTAATCATTTTTGATGAGCCTTCTTTTGTCAAGAAAGAGCTTGAAGATTTGTTGAAAGAAGGTAGTAACAACCTTTTCTCGTTTGATGAAATTACATCGCTCTCCGAATTGTTTTCAAATCTTGTATGCACATTTCTGAATACTGACCAAACCGAATTCAGAGCATCGAAACATTCTATTGATTTTGGCGGAACTTCTCAGCCATCGTTCAACGGAAGCATCAACCTCCTCATTGATGCAGTAAATAAACTTCATTCCGAAGGAACAACAGTCTATCTAACATGTGATACAAAAATAGAAGCAGAACGATTAAACGAACTTATTGAAGAGGCAATTACCAATCCTGATTCACGATTCACGCAGCTGAATCCTACATCAAGTAAGAAGGAAAGGAATGAACCTGATGAAGGCGTCTCTCTTGAGGATGATGAGAATTTTACCATTGAGCGATCATCAGATGACGCTTCGCCAATTCATTACAAGATACTCACGGGAACGATACACTCAGGTTTTGTGTATTCCTCTGCACATGTAGCAATCTTTACCGAACATGAAATATTCGGCAGGCTAAAACGCCGCGGAAACGCCAAAAGAAAACGTTTTAAGGGCATTTCTCAAAAAGAACTTGGACAACTTCGCCCCGGCGATTTTGTCGTTCACGTAGATCGCGGTATCGGGATGTTTTCCAACATGCAGAAAATTACGGTTGCCGGAGTTGAGCAGGAAGTGATGAAATTGCAGTTCGATGCAGGAGGTATCATGTATGTCAATTTGCAACTGCTGAACCGCGTGCAAAAATATTCTTCAAAGGAAGGATTTGTTCCTAAGTTAAACAAACTTGGGTCAGGCGATTGGGAACGTGTTACAGCCAAAGCGAAAAAGCGAATCAAAGACATTGCACGTGACCTTATCAAATTGTATGCGAAACGAAAACTTGAACAGGGATTTGCCTTCAACGCCGATTCACACTGGCAAAAAGAATTGGAAGCATCGTTTATGTATGAAGACACTCCCGATCAAGCCCGCACAACGTTCGATGTGAAGCAGGATATGGAAAGTTCTTCACCAATGGATCGCCTGATATGCGGCGATGTCGGTTTCGGAAAAACAGAGGTTGCAGTTCGTGCCGCATTTAAAGCAGTGAACGATGGTAAGCAAGTCGCCGTGCTTGTGCCGACAACAATTCTTGCCATGCAACATCACAACACGTTCTTTGACAGGCTTTCTAAATACACTGTTCGTGTTGAACATCTAACGAGATTCAAAACAGCAAAAGAGCAAAAGCTGATTGTTGAAGGAATGAAAAACGGAACAGTTGATATTGTCATCGGTACGCACAGGTTATTATCCAAGGATATCGGATTCAAGGATTTAGGACTTCTTATTATTGACGAAGAACATCGCTTCGGTGTTGCCGCAAAGGAAAAACTGCGACAATTTCGCGCCTCAGTAGATACTCTGGCTCTCACTGCTACGCCTATTCCGCGAACATTACAATTTTCGTTAATGGGAGCGCGAGACCTTTCTATTATTGCTACACCGCCAAGGAACCGCTTGCCGATACAAACAGAAATTATCCCTGCCGGAACAGACGGGCATCATGCACACTGGCATTTAATACGTGAAGCGATTATTCATGAATTACGTCGCGGTGGGCAGGTATATGTTGTTCATGACAGAGTAGATAATATCGATGCAATTGCCGGACAGGTTCGTTCCAAAGTCCCCGAAGCGAAAGTACACGTTGCACACGGGCAGATGGAAGGACATGAACTTGAACAAACGGTGATGGAATTTCTTGAAAAGAAGTATGATGTGCTTGTTTGTACTAAAATTATTGAGTCAGGACTTGATATACCGAGTGTGAATACGATTATCATCAATCGCGCTGATAGATTCGGGATGGCAGAGTTGCACCAGCTACGCGGTCGGGTAGGGAGATCAAATGTGCAGGCGTATGCATATCTCCTGACACCGCCGTTAAGTGTATTGCCGAAACCGACGCTCCGAAGATTACAGGCAATTGAAGAGTTTGCAGAA
>ORJL010356190.1_pt1 | contig 29990 bp, 42 predicted proteins | sample 1779941 | NCBI WGS metagenome assembly ORJL01 (sample SAMEA104232317, study PRJEB22302) | groundwater metagenome | biome: forest; feature: aquifer; material: groundwater | place: USA | collected 2011-08-07 | depth 5.8 m
CGCAGCCCTCGCAGCCCCCGCAGCCCTCGCAGCCCTCGCAGCCCCCGCATAGGTAATAAACTCATCGTCTATATTTTCTTTCCAAATAATCTCATCGAGCGGAAGCTCTGCTATTCTATATGCTTCTTTTATTACTTCTTCGCACTTCTCTTTATTCAACAAAGAAACCTTGGAAAGGTTCACTCTCTCCATTTCCAAAATGAGATTGTGGGTTTCGTCGGAGTATCCGCGTAGTTTTTCTGCTTCGGTTTTCAACATGGTTAATCTTGTACATTCCTCCTGTAGGTCGCTGGGTCGTATTCTTGCTGTACTCTGACCGTGTAACTGCCGGGCTGTAGTGTAATCGGTGCGTGTTCTTCGTGCATGACCGTAGCAGTGCCACCCTCTATTTCAAGATAGAATCCGTTTCCGTCGTGTGCGATTCTCATTTTAGTTGTGGGTCGATCTGCTACGAGGAGGTGTCTGTGTCCTGTTACTTCTCCATTCGCTAATACCGCCTCCTTAACTACCTCGCTCGCCAACTCTTTCTTCTCTGTCTGTGCGATTATTACATCGCCGTGTCTGTATTTGTTCATAATTGTATTATACCATTCTTAGTTTTTATCTCCTGTGGATAACGACCTTTTTCGTGGACTGCCAGTGGACTGACGATGGACTGTCCGCCGTTCCTCAAAGTAATCCAAAAGTATCTCGTCCAACATCTCTGAAGCGGTTTTATCTTGTCCCTCTGCCTCTTTCTTTAGAAGCGTAAGCAAATCCTTGCTAATCCTCGTGTGGGTCGTTTTTCGTTTCAACATTGTTAACCAAATTGTTAACCCGATTGTTAACACTTTCTTTCCCCCGACTTCCCACCGATCCTCTCCTCTCTCCCTCCTTCCTCCCCGCCCCCTAACCCGAATGTCTCTCCTTCTTTCCGTCTCTGCTTCCCCCTCCCGTAAAGAATCTTGTCTTTACTCAAAGGTTATTAAAGGTAAGTCATTCTATCAGCGATTTCTCGCCATTCGGTATAAGTGGTATGGGTATGGAATATGAGGCGCGTGATCTCCCAAGGATTTGTTTTTTATCGTTCCTTGAACCCTCCCGCGCGGGTCTTCCACGAATGTTAAATAAAAATTGCCGGAATCCTCTCTCCTCTAACCAGAAGAGAAGAAAGGATTTCGACAATCTTTCCGTACCCGCTGGTTATGGGTGCTTCAACCGATAATTTATTATTTACTACTATAAGTATAGCACATTTCAAAAGACAAAACAATCTGTCAAACTACTCCGACTGGGGATAACTATTCTGTATGCTTCTTAGTGAACCCCTTGTCCTGCTTATAACCCTTCAAAAAGTCCCTTAATTCTCTTTTCAATTCTGGGGGTGTGCTGGTCAAATCAAATCTATCAGGATACCTTTTGTAAACCTTTTTAAACTCCTCCTCTTCCTTTGTCTTCTCTCTTTTAGAATAGGTTATATCCGACATATCCATAGTATAGCACCCCTAATGCGAAAATCAAGAAGAACCAAAACTCTTTCATAGGGGCATGGAACAGTAAATAATCACCGCCAACAGAAGTGAAATTATGAAGATGAACGACATGATTTCCGCTGTCTTTTCAACTCTTCTAAAGACCTTTCGTGGTGTAGTTTTAGCCATGAATCGTGCTTTATATGCGAATGACAAGTCCTACATAGAGTAATCCCATTTTTCAAAGAGAACAAGTCTTTGTTTTTCAACGCCGCACTCACAGTCTTTATATTGTCTTCGAATAGTATCCTCGCCACCTGTCTTATGTGGTGCGTATTTAAATCGCCACCTAAATTTCCACAAGATGTACAGGTCCATTTATCCCTCTTAAGAATAGCAAATCTCCACCTCTTATACTCTTTCGTTGCCCTTATCTTGTCTCTTAAGTTGGTACTTCCGTCTATCCAATTCGGATGCCCGCGACCGCGACTAAATGGTTTTCCAGACTTAATTTTCCCCTCTTTCCTTAGCATAGAAAGACAGGGGAAACACCTCTTTGCTGGAGAACACATCAGATTCTTTTTACACACACCACATAGAATCTTGTTCTTTAGGAACACCTCTCTCCTTTTGTCTTTATCGTATCTTTCCTTGAGGCGTAAAGAATTACAAGCCCTGCATCTTTTTGTGCTAATTTTCCCATCCTTTACATAGAATGAATCCTCTCTTTTGTCCTCCAAACAAGTCCTACAAATCATTCTTTTTTCTTCTATTCAGTTTTATTTTTGCGAGTTTCTTCCATCCATCACCAAAAACTTCCTCTGCTGTCTTTCCCCTAATCTTACACAAACAGGAATCACATATTTCCATCTTAGGCATTTCAGGTATCTTTCTCAACACTCTTGTTTCCCCGTCGCACTTATCGCACTTGTAGTTTTTCATCTTAATACAAGAACCTCTGCCGACCTTTTACCGAACTCCAACGCTTCTTTGGTGTTGAAGAAGAAGATGTCGAATCTCTTGGTAAAACGGGGGTGCATACGATCGAGGCAACTGTATTCCTTGCCGAATACCCTTACCTTTGAATAGAGGGGAATGGACCTTGGACACGCAATCATCCCCTCGAAAACTCTGTGTCCTGAAGCCGAAATGTAGGGGTCGTCGTCTGTTTCTTCTATCCGAGGGCTATAGGCGGTGATGGTGGCGTCCATTTTCTCCCATTTGGTGAACTCGATTACATTCATCGGTTGCTTGTGAAACCAATTGCCAGCAACGGAAAGCCCGAACACGAACGCTATCGAGGCAAGAGAAATGAGGAATGTTCTCATGGGTATATTATACCATTTTGAGATGCTTACCTCCTGTGCATAACTCTAAAAGCCATACGACAACAGAAGAAGAAACAAAAGTCAAATCAGATGCGTTATACTTATTGAGAGGTAGCACCTCGGAAGCAAAAAACAGCATTTTTTCACCGTCCCGCGAATTATCGCATAAAGGGACGGTTTTTTAGTCGAGGAATGAAAAACACGATTTTTTACCCATAAATAGACCGCATTAAACCTACATCGGGTTTGCCAAAAAATGCAACTAATGCCCTTTTTAGAAGTTTGGCGATATAGGATACTACTTTTTTCCAGACCCCCCTTAAATCGCTGATTTTCGCTAATTTATGATTCTATGTACCCCCAAAAGAAGGGTTCCCGCGATCAACCCACCCAAGGCACTCGCCCATACCCTATCCCAGAATAACTGCTTACGGTTCATAGATATATATTATACCACAAATAAAACACCCTCGCATATCGCGGGGGCGTTAGGTATTACCTTTCACTATGTCGAGGATGAAGTCCGAGGCTTCGGAGTCCAGCCAGTGCATTACCGAATTGTGGCAGTCCAAGAGATTATTGGTATCATCGAGTTCCCATTTGATATGCAGTTTCCGACCACATTCCGTGCATATCATGGTGAACCGATACCCGTCCTTCCCCTTGCCCGCAGGGATAAGCCCGTGGATGGACACTTCTTCCTTACCGGTACACTTGCATCCGTTGAAGATGAAAAGGGTCATTTGACACCTCCTACCTCCGACCATTCATATCCGCAGGTCTTGCAGGTGAACCACCAGATTATCGAGCGTACAAGGTGCTTCACGGACACCTTGCGACGCTTCTGACAGCGAGAGCAATAGCGTACCATGATGCACCTCCTTTAGTTGTTAATGAGCGTTGATAGTCAAAATCCGGTTTTCAAACTCTTTCTTCGTAACCCTATACCTCTCGAAAAATGTCGCAAGGAACCTCCTCCAAAACGGAAGGCGCGAGATGTATCTATTCAATAGGTCGATATATATGTATGTTGGTATTGTTCCTGCTGTCATTTCTTTATTATATCACTTTGTTAATGTTATCTCTGGGGGGTTAGATGAGTGAGCTTGATTCTCTGGTCTTTTCACAAACTCGTCATGCCACATATTCTCTGCAACCTTTATTGCAACTGGAATAATTTGGCGTAATTGATTCATCTCCTCTAAAGTTAAATCTTGAATATCGCCTCGCACTCCAAAATCGGCTTCTCCGTTCTTATCAAATCCTATTGTAATTAGTGGTCTTTCCATGTTTTTATTATATCACTTTGTTTGGTTGTGTAGGGGTTAAAGGACTGAAAGAGTGGGGCGAGGATTTGACGAATGCGATATTTGTTTAGGATTGCCGAGTTTCCCGCTAAGGAAATCTGTGTACCCTCGCTTATTCGTATAGTCACCTCGCATGGGACTCTGCTTTCGCGATGCCCTTTTCATGCGTCTACCCATTCCGCCACCCACTCTCTCAATCCTATAACTTGTGAAGGAACTATGAAATGATTTGCTTGTTTCGTGAGCCGACTGGTGTCCAGTTATTCCCTCACATGGGACACTCCGCGATACCCTCATGGGTTTCGAGTTCGTTAGACTCTCATCAGTCGCGATTTTTTATTGTGAGGCAAGATGCTACCTGCGTATCGGCTCTTTGGTAGCCCACGAAATAAACAAACCATTTCAAGGAACTATTCATCTCCCATGCCCCCAACACGAAGGTTGGGGGCGCGTTCGTAAACTGCAACCCCTTCGGATTGAGTATTCCCCATCATTTCTGATGAGGGCATGAGAGACGATTGGAAAGAACAATCAGTTCCACTGTCCCCACCGCAAATGCGATGGGGTGGAGCCAGATGGATTAGCCCCCTTAGGGAAATCCACTTCATCCCTACCCTCCGCGCCCCCACCTATAATTTATAGGGGGGACAGTAGAACCGATTTAAACGAACTGGTAACGGACTTTAGAGAGCGTGCGGGTGAGTAAATTGGATAATTTATAAAATGTTCCCGCGCCCTCTCTGAAATCCACCACGCTCTTATTATAGCATATTCGGTTTATACGGGGCTGTGGATAACTTCGTGCGAGCGTTTTCCGCAGGAGGTACATACATATTCCTGTACTATCAAACCGCTTGCCCGTATCCTTGTTCCCCTTTTCTGCGTGCTTCCTGTTTTACAGTAGGCGCAATCGGGGCGTTTCTCAAAAAAGACGGAGGGCTTGTTTTTAATATACTTTCTTAATCGTTCGTAGACCTGTTCCAACTGTATCACATCGTTCTTATTGTAGCGAACCATTTTCCTGATACTTCCCACATCTCCTTTTTCCGCGCCTTTCCACATTCCTTTATTTGTCTGTGACTTTCCATCGAATCCGAAGATGTGGGATAGCCAGTCCAAACTCATAGAAGTAAACATCCCAGATTTCTTGGCTTCTTTTAAGGTGTCGATAGATCGGATGGTCGGGAGGGGTTCAAGTCCGTGGGTGATTATTCTTTGGTTCAGCATAGGGAGGTCGAACCTGTTGCCGTTGTGGGCTATCAGAATATCCGCTTTTGAAAGAACATCCCTCAAAGTTTTCACTACATGGTAATCGTCCCTTGGGTTTTTCTTTAATCTCTTGGGGTCGTCCAAGGTACTAACAGAAAATACGCGATGATGTCCTAATTTCTTCCACGACCCGCAGATTATAAATGTATCGTCCTCTATGTCCTCCGTCTTTATATACTCCGTTTTTCGATTGAATACCGAAGCACGAAGCCGAGCGGTTTCTATATCCCAGAGGATGATGTTTGCCTCCTGTTTGATACATACATTATACCATATTTCCATTTGATTGTCCTGTGGATAACAAAACCCCTTTCGGGGTCTTGACCTCTATGCTCTTTATTTCCCCCACTCGTCCTTGATTCAGAGACGAACAGTTAATATAGTTGGGAGAGCGTATCGGTTTTGGTGATGAGTGAGAGCTGAAAACGATTTTCTTTATACTACCTCTCTCATCGCTTGTATTATACCATATTCTTCCTTGACAGAATTGGGGATAACTTAGATTTTAGCACCGAAGATATTTACTCCCCCCGCACGATACCGTCCAACGAGCGCAAGAATAGCACCTAACGCCGTGACGATGAAGTTGATCGCACCCTCCGCGCTTCCCGCGTCAAAAGGAAGTCCTGCCGCCTGAAATACATACCCTAACACCATCACAATAACGCCCGAATAAGTTAATGAATACATAATTGTTATTTACTTTGGCGACCTTTTGCCTATTATAGCATTTTATATCGTCTTTTTCAACCATCGCAGATACCCTCCCGAACGAAACGCTATCCAATCTTTTGCTCTTCCTCTCTTGAAGTTCTCCGCCATTATCTCTAAACATCTTATGGGCTGTTCTATCGCCTGTCTGTCGGTCATTTTATATTCCCTTAAATAATACCTACGCGAGAACTGACACAATCCCCAATCATCCGTTTGTCGGTTCACGCAATTCGGATTCCACCCACTTTCCCCCCATACTGTTGCCACGAGATTATCGGTAAGTTCTTTGGATAGTTTCTTTTCTTCACAGATTCTCTTGGCGTGGGCGATGAGTTTCTTCTTTTCCGTGTCGGGGTAATCGCTGAACGCCTCTGATGAAGGTACGGGAATATACATTCCTTTTCTCACATACTTATACGGCAACGCGTCTATCGGTTTATTCCGATTTAGGTACGCAAGGAAAAGGTCTTGGAGATATTTAACGAAAGATTGCACCATAGAGTTTTTGGAATTGTCTTACTATCTGAACGAGCCAGTCGTATAAAAGTTGGAGGACATCCCACTGTAATTTCTTAATGTCCTCCGGGTTCATATCCCTAAAGGTATACGCGAATACCAAATTATCAGCCACTTCTTTTGAGAAGTAAAATATCCCGTTATCTCCCACTTCCTTTCCGTAGGAGTTTTGAACCATAAGATATACTTTTCCATTTATCACTTTCGAGCCGAAGATTTTAACCGCATGAGGGGAGTTTCTATCGGGACCGTAATGTTCACACACCCCACCCTCTGCCCTACTCCATAGGGGTTGCCAGTATACGCCCGCAAAAACAGTTCGCTTTTCCGCCCTATTCTGCCACATCGTAGCCCTAATGGAATCGAATAAGGAATCGTGTCCGTCTACTTCAAAGAACGCTCCTTTGCGGTGTTTTACCGCGTTCGCGTCAAGGGATTCCGACCAGTTCTTCCAGTTTGCGATAGTATCCCTATCGTTCAGTCCGAGGACAAAAGGAGATTCGTGCTGTTCGATCGCCCCGTATTTGATATGTGCTTTACAAGCCGAAACAGGGTCTGCGCCGTATCCTTTATAGTCCCCCATTATCTTCTTTGTCTTGGCGAAGACATACTCTGGTGAGAGCAAAACCCCCTCTTGGTCTTCGGAGATGGCGGAGGTTGAGTACGCGGTGCAAAGGTCGGACGAAAACTGGTTCTTTATTTCCAAGGGTTCTGCCACCACGAAGTTATTGGGTACTTCAAAGATATTTCCCGCCCCGAAGGTCTTGGAATGAGAGAATGTCCGAGGGTCTTTTCTTTTGATGATTAAACCGGAGTTCATTTAGGTCTTAAATGATGTTTTCTGGTGCGGAATTGACTACAATCTCCTCTAATTCAGGCGTTTCTCCTTTTCCTGCCGTTCCGCCCGGTACGCTCCTCATTTCTACTTTAAGTTGTAGGAATGTTCCGATAGCATCCAAATCGAAACTCTGTCGCTCTATGCTCTGTGTGGAGATGGTTGCGCACTTCTTCCAGTTGTTTACTAAGAATACTGCGGTTCCCGTTGCCCCCGTAATCGTTTCATCGAGGTTTACTGTATAGGTAGGAGTTGAGAAAGTAATACTTGAAACATGGGCTGTGGTTCCCGCGCCGTTCCCTTGGGTGAACATAATCTCATCACCTGCCGCGACATTCGCAAATCCAGAGGTGGTAGCGGTGAAAGTATCGGTATCAACCCAAGTTCCACTTCCACTAAAAGGGAAGTTTACATTCTTCAGGACTCTATACTTTACGATAATCCTATCCCCAGAGTTTCTAAATCTACGGAACCGTACCAATAAATCCTGAAACACATCCTCGAAAGCCGATGCCTCGAATAAGGAAGTGATAAAATGCCCGCGCTTCATAAGGGAATCGTTCGTGTCCCTAATCCAAATCGCGTCTATTGCTGTGTTAGCCGAATCCCTAATCGTCCCGCCCGCCAAGAATACTCCCTCGGTTGCTGTGGTAGGAATCAAAGCCCCCACGAACTCCGCATTAAACGCCCCATAATCTATTTCGGAGGAACGATAGAGGGAAAGGGAATGTCTGTGCCGAAGTCCCTCGTCCGTGTCGTAAGTCCATATCCCAGAGGGGAAGTTCTCTAATTGTGTGAGCGCACTTCCGCTATCCGCGTTAGAGATGAGGATATTCAACCGTCCGTCTATCGTACACATTCCGTTTCTGTGGACATTTCTATCTACTGTATTAGCGTCATTCAGAACCCTGAAAATCTTATCGTATACAGGAAAGACAGCCACCTCATCGAACGAAGCGCCAGTATATTTAAGCAGTTGTCCTGCGCCGTTTACCGTATAAGGCACTCCTTCGTGAATACATCCCGCGAAAGTCATAGGGTGTCGTGCGCTAAAAGCCCTGTTGTAGTTCTCTGCCGATTCGTCCCAGAAGAATATCATTCCTTCTCCGCCAAACTTGTTCCTTGCGCCGATATAGGTTCCATCGTAGGTAGATCGAATCCAAATCGCCTCAAATGCGGTAGGAAAGATAAGTCTTGATGCTTTTACATTCGAGTTCTTGTCTATCGTATGGATGAGGTTTCCATCTCCTACTAAAAGATAGTTTGTTTTTTTGGTCACATGGAGAGGGTGGGCAAGTCCTGTAGTAAGAGCCGTCTGGGCGAGCGTTGTATCCCACCATGATTTATCCCACGAGGCGGAAGTAAGTTTGTGTAAATCGGTATCGGTTGAAACTATCAAAGAACCCTCGAAATCAACCATATCCGAGGACACTTTATAGATGTCTGTTGGAGTTCCATCCCCCGTAGCGATAGCATCCTGTGTAAAGGCGGCTGATGGGTCTGTTCCCGCGGTCTTGAATAAAGCCCCCGTAGTCCCCGCAGATACCAAAGCCCACCATTGGTCTGTTGTCCCCGCAGAAGAACGAACAAACGCCAAAGGAAGTCCCAAGTCTGCATCGTCTGTTTCGTCCGTGTTGATTTTAGCCCTCGGTGCTACCCTTACTTTTCCCAAAGAAGAATCAAAGTCCATATTAAACGAAGCCCAAAGATTACCAAATGTATCTCCCTTGTTCGGTTGAATCCACTTCTTTGCGTCTGTTGGAATCTTGTATTTCATGTTATTTCAATATATTTCTTTTCTGTAGGTACTCGAAATAGCTCATTCTCATCACCTTGGCGGCATTTGCGTTCGTGGTGATAGTGATGTTCATAAGATTATCATTGTTTACCGCCGCAGGGGATGGGAGGGTCGCGGTGATTCGTCCCTTTTCTGTAATGAGCGTCGCTGGGGTAGTAGTAGAATCGTCTATCCAGAAACTCACGCCCACTTCTGGTAGATATCGCGCCTCGAAGTTATATTCCGTGTCTACGGAAAGTGTTTGAAGGAGTTTCGTTGTTTCCGCACTCCCGTTGTGCGTTACTCCGTAAATAGAGTCATTCACAATCTTAAACCCATATCCTTGTGCGCCGCTGACCACATTCCCCACAGTGATGTAAATTGTCTGCGCGGTTGTCTGGTCAATATCTACTGTGCTCCTCATCCTTGACGGTTGCGAGAAAGTAATTACCCCTTGGTTGTCGGGTTGTTTTACCACACGAGCAAGGTCATTCGTCGTTGCTCCTGTAGTGAAGGTGAGTTGTGCATCCGCTATCACTACTGCCGAATTAGTAAACCCATCTAACGATTCAAAGAAAGTGATGTAGTGAAATGTATTCTTCCATACTGCGTCGAAAATCCTATCTGCCAACACCTCGTCTAATACGCCCTCAACCGCTCTTTTGAAGTCGACATTCGGAGGATACTGGTTATTCTGTTGTGTTGGTTTGAAGAAATCGTCTGTCATATAAATTGTTATTAGTGCGACGGTGATAAAGAGTAGGACGAGTTTCTTCATTTTATACTCAATGGTTCGGTCGAACTCCCGAACGGGTATCTTACCCTGTATTCTAATACCTTCTTGCTTGCGTCCGTGCTTTGTCTACTTTGAAGCTCCAAAAGCACATCTATCCCTTTTCTCGTGGCTTCGATGTCCTTTTTCATTACAGCCATATCTTGTCGCGCCTCCTGAACGCTCGTCACCGCGCCCTCTGCCTTTTTCTGTACCGAGGAAATCCATCCGCTTACCGCCCCAAGGGTCGCCAAAGTGATGGTCACTACTACTCCTATTCCGATGGTAAAGTCGCCCCGTCTCATTATTCTCGATAGTTGATTGGTGCGGAATCGACATTAGACATGGCTTGCTGTGTTCCATCTATCGTATCTATAAATGACCTGCTAATCGGCGGAACGCCCTCATCCAACCTCCAATATCCGATAAGTCCATCCTCCCCTCCCATCATCCTGAAAAACATATTTGATAATATCTGGTCCTGTGTTCTCGCGGTATTCCAAATCCTCAACTCGTCGAAAGCTCCCGTGAGGATGCCTCCGCCCGTGTCGTATCCTCTTGCGCCGAGATTCATAGTAGTCGTATTGGCTCCACTCGCGGTTCCTGTATCGTATTGAGTGAATGATCTCGAAATACCATCAGTATATCCAGTAAGGTCGGTGCAATTATTGTTTGAACCATTCTGTACAATGGCAATATGATGCCATGTGCTATTGTCTATCGAAGAACCAAATGCGCAGTACCTACGAACGCCCGCATTTGAACCGCCTACTCTAAATACAATCGCTCCTGCATCCGTAATGCAGTCTTCGGTGAAAACAAGCCAATTCTTTGCTGTCCCACCGTTGCTATCTTTCGACACCATCCACTCACAAGTAGACTTGGAACCATAAAGAGTCCAAAACTCGATAGTTCTCACATCCGTAGTCACAAAGTTAAAATTATCCCCGAAGTTTATATGGTCGCTTGCGTTGGTTGTCCTCACGGCGGCATATGCACTCTTAATGATGTTGTTGAATGCCGAAGAAATCTTCTCACCCGCTACTTTTTTACTAAGTTCCAAAGATGAGTATTGTGAAAGCGATTTTCCCTCCCAAATGACACAAGGAGAATCCTTTTTCGCGCCCTTGAATCGGTAGTTCGTTTCTAATACATTCGGCGTGGATGTTGAAACCTTATCCACAAACTTCTTCTTGTCCAAGTCTTGTACCTTGCTGAAATGCGCTCCCGTTTGCAAATTATACGCGACCCAATCTCCGTTTACATTCAAAACGCACCCCACCTCCTGATTAAACTCATCGGGTAGGACGATTGCGGGCGCACTAATCACTCCAGCCCCTACGGTGGCTATTAACAAAGCGGAAAGTATGAATCTCCGAAAACGAAAGAATGTTTCTTTAGCCCAATGCCACGCCTTGATTATTTTCTCTTTTATCTGTAGGTACATGTGAGTTGTCCGTTTGTGTATCTTACATCAGACACATCGGTATCATCGTTCTCGTTATATCTCCTATGCAAATCAAGGAGGAGAGTGTCCGCCGAGGCGATGCTGGTCGTAGCAATCGTAAGTGAGAAGTTCTTAAACTCACCTAACGCGCCAAGGTATGAAATGCTCGTACTTGCCGTAGTTGAGGCACTTGTATTGTACGCGGTTCCGTCGCCTATGTTTTTATAACTTATTGCCATAACCGCCACTGCGCCAGTTGAGGTTGCATCTGCAAAGGTTGTTCCTACAAAAGAACAAGTGTTGAGTGCCGTAAATGCAGGAAGTTTTACATTCCAGAACGCGTGTTCCACTTGTGATGCTCCAGCGAAATCCAATGTGTTCAGCGACCAGTTGGCTGTTATTTTCTTGTTAGACCCAGCGGGCGAAGAAGTAGGAGTAGATGCTCCGCTTGGGTTGAGGTATGAAACAGTCGGTAAGTATCCATTCCCACCCCCACCAGCCGCCGCAGTTTCCCATGAAACACCGTATTGCGTAGAAGAAGCGGTGAGAACCTGTCCCGATGAACCTACTGGCAATACAAACCATCCACCTGTAGAAGAGGCCACGATGAGGTTTCCCGTAGTGGTAGCCATGTCGTTTATCTGTGCCAAGTTTCTTCCGATATAAAAGGTATGTGTGGTAGCCGAGGAAGTCACATCTATCGCTCCGCCCCTTGCAGAAGAAGTGGCGAATATCTGCGTAGAACCAGTAAGTCCGTTCAATGAAAGAATCGGGGTTGTGGTAGAAATCACCAAGCCGCTTCCGTTTGTAGCAAGGAATGAACTTGTAATCGAGGGAATATTGAGGTTTCCAGTAATTGTGGAAGAACCAGTCACATGAAGCGTCGAGGACGGGGTTGTATTACCAATACCCACCGCACCAGAAGATTGGAAGATGATTGAATTGGTTATTGCTATATTCGAGGTCGCCATTGAAATATACCCTGCAGAAAATGCCGTTGTTGAAGCAACGCCGCTACTACCTCCACAAGTAGAGGTTGCTACCAGCCCAGTCGTTCCCACGGTCAAGCAGTATCCGCCCGAGCCCTTTAGGGTTTCAAACGCTATAGTACCAGAAGCGGTGAAGTTCGCGTTAGCCGAGGTGGTAGCATTCAGTCCCGTCCCCACCACCGCTACGCCCCCCAAGATATTAACCGAAGGATACGCTGAAACCATAGTGTAGGCGAAAAACATCGCCACCACCGAAAGCATTATAAGTAGTTCTTTTTTCATTTAGTCGGACGATTCGTATACGATCGCCAATGATTGCCCCGCGACAGGAGCAGGAATCGAAGAAAGGATAGTAATGGTATTGCCTGATACCGTGTAATCAGTAGTAGGCAAGAAAAGGGTCGGGAAAGCGGAATATAGGACAATGTGTGCCGCGCCTATTCTATTCAGTGTCGTGAATGTCCTCGTAGAGCCGTTTGCCTGCGAGGAAAGGTCGTTTACGCGCATAGTAGAACCCCCACCACCACTCTTTCCTACGGAATAACTCTTTACCACTTCGGGGAGGTTTTTAATCGCGGAGGCATCCAATCTCTCATCTCCTTTAAGTGTTTCGAGTTTATCCTTGATTTCTTTGGGTTTGTCAGGAGAACCGTCCTTTCCATCCTTACCATTCTTCCCCGGCATGGCGTCTTTTCCATCCCTACCGTCCCTAATGTTAAGTCCCGCGATAATTTCACGCGCTTTTTGGTCTACCAATCCATCCAAATCAGCCATAAGTTGCTCTTTCATCGCTAAAAATGCCTGTTGTGCGTTTTTTGATACTTGCTCGGTCATCATCCCCTCTTTAGACGATGCAAAAAGTTCGTCCATCGTCTGGGGTTCCTGTCCTTGTATGAGTTTGTTGAGTTCGTCGGTAATCATGCGGTTATATTATAGCAGTTTTTCGGCTATTTTTCAATCTGTGCGGCGGCTTTCGGTAGAAGTGTTTTTATGGGTGCAAGTTTACCAATCGCCTCTGGTGCTTTTCCTGTGAGTTTTCCAGCTAATACCGTTCCTTTTCCTACAACCTTAGGAGAAAATAGCGGAAGAGCAAGTAAGATTAGTGGATTAACAAAAGTTCCGCCCACAAGAAGTCCCGCCTGTGCGATTCTACTTCCAAATGATTTTGGTGCGAGCTTAGAGAACTCACTTGCCGCAAGTTCTGATAAAATATCGTTTCCAGTTTTATCTTCTAATTTTTGTAGAACCTTTAGATATGTCTCGTTGTCTTCGTTGAATATGGAAGAAAGGCGTTTTACTGCCGATGTTATGGTGGTCGGTTTCCATTTACCTTCCCCTAATATATTTGATATTTCATCCAAAAACTTTCTTTCAACCGCATATTCGCCCCGAATCTTTCCGAGTTCTGGATATGCTTTTTCAATACCTTTTTTATAGATACTATGTATCTGTCTTATAATCGCGCTCGATTGTGGAACAACACCCTCAGTGAAGTTTGACAGTTTCGATAATCTTGCGGAAACCGCTTGGACATCTTTTGGTAAGAACTTCTTTTGACTTAGAATAGTATTAACAGCGAGTTGTATATTTTTTCGTTCCGCAGGAGAAGTAATGGCTGATGTAAGTTTGTCAAAATTAAGCGATCCAGACCCCGATACGCCAACCCTATTATCCCTAAGTACCCTCGACATATTATCGAGGACATTACCAAACTCTTTTTTCACTAAAATCTGTCCTGTTTTCTTGAATGGATGAAGCCTCTGCTGTTCTGCGAGACCTTTCTTAAAGTTGGTGGATAAATCTTCTTTTAGTTTTCCTAAGAACGCGAGTCCATCTTTCCTTATGGTTTCTGGTATCTTATTTTTTGCCATCGCCTCACCAACTTTATATGGATTTTCAAATGCTTTTTTTATAACCTCTGGTGGTTTTCCGATGAAGTTACCGAGAACGCTGGTTGCAACTTCTCCTAACGGTTTCGCCACTCTTGCGGCTACCTTTGAAATGCCCTTTCCTACAATGGGCAGAGCGCCCGTAACAGCCCCCGCTGAAATCGCCTCCTTTGCGGATTCCCCAATTCCCTTCCCCTTTTCAAGCCCCGCACCAAAACCAGTTGCGGCTCCCACCGCCCCAAACTGTAAGACTTTACCAAGGAGTGTTTTTGCAACGCCTATTGGAGCGCCCAAAACCGCAGTTTGAATTGCGCTTCCAGCAACTTGTTTCGGAGTGAATGTCTGTGGTGCGCCAGATATTTTCTCCGCTATTGCTGTTCCGAGTGGCTTCATTCCGAGGAACTCTCCTGCTTTTGCCAATCCTTTTACTGCTGGTTCTGCAAACTTTGGCACGAATGGAATGTCCCGCTCTTTTTTTGTCTGCTCGACTATTTCATACCTCTTCTTGAAATCATCAACCACGAATCGGATATTAGAATCTGGCTCTTTATTCTGAGCCATTTTCTGTACTATTCCATCAAGTTGTGCGCGATTTTCCTCTGTGAGCATTAGTAGTTGTATTTTGTCCGTAGGTCTTCAGTGTTCTCACCTTTCTTTCCTAATGATTCTTTTACATTCAAACTCTTTCCGCTTGCCTGTTGAAGTGCCTTGTAGTTCTCAATGTCCCGCGATATTGCACTCACAAGCGCGTCGATCTTGTACTCTGCCGTTTCGGGAGTGTCCGAAAGCGTTGCAAGGATTTTCTTATACTTTTCCTCGTCTTCTTTTCTAAGCACGCCGCCTTCGAGTGCCTTACCAACTGTCTGTCGCACCCTATCGACATCCGATTGAACCTGTCGTGCTTTAGACCAAGGATTTAACCTCGCAAACCCAGAAATGGGACCAATAAACTCCACATTCTCTTTCATTATTGCTTTTAGGTCTGAAAGGTCGGAAAGCGCCTTTTGTGTCTGTGCCACTTCCTTGATTGCCGTATCGGACAATCCTTTCATGCCAAGGTTAGAAGTATCATAACCTCCCGTCTGTAGCTCCGCTATCACGCTTCCTTTTTGGGTTGGTGTAAGGTCGTCGAATAGACTCGGATTGTCTATCACCGCCTGTGTCCTCGGTGATACCCCGTCTGTCGAACCACCGCCCAAGTTCCTGCCCTTTACTGCATTATCAAACACCTGTTGCTGTTTCTTTATCTTCAAAGCGTCCGCAACCGCCCTTACGGTAAGTCCGGGGTAGGGCTTTATGAGGTCGGCAATCGTTCCTTGTGATTCGGGGTCTAAATCTTCCCACGCCAATCCACCCCAGCTATCGGTAATATCCTTTAATGCCGAAAGCGAATCCTTTGGAAGACTCCTCAAAGAATCAACAACTTCCTTTTCTCTCTTATCAAGAATCTCTTGGGCTTTCGTTCTTAAGTCTATATCTTTTGCGATGAAATCTGCCTGCTTCTCAATGGCGGCTAATTTCATCTTCCGCGCGTCTTGTTCAAGTCCAATTTCTGCTAAAAAGTTCGATTCTTGAATAGCCCTTACTCTTTCGTCCTCAATCTGTCTCCCTCCGATTCCTTCTGCAGAGATGCCCTCCTGTCGAAGCTCCAAGGGAAGGAGTTGTCTTTCGGTTCTAAGTGTATTCAGGTTGGACCGTAATTTCATTTCCCTTTCAGAAGGCGTTAGGGGTTCTATAGTTTTATTGCCTAACGCCCTAAACTCGTTCATTAGGTCGTTGATAATCTGCTGTTGGCTCTTTTCTGCGGTGGTCGCGGTAGTAAGTCCAGTATTCAGCCCTGCCGCGTCTTTAGCATCTGCAGAACTTCTTGCGCCCGCTATTCCCGCAATCTTTTGTGATTCAAAATCGTTTATCTGCTGTATCCGTTGCTGTATCTCTGGAGTGAGTTGTCCTCCTTTTGATTGAAAGTCCGTCAATAACTGATTTGCGTTTGAAAATAAACCCTGCAACGCGGGGTTGGTCGTGGAGATGTTGCCGATGGGATTGGACGTCTGGAGTTGTTCTAATGTCGTTTTATTCGGTTCCATATTTTTCTTTCTTTTCTTTCTTGTTCTCCTTTTTCTTACCGAACATACTCTCCATCCTTTCCAGCATCATTATATTTTCCTCATACTTCTTCCGTGCGGGTTCGGATGAAGCGACGATTGGTGTTTTTTTCATGTTAAAAAGCCCTATGGTATCTGGTTGGCTCCCAGTAGTTTCTGTTCATATCGACCCTTTCCGATGGGTTGTATTTCTTATAATTGGATTTCCATGCGTTATAATCTTCCATCGCTAATTTGACCAGATCGAATCTCCGTAATTCCTTGTAGAGTTCCGCTTTACATCTGTGCACGAACCCGTCTATTTCATCTGTTTCCGCGTTGATACAATCCGTATCTGCTGTGGAGTTTTCTAAGAATACCGCCCCCGTGGTCTGCCAAGGGTATCTTGAATAGTAAACCACATTGTGAATCTGTCCTGTGTGCAATTTGATGCTATCTACCCTGTATCCATCATCCGCTTTAGCCGCCGCTTTCGTCATATAGATGGCGATATAATCTATTGCGGTATCCGTCACGGTTCCTGTTTCGGTCATCGAAGCAAAATCGAATCTTAAAAGATTCCATCCTGCTACGAATGAGAGCGACTCATGGGTCGTGGTAACTGTCTGCGTGTAGTAGTTTGAAGAGTCATTGCCTATCCGAAGAATCCAATTGGTAAGGTTGGTAGTCGAGTTCACATACACCCACACGAACACATGCCCGGCGTTTACATAGTCGGAGATGTCCATCGAAGTCACGCTGGTATTCTGAAGTCCTGCCGTAGTTCCCCCTGCGGCTGAAATATCGAACTTTACCGAACCAGAGCCAGTAATATAATTGTCCGCGTCAGCTACCACATTTTCAGCATCACCGAACAATGCCCAAGTTCCCCCGTCTGCCGTGAGGGAATCCATCGTAGCCGCCGAAAGCACGGTGTCTGTCACATCCCCAGAAAAGAGGAGTTTCTTTGCCAATTCATCCGTAGCCAAGGCGATAATGTTGTTCTTCACCGTCTTTTTCATATCGAACTCCTGTTCCGAAACCAATTCAAGGCGGAAGTCCCTACTTCTATTTACCTGTGGCTGAAAGTCAATAATCCCCGTGTCCTTTAAGTCCGTAGGGCATGGGTACGAATACACCTCATCAAACAAATCAGTACCAAGAACGGTATTCCGCTTGGTAGACCTTAAATCCACCTCCGAAACCACCGCCCTCGCTCCACGATTTATGAAGTTCCGTGCGGTGATTACATTGGTGATGTTGCTCGATCGTGCGCTATCTACGACTTGTGCCAGTAATTGTGTGTAGGTGTAGTTCGATACCATGTTATTCTTCTTGTTTGAACCCTATCGCATTTGCTATTCCGTCCGCCTCGCCCGCTTTCCACGCCTCGTCCACCCAGCAATCGTCCACTTTTTGTCGCTTTTCCTTATGTAGTGCGTCCTCAACCGATTCCGCTCTTACATATTTCCTGACGATAAAAAGTTTTTCTTTTTTCATGGTTAGTATTCTCCGATTATAAGCGTAGTCGTCGCTCCAGAGGGTGCGATTGCTCTAATTGCTCCGAAGTACGGATTATTTCTGTCAAATACTACAAATGTCTGCGTTGTCGAGGAAAGTTCTATTCCGCCACCAACAATGCTTAGTGCCTGCGAAGATGAAAGACTCAGGTACACAGTAGTCGAAGCATAATCAGACGGACGAATCTGTATAATCCTGTAATTCATGTTGGGATTTGCAGAAAGTATTACCGTTGATGTTACCCCAACCGAAGTTGATGTGGAAATTGCTGTAGATACCTCACCGTACCCACCATCCGCATTAAAGTTTCCGCCGAAGTTCGCTTCTTTAGAGAACATCGTATATGCCACCACTCCGCTCACAAGAAGCGATACAAGAGAGAGTAGAATGATGATTTTGTTTGTTTTATTCATAGTTATAGTTGTTCCCTCCGTATCCCTGCCCTTATTTTTAGTATAAGGACAGAGTACGGAGGCAACCTGTTTAGTTACAAGATGCCGTCGAAGTGGCGAGGTTCATGCTGTTATCAAGGTAAACCTTATTACAGACAGAACTTGCGTTCTTCAACACGATTCCTTCCGAAACATCCGCAAAACGGAGGTTGTTGGAAATAGTCGTAGTTGCCGCGCCCGAAAGGGTAGTTGTACCGGTGACACTCAAAAGTGCCGTGATGTAAGAGCTTGAAGCATAGGATTTGCTGAACTGTCCAAATCCATCGCCGTCGAGTCTTATCGTTCCGTCCACATAATACCCGTCCGTCACATCCAAATCATCGTAATTCGTGGTTCCGCCGAAGACTTGTGTTCCGCCAATAGAGGCGAGTACAATCGCGGCTCCTACCACCAATCCGACGACTAATGAGATAATGTTATGTTTCATGTGTTTTTAGACTACATTAAGCATAACGACTATGCTCCCGATGATCCTACAGTTCCTTCGTACGAAATCGGAGCGACCACCTCACGATAACCGCACTGGTAGGTTCCTACCCAGTTCTTCGATTGCGTCCAAGGAATATAGTTCGTATGAACCGCCTCGCGAACCCAACGGTTGCAAGAGTGTTCCTTTGAAGCGACGAAGTATGCAGTCGTCGAAGTGTCATCCAATTCAGGAGAGAACTTCAATTCAAGACCCGGATATCTCTTTGAGAGATAGTTGACATTGTTGTTGCCAGTGCCAGCCAACAGCTCGGAGTCAATGATTTCAGACGCTTCTTTAAGGGAATTAAGAGGAACAAAGATGAGGTTTGCGTCAAAATGACCCAATACTCCACCCTGTTGCTTCTGTCTTCCGAGCGTCACAATCATCGTTTCAACCGTTGCCGCCGTGATAGCTCCTGATTCCAAGTTATCAACAGTCGTGCCGTCAATGGTCGTATGCGAAGCAGAGAACCACGCAATTCCGTCGTTGGTCGTCACGGTCGTGAAACCGAGCGCCCAGCGGTCAATCGCATAGTTGTCCTGCGAGAGTTTCGCACGACGAGCCATATCAGCCACATTCTTCTGAATCACACCATGCTTCTCATCGTCCATGAAGTTCTTGGGGACATCAACCGCATCCGCAAAATCCTTCACAGTGAGAGAAACATTATTCGTCACGCGAGGCGAGGTTTGCTGGATTTCAGCTTCCTCGTTCGTCCTCTCGGCGAACAAACCGCCACCGCCAAACTGATCGTAAATGACCTTATCCGAAGAGGCAGACTTCTGCTTGAATACAAGCGGATCGCTTGCCTGCGCCCGTCCACGCGAGATTTGTGCCTCATCCTGATAGCTCTGGAAGTAGACGAAATCAAGCGCTGTATGCGCTACATTCGGAGAGGTCGATGCTTTAAGTGCCATAAGTTAGTTTATAGTTGCTTTATACCGACGCTCGACCAAATGAGCATGCATCGGGGCGTACCCGGAAATGCACCGTCGACCTATTGGGATCGCCACCTACAATGAGGAAGGCGTTTGCTTGGGCTGTTCCGCCAGCCGTATCCATCGTAAACACCGAAGAAGTGAGGTCAATCGCGTACAATCCGCCGAGAAACGCGTCGATTTCCGACTGCGTATCAGCCGCCGCCGATGACTTCGCCTTAATCTCCCACTTGATGTCCGGGAGAGGAACATATGCATCCACATAGCCCGTCGCGGAAGCCGTCTCCGTCGAGTCTATGGAAGCAATACCTGCAAAACCTGCATCCGTACCTACCGTCAAATCACCATCCACAAGGAGAATGACCTGATGTGCAAGTCCAGTAGACATTGTGTTCTGCTTGATGGGTTCGCCCGCCTTAATGGTCGGGTTCGTTCCCGTAGCAACACCCCAACGATCATGCGGGAGCGAATTGCGTCCGCCTGTTTCCTTGGGTTGTATATCGTTTCGAGACATTAAACTTTATTTTTTGCCCAGCTCTTTCGCAAACTCTTCGGGTGTTTTTCCCGCGAACTTCGCCGCGTCAACTATCTCTTGCGAGTATTTAACTTTCGGTTTCTGTTCTACGGGCGCTCCTGCCCCCGAACCGCCTGACGGAATGGACTTCTTTGATTTGAGTGCTGTCTTCAGTTCGGACATCTTGCCCTCGAACTTTTTACTGTTCGCAAGCGCGTATGCCGCTTCCATATCTTCCTGCAGGTTGCCCGACGGAACGATACGGTGCTTGAAATTCAATAAGATTAGTTCCGCTTCATCTGGTGATTTGGACATTCTCTCGGCGATTGCCTGTGCGCGTTCCTCTTGGATTTCCTTTCGGATAGCGACCAGTTTCTCGTCTACGATTTTGTCCACTTCCTCCTTAGGAACGGTGTTCTCTTTAAGTTGCCTGATTTTATCACGCGTCTTATCGAGTTTCTTGCCGAACTTCTGCTTTAACTTTTCAACCTCACTCTCATAATCCACTCCCTCGGTGTCGGAACTGTCCTCGGTTTCCTCGGAATCGACATTATCTTCGGATACCTCCTCCTGTTCCGTGCCGTTTGCACTCTCTTCCAGTTCTTGTTCCTGCTCTTGGGGGTTCAACGCATCACCCTCGATTTTTTCGTTGTTATCCATAATTTAGGTTTTAAACTCGCCTACCGAGTATTTAACGGCTTATAGTCGCCGCGACTTAAAAACCGCTTCCATAAGCGGTTCTTTAGAGGAACAGATAATCGGGGTGAGCTGGAGTAAACCTCGACATCAGTTCCCCTAAGGAACCGCCAATGGTCCAGCTCATGCTTTTTCAATTTACTACCGACTTGCCTTCTTCCGTGCCTCCTTCTTCTCGTTCGTCCTGTTAATCTCTGCTTTCTTCTTATCGAACAGTCCGTACATAGCAAGGTAAACCTCTTTAACGAGTTCTACCTGCGAAAGTTCGGGTGCTTGGGCTTTAATCTTATGGGCAAGGACGAGTTCTGCAGAACCTCCCTTTGCGCCACCGTACACCGCGTTATACGCCCTACGAGCTTTGTCTATGTTTACGAATCCCTCGATATCGAAGTCCTCGAACTTCGTGATAATCTTTTTCTTTTCTTGTGCTTGTGCCATTGTTTGTATTATACCTTATTTTTGTGATTTTTTCAATCGACCTTTCCTACTGGACAGCTCCTTGTGCCATAGGTCTTCCTTGACCCGACTGAACACCAGCCATTCCACCCTGTCCTTGTAGTAAGTTCTGATCGCCCATAGGTTGCTGAATAGGTTGCGGGCGCATGGAAAGAGGCAAGAGTTCCTCTACATCCACAAAGAGGAAATACTTTAGCTTCCTCCATTTCTCTGGGTTTACCTCGTATATTCTGGTGTCTGAATCTATGCCACCCTCTTTTTCGAGCATTTCCATTGACTTCGTTTCCTCGTCCACTTCCTCGCCCATCATGTCTGGGTTGAATACTATCTTCTTTGTAAGCCCAGAGTCGCTGGATTTCGTAAGAATAAAGGTCTTGAACTTCTCTTTTACACTACCGTCGGCTATTTCCTCTACATCTGCCACTGTCTGATGGTTTACGATAACATCTATCATCAGTCCTCCAAGGTTCCTCAAAGAATTGGTGAGCATATTGCCGAATCTTCCAAGGGCTATCTTGGCGTTTTGAGCCAATAATGCCGATTCAGTAGCTGTTTTAGCCGTTCCCTGTACGCCTTGCATAAGCGGGTCTTGGCTGGATTCCGAGATGGACTTCTCCTTCTGTAAGATAAGGTTAAAGGCATTTGAGATAGAACCTCCTAAATGGATAGGATTTATCTTCACATCGGGGTTTTCAAATGAGATATTCTTACCGGGAACCATGATTGCTTCGGACATCTGCCCTATTCCGCTTGTGACGGTAGGAGCCATCGTATCGAGGAACACCGCATCGGCAAGCATTTGTTCCGTCCTTATCACCAATTCATCGTCATCTCCCAACTTCCAAGCCGCAGATTTGTAGTAGAAGAACCTCGAAGAAATATCCTCATATCCTAATTTAGCGAAGTTGTATTTTGGTCGATTTTCATTGTCCCTGTGCTTAATGGGGTTGGCATCCACATCCGTATCTCCCAAGTAAATACCGTTCACATAAGGAATCTCGGTGTCTTCCAACCTGTTGTAATAAGTCACTTCTTCTGCGAGGGTCTGTAAGGTCTGGTCGTAGACATCGCAGAAGAGCGTCTGTGAGGAATCATAGAGCGTCTTAATGCCGGGCTGAACATACTCGAAGTTCTTGTGTTCTCCGTACTTTCCCTCTATTTCGTCATAGTCGACATACCTCCTGCGAATAATGAATCTCTGCCGATCGAGTTCCTTTTGGTAGAAGTTCCCAATAAGAACCTCATCCAATGGGATGTTAAAGGTCTGGAAACCTGATAAAACGCCGTCTACAACCTCTTTCTTGGAAATCCTGCCCTCGTTCTCTTCCTTAATCGTCTGCATCGCCTCAAAGAACCCAACGCCCATATAAGCCACGGGATTTACCAAAGCATCCGTAATCCACATAATATAGTTATCTATGTAGTTGGAATTACGAATATCGTACTCCATCAAATCCCTCATCACCTGCGCCGCCATATTGTCCAGTTCGTCTTGGTCGTTCTGGGCGTAGGGGGCAGGGACTACTATCCTTGCGGTCATTTGAGCCACTATTCCAAGGATTTTATTCCTCGTAATGGGTCTGATGCCATTCCAACGCCATGCCTCGTCTATATCAGCAGACTGGGGTGCGCGGTAGGCGTTCCACCGCTTCTGGTCTATATCCGCTCTTTGGAGGAGGGAATAGTCGTTAAACTCCGTAAAGGGTTTGTTCTGTAAATTAAAAGCAACCGAATAATCGTCGCGTATCTTCTCCGTTATCTTCTGCACTGCTTCCGGCGGATTGTAGGCGGAAACGGGCGTGATGATTTCTCCTTTCTCCGAATAATTAAGGACACCTATCATTTGTTTTCGTGGTGTCCAGCTCTACAACACATTATACACTATTTTTATTTCAAATGCAAATCAAGTATTTTTAAACTCCCTCAACCTTGGAGTATAGGACGACATTTTGTTAGGTTCTGGGCGATTTACCATAGAAACTATACCGTATCTTACCGCATCAAGCCCGTGATTCCATAGGTCTATCGGTACATTCAGGATTTTACCGTCCTTGTCCGTCTCCCAAGTGTAGTTCCGATACTCCTTAATCACATTTATAGAACGCTTTGTAATGGAGATTCGTTGCTGTTGAACCATTTGAATACCATTCAGTACCGAATCCTTACCCTTTTCGCTGGGTAAGATGGTGATTCCCCTCAAAGCAATCTCCGCTATGCTCTTCGGCTCGGCGGAATCGGCTATCACTAATGCACTATCCACATTCGACAGAATATCCGCTATTTGTGAGTTCAATAATCCTTTTTGGTATGCTATCTCGTCTAAAATAAACCCTCCGTTGTATCGGTAGATCGCCACTATAGCAGTGGGGTCGTTCGTATACCCGAAGTCCAATCCGTATCTTTCAAGCCGTGCCTCGTGTGGGATTTCGTCTATAATGTTCCATCCTGTGTAAATCCTACTCTCTATTTCTCCTAATTTCCCCTCTCCATATACCGTCCACCACGCCTTATTGTTCTTGTGGCTTTCTATTTCTGCCTTTGTAATATCATCCAACGCCTCGTTATCAAGATAGGTAAGTGTGATGAAATCTATATCCTCTCTATTCGGTAGCATCTCGGTATAGAACCAAAACTCCGTAGAGGGATTCCAGTCCATCCAAATCGTTTCCCTTGTGCGTATAATGAGCTGGTCTACGATGTTAAAGGAAAGGTTATTACATTCGTTTAGGAACAACACATCTCTGCGCGGTCCGTGTGCCTTTCCATAGGTATCTGCCGAGAAGAACTCTATCTTACTGCCCGTTTCAAATGTGTAGGTATGCTTAGTTTTGTGCCATCTGCCCTCTTCCCAGTATCCGTGTGCTTTCATTATGTTTTCAAAATCCAACATAGCCCCTTTCTCCAAATGTGGGTAGGACTCCGAAACAACCGAAAGCAACTTCCCTTTCGTACTTTGGGAGTAGTCAATACACCATACGAGTATGCTTATTGTCTTAGATGCTGATGTTCCCCCGGCAACTGCGCGTATTCGCTTTTTAAGGTCAAATATCTTGCGTGTCGCTGTCGTGTTCTGAAACGCTCTTGCCTCCATAGATGGGTATTTGTATCTTCTCTCCGTCTGTCGTCACATCAACTTTCTCACCGAACTTCTTAGGGAGGACTTTCGACAGATACCACTTCCTTGTATCCACTCGCAACCTATCTCTCATAATCTCGCCGTCGCTCTTATCGGCTATCTTCAGCAACTCATCGAACATAAGTTCTGCTTGAATAGCACGGGCGTTGTTGTATTTGTGTAAAAAGCTCTCTTTGTCCTTATCTAAAAGCCAATTATAGATGGTTTTTGCTACCGGCATACCCTCATCCTCGCAAATCGAAAGGACACTTTCTCCTTGGGAGATTCTCTTGCAGATTTCCTCTGCCAGTTCCTCGTTATATATGGATGGTCTACCCGTCATTTCCTACATTATACCACGCCTAATTCAAATAATCAAACCCTCCTTGCTTTACAGCCCACCATAGGTCATCCTTATCCAATTTCATCCGTTCCATGTCCATCTTACTTATGAATGTGGGGAGTTTCTTCAAGGGAAGCCATTTTACAATCTTCCGTACCGCGATCCATTTGTCTTTCATAACCTGTTCCTTTTCCCTTATGATAAGAATATCTAATACCCTTTCTACTTCTTTTCGGGGGTTTTTCTCCAGTTCCTTAATGTCTATCTGCTCTAATGCGTATTGCGCCCTGTATCTGTAGACATTTTCCATATCCCACGCCATTACAAAGAGCATTAGTAGGTTCCAGTTCGTTTCCCCTATAGTATCCCAATCGTTCTCATAAATCCTCCCTTGGGTAAGCATATCCATTCCGGCATAGTATATCTCTTGGGCGCTGGATATGTAGTATTGGGGTTTATAGTAGTAATCCCTTAGGGTGCTATTAGAGAACCTTGCGAAGTTTTTAAGTATCGGCTTTCGGGCTAACCACAAAAATGGGATGAGGAATGGTGCTTCTTGTAATACCCTTAGGAACGAAAGGATTGCTTTCTTTACTACATTTATTGCCCGTATATTAGACGGTTTGGCATACCCTTTCATTTCAGGCGCATCCTTGAACTGACAACTTATGCCGTTTGTGTCAATGGCTATCCCCTCGTAGACTACATTATCTTTTTCCCAAATGCCGTCCTCCTTTCTTTTGAGGTAGATTTCGTCTGGTAGTTTAAGTTCTGCTTCAAATAGGTCGGGCATTACTCACTCTTTCCTTTCTTGCTTATGCTATCCACGACGATTTTAGCCGCGTCTTCCATAGGTCTTTCGGAACGAAACGCTATCAGAGTCGAGGTGTTAATGAGCATCCACGCCTGCGAACACGCCTGCTCTAATGCCGTCCTAATTACCTTTAACGAATCGAATATACCCTCTGTGTCTACCGTTCCTCCAGCGTTCTGCCTGATGATATTATAGGGAGCTTTAATCGCTTCTTTGAGGATTTCGTCTTTGTCCAACTGTTCGGCAACTTCCATAAGGGCAACCCCACCACCTTTTACCATTCCCTCTGAAACTGCCGCCTGTGCCGATCGAACGGCGTTCTTTACCTTTAATCTGATGTTCTCGGTTTCTCCCTCTGTGGGGCTGGCAACCTTGATAATTCCGATAGCAGAAGCAAGTGAGGCAATTCTTTGCTGTAAAACATTCTTAATCTGCTTTACCTTTTCATCTTCCCACTTCTTCCGAACCTCGATAATGCGGGCATCAACATCCTCTTTCTTTCCGCCCCCCCCAAGGATAACGCCCTCGCCTGATTTCGTAATCTTGAAGTGCTGTGCTGTTCCAAGGTCTGAAAGTTCGCAATTCAATATGCTGTCTTTCCGTTCCTTGGAGAAATACTTTGCACCAAGATAGATAGCAAAATCCTCGAATTGTGATGGAGTGAAGGATGGTGTTTTCACAAAATAGATTTTGAAGTCAATTCCGTTTTGTGCGTTTTTCGCGTTGCTATATATTGCCTGTTTTGAAGCGATGTCGTCAAACTTATTCCCAATAACTACAAGACCCCTATTGTTTAAGTTTTGGACTGTTTTTGAAAAAATACCAAGAAGTTCGTCCATTTTCACGAAGTCAAAATCGGTCACAAGGATGGGCAAATCCTCGGCATCCAAACTTTCCTCTGCGGTATTCGCAAAAAGACCATGCGCGAGTTTCCCCGCGAATCTCATTCCTGTAAGCAATTCAACTTCGGTTTCTCTGCCCCACCCTTCCTCAACCAATACAATGCCGTTCTCGCCCACATTGAATACTAAGTCGGATACTGTTTCCGCCATCTGCTCGTCTGCGTAGGCGGCAAGGGCTACGGATTTAATCTGCTCTTTGGTCTTGCACTCTATCGCGCTTTTCTTTAAAAGTTCTATCACCTTATTCTTACCCTCCAAAATGTTGTTCTTAATCTGTATTGGGGTCTTGCCTATTGTAAATCCACTTGCGGATCGTCCTTTTCCTTCCTCATAAATAGCCCCCGTAAGGATTATGGAGGTGCTTGTCCCGTCCCCGGCATATTCCGATTGCTTATTAGCCACATCTACCAACGAAGTGACACCGAGATTTTCCAGCTCATCGTCCAAGATAAGACTGTTTATCGCTGTGTACCCATCGTCTACGGGATGGGGGGTTTTGAACTTTCTTTCGATTAAAATGTTCTTCCCCGCCACTCCGAGGGTAGAAGACACTACGGACACGCCTTTTCTAATTCCTTCGGCGAGTTTTGCCTGCGCTTCATCGCCAAACGCCCATATCTTTCGATCGCCTGATGATACCATTGTTATTTAAGATTCATTTGTTCCTCGACTGTTTCTATTATCCTATTTATGCCTTCAAGTTCTTTTTCAAGCATCTGTATGTGTTCGCTCCTTTTTATATCCCTTGAACTCGTGGGACTAAGTTTTTTCCTTGCAGACATCTCGTTTGGGTCGAGTTTCTTCTGCAGGGATATGTTCACCTGAAGCATAACCGCCTGCTCTACAAACTTATCGTGTTCGCGTTTCAAAACTTCATCTCGCTTCGGCTTAGCGATAGGGTTTTTGGAGAGGTCGAATGAGTTTCTCTCCACTTCCAACTTTTGCTCTGTTTCCATTGTATGTATTATATCAGATTTCTATTAAAGTTTCAACCTTTTAACCGTCTTCCTCACCTCGCTCTTAAAGTATTCATCCAGTTCCTTGGTTCTTTTCTTTACGCACTTCTTGCATAGGCAACGGTAGGTGGTGTGTTTCATTCTATCTCCCTTAGTATCCTTTTTGCGATGTCGTATGCCTCTTTTTTGCCTAACGACTGTACAATCTTCTCCGAAATCACTCTGTTTGAAATGCTTATTGTAAAAGGAAGTTTTATCTTATCCCATACGAAGCAAGAAATGGAGAACTTAATCCCCTCTAACCAATATCCGAATTGTCTTTTCACGAAAGCGCGCAATGGCTCTCTATTCTGTTTACAATACTCCTCGGTTATAGTAACCCACATTTTATTCTTCCTCGCCCACCACAACCACACAGTAAGCGCAATCCTATGGAGTATCCTATGTCGTAAGTGGTTCATTGTCCGATTTCCATAAGTATTTTCTTCGCTATATCCGCCGCGTCGTCTATGCCTAACTTGTCTATCATCACACGGACTATTCTTTCGTTCCGTATGTAGTATTTATCTTGTCGGGAGGCGTGGAGGGCGTTTCGCAATTCGTCTTCCGCGATTTCACTTCCTTTTAGTTCGAGGGGTTCCATGTTATTCTTTATTCCCAAAATGAGGCGGCATTTCCACAATTCAGACACTTAAATAGTTTTTCTTTCTCCCCATATCCAGTATACTCGCCGTAGTTTCTACCTTTTTCCCAAGAAACAAATATCTTGTGCGAGCCACATTTCTTACAAAGAACAGCAAAATGTTCCAATATATCACCCACATCGCCCTCGACTACCCACTTTAGGTCATTTGCACTTTGGGATTTCAGTAGTTCGAGAAAGTCCTCTATCTTTTTTTTATTGTCCTCCATGTTAGAACTTATCTATTTGACCGCCCACAACCCATCCCCACTTGTCATTCCATTTCGCGGTCCTCTTTTCTATCCTACACGACTTCTTACTTCCCTCTCCAACCACAATCTCACAGACAGATACATCTCTTTCACAAGTTTCTTCTGTCCTTAAATATGTGTCATAAAAGTATTCTTCATGGAATGTTCCTTCTCTTTCAACACAATGTATTTTTCTTTCTAATTTTCCAATGTCCGACTTGATTAAGGAAAACTGAATCGCGGAAACGGTGGAGGTAATCAAAATCAGCACACAAACGGTAAACAATGTTGGTTTTTCTTCCATAGTTTTTATTGTCCTGCGTTAATCCGACTTTGGAGCTTGGCTATCCTCACGAGTTCTTCGATCTGCCCTATCTTCGCCTCCTGTTTTCTCATATCTCTGTATTCCTCCGTTGCCTCAACCCTCAACTTCGCCTCACTGATGTTCTTCTTGTCCTGTCCGTCCAGAATATCGAGGCGTTTCTGGGCTACTATCTTTTGGAAGTCGTAGAGCTTTCCTATTTCGTCTGGGAGTAAAATGATGAGTTTCATCGCTACTTCCAGCCAGAAGTTCACATCAAAGTCCGCCTTCTTGGTTTCCACTCTTTCTTTAACCCAGTTGAGTATTTGGTCTGTATTTACTTCGGGCATTGGTATTGTTCTATCATTTGTTCTGCGACGAACTTGTTTCCTTTCTTTGCGTTACAACTCCTGCAAAGTGGCTGAAGGTTATCTATTTCTGCTGTCCCACCTTTAGAAATTGGCTTTATGTGATCTATCTCTAATTTTCCCAAGTCTAACTTCTTCATACAACCTTGGCATCTATAATCAAGAGACCTAACTAATGCTATCCACTTTTCAATATCGAGGAATGTCTTTTTGTCTAATCTCCTATTATGCGCGTAGAACCTCCTTTTAAGTTTTGTCGTATCCTTTGCTTGATACCTTTTTGTAGCCCTATTATTAGTCTCTCTTATTCTCTCTGGGTACAGCTCTTTATATGCGTAGTATCTTTCTCTCGCGTTTTTTAGGAACTCTTTATTTTCACTGTTCTTTTTGTAATACTTCCTTGCTAAAGCATTATATCGCCTCCTGTTCTTTACCACCCATTCCTTTCGCAATCTTCTCCCGTTCTCTATTGAACACTCTCCAGAGCAAGTAATCTGGTTCTGCCTATTTTGGACAAACGATTTAAGACATATTTTACAATTTAAACTTTTCATACATTTCTCGCGCAAGAAGAATCGTTAATGATAGATGCTCTCTCCTTAACTTATCTATCTCATTATACCATACCAGTCCCCTTTTTTCAATAACTCTTGCGTGAACAGATGGGTCCCCTGTCATATGGTGTCTGAAATGACATCCATTACAAAGAAAAATGCAATTTTTATCTTCAAATCGTAGTCTTGTCGAAGAACTCTTGGGGAAAAAGTGATGAATTATATCGAACTTCTGTCCGCAACTCTCGCACTTCTTCTCTGGATATTTCGCGCGATACCA
>ORJL011049755.1_pt1 | contig 29986 bp, 21 predicted proteins | sample 1779941 | NCBI WGS metagenome assembly ORJL01 (sample SAMEA104232317, study PRJEB22302) | groundwater metagenome | biome: forest; feature: aquifer; material: groundwater | place: USA | collected 2011-08-07 | depth 5.8 m
CCCGATGCTTCCCAGGCCTTGGGGTTCATAATTACTGCGCTATCGAGCAGCACCACATCTTCGCGCGACGTAACGAAATGTTTGAGCCACGCCCGCCGGATATTAGTTTTAAGCAATGCGCCGTATGGGCCAAAATCCCACGAGTTGGCGAGTCCACCGTATATCTCGCTGCCTGGAAAAATTATCCCGCGCTGCTTGCACAAGGCCACTAACTTATCCATTAGGTTCTGGGGCGAAGTAGCAGTTGTCATAATGGCTGTACTCTAGCTAATTTTTTGCGCCTTCGCAACCCCCGGCCATTGACGCTACCCCCCTCGCTTGCTACCCTGTGTTACACCAAAACAGAAAGGAAATATCATGCAAAAAAATGGAACTTGTGAATGGTTTGTGGAACCAATCGGCAGCCACACCAACGAATGGATATCAAAGTACCTGGCGGAACACCAGCAGGTTGATAACGCCCATACCCTTGGCCTGACAGACGGGAAAGGCACTGCCCACGACGTAATCGCGATGCCCAGCTACGATGCTGTGCGCCCCATTATTGCCAGCAAAGCAAATTGCGAATTCAAATTCAACATTTTTATTCGCACACGCGGGCACAAATACATATCACGCTGGCTGCTGTATCGGTATGGTAAACCAAAAAAAATACAACTCGCTCACCAAACATAAATCAATAGGTAAATTAATGAACACATTCCAGCAGTACCTTACTAACCACGCCACCTACGACACCCCTCCCACGCGCGCATCCAATGCCAGTTGGTGGCGCACCACGTGCTTCTACCTCAACGTTACCAGCGCTGTACTTAGAAGTAGCCGTTTGGCCAAGCAGGGCCGCTACACCAGGCAACATTGGGCAAGGTCGAGCACCGATATCGTGCAAGCCATTGAGCGCAACGGCGGCCGTCTGCATATTACCGGACTACAACACCTGCACGCGCTCAAGCCACCTGTAGTGTTCATTGCTAACCACATGAGTTCACTCGAAACCTTAGTTCTGCCTGTGCTACTGCTTAGGTTTACCGACATCGCGTTCGTGGTTAAACGTTCGCTTACCACCTACCCGGTATTCGGGCACGTCATGCGCGCGGTCGAGCCTATTGTGGTCGACCGGGTAAACGCTCGGGATGATCTTGTAACGGTGCTCGACGAGGGCACAACTTGGCTTGAGCGCGGACGCTCGATAGTAATATTCCCCCAAGCCACGCGCTCGAGCGGTATCGACCATACCAAATTTAATTCGCTGGGTGTAAAACTTGCGCAACGTGCTCAGGTACCGGTGGTACCAATAGCACTCAAAACCGATTTCTGGGGCAACGGCCGCCTGGTGAAAAATTTCGGACCAATAGATCCACATAAAACAATACACTTCGAGTTCGGCGCACCGCTAGTGGCCGAAAAAAATACACAAGAAGCTATTTTCAGCTTCATCTCAACCCGCCTCGCGGCGTGGAACCAGTGCAAACCAACAGGCTCACCAGTACGGTGAGTCTACTTTTTTTATAGCCGCTCCGCCTTTTCCACCCGCACTACCCCACCTGGCTCCAACACCACCACATCGCGGCGCGTAAGCTTGCCCGAGAGCAGATAGGTGGCGAGCGCGTTATCGACGTTCTCTTGAATAACGCGGCGCAAGGGCCGGGCGCCGAACAGCGGGTCGAAACCTTTCAAGGCCAATTCACGTATCGCCGCTGGCGTTGCCATAAGGTGAATGCCTTTAGCTTCAAGCCCGAAAGCGACCTTGCTAATCAAGAGCTCGGCCACCTTTTCCACATCGCTCGAGCTCAATGGCTTGAACACCACTACGCCATCGAAACGGTTCAAAAATTCGGGGCGGAAGTACTGCTGCAACTCCTGTTCTAAAAGCGCTTTGCGAATCTTCTCGAGCGGTACGCCATCTCGTATACCAGCTTGGATGAACGGCGTACCGGCGTTAGATGTCGCAATAATAATACAATTGGTAAAATCGACAGTTCGGCCAGATGCATCGGTCAGCCTGCCGTCGTCCAGCAGTTGTAAAAATACATTTAAAATATCAAGGTGGGCCTTTTCAATTTCATCAAGCAGTACGAGCGAATATGGACTACGTCGTACGGCTTCGGTTAATAAACCCGAAGTTTGACCAGTGGTGGCAGGAGCCCCCACCAAACGGTACAGCGATTCAGCGGTTTGATACTCGGACATATCAAGCCGCACCATTTTTTCCTCGCCCCCGAAATATTCGGCCGCCACGGTTTTAGCGAGCTCGGTTTTACCGACGCCGGTTGGGCCAAGGAATAGGAACGACGCCATGGGGCGCTTCTGGTCGCGCAAATTAACGCGCGCGCGCCTGAGCGCTTGCGAAACTAAGGTAACGGCCTCGTCTTGCCCAATAATGCGCTGGTGCAGGATTTCTTCCAGATTCAATAACTTCTGACTTTCCGACTGCGTTACCTGTGTCACCGGCACATGCACCTTGCTGGCCATAACCTGCGCCACGTCCTCGGCTGATACGGCCGCGCCGCCCACTTTTTTATCGCGTGCAAAAATAGCCACTTCCTCGACGAGCTTAAGTGCCTTCTCGGGCAGGAACCTATCCGGCATGTACTTGCGTGACAACACGACCGCGGCCGCGAGGGCCCCGTAAGAAAAGAACACTTGGTGTTCATGTTCAAGCATCGGCACCCTTGATTCAAGCACCTGAATAGCCCGATCGTCGTCAAACTCAGGCACCTCGACCGGCTGCAAGGCCTGCCCGAGCGCGGTGCGTTCCACCACCCCGCGCCACTCCGCTTTACCAACCGTCGCCACGACTACGAGTCCGTACTTGGTCATGGCGTTCACCAACACGTCGGCCACCGACAGCTCACCTTGTCCACCGCCGGCCGGCGCCAACAGCTGCTGCACATCCTCGATCGCCAACACGATATTACCCGCGCGCAAGCACTCGCGCACTACCCTCAAGAGCCGTTCACCAGCTTCAGCCGACGCCACGCCACTCATTAACTGCGGCACCGAAAGTGCCATCAGATGCTTATCCTGCAAAAGTTCGGGTACCTCATCCGCCACCATGGCCTGCGCCATCCCCTCCAGCAAAGAACCTTTGCCAACTCCAGGCTCCCCCACCAACGCCACGCTCTCGCGCCCGCCTTCAATAATGCGATAGATCTCTGTAAGCTCGGACTGACGACCGACACACGGCGCCAGGTAACCATTAGCTGCCTGCAGGGTGAGGTCGCGCGACAATCGATTAAGTAGCGGCGTCGCGACAGCTAGGTACGATCGATCTAGCGCGTGCCGGGGTCGGGTAGCGGCACGGCGTGAACGGCGGCGGCGTTCGCGTAATATTTTTTGGCGCAAGCTGAACCAAGCGGTAATGTTGTCAACGGCCTGGGGTGGAATAGCCAGCTCTTCAAACACGTCCCGCACCGCTGTCTCGCTATGGACGAGGGCCAACATAAGTTCACTCACTTCCACCTGGTGTGCCTGGCGCTTAACCGCCAGTTCAGCCGCGGCCGCGAATACCTGCTCACTTTCAGCCGCAAGTTTAGGGCGCTTACCCGGGGGCACGCTGCCGAGTGCATGCCTTAGCGTACTGGTAAGTTTGTCAATATCAGTGCCGAGCCGCATAAATACCCGCTGACCAGTGTCATACGACAAGGCCGCCGCTAACAGGTGAAGTGGCATAACAGCTCCTTGCTTCAGCTTATCAGCGTAGCGATAGGCGCGCTCAAGCACACGCCACAACTCTTCGGAAAAGTAGCGATCAATAGTTATGCTGGTCGCGTCGCGCGGTAGTGTTGGATACCAAGCCTGCTCCCGCTCCACTCGGTACCAGGCATACGCCACAATGATAATGGCCAGCCAAAAAAACCGAGCACCTGGGTTAGGCGATACGAAGACAAGCAAATGTTGATCCAGCAGCAACGCGTACGAGCGTAGTGCAAAAACTGCAAAGGCGACGAGCGCTGTGGCAAACGCCACGATGGCGGCCAGGCGATAAATAAGTAGTCGCACCCGACGAAAGGTGAGCTCGGCTAATGTATAACGGTACTGCCAGGAAAAAGTAGGCACGGATCTAGATAAAAATCATGATCAAGCTCCACGGTAATAGCACGACCCAGGCGACGAGCAGGACTGCGTACCACAGCGCGGTTATGGCGAGCCTGATTGTTTTCCAAACAACGAGCACTGTACGCATAAGCAAGCTCACGGCCCGGCCCGAGAACGTGTAGTCGCCATACATGGGCGCAAAAAAATGCCGCATGAATTTACCTAAAGATACGCTCCAACGCGTAGCCTCGTAGCTGCGCCAACACCATAAAGCCACCAGCTTCAAACCGCCCGCGTACCACCACACTGGAAAACGCACGATATCGAGCAGGAATTCGAGTGCGAGCTGACCGATTTGCTGAAGAGCGAGAGGCATAGCTATCACTAGTATGCCAAATATTACCAGGCTTGACTATGTTGCCAGCTCCTTGCTAGGGTAGTGGCAAATAAACTCAATCAACCGTCAAAAGACAAAAAGGTGACCTATGGACCCAACCCTTAACAATGCACTCACAGTCGGTGAGCAGAAGAACGCTATATTGGCTAAGCTCTTAGGCCGCTTCGTACCGCCACCAGAAAAACGCCAGCACATTCATCGCCGTATCATAAATTTCGTCCGCCGCTGGACTTCTGAGCGCATTGCCCAAAAGCTGGACGCCGGCATCGAGGCGAACACCATTAACGTACCAAATCTCTTCTCAGTTATCCGCATTCCGCTCGCCTTGGCCTTCGCTGTGTTCTACCAGCTGATGCCCTACGATTTCGCCCTGGCCGCCGCTTCGTGCCTCACCGTCATATTCCTCATCCTCGCCTCGGACTACCTCGATGGAACCCTTGCTGACCTGATGGAGCAGGTAACGGAGCTGGGACGTAAGCTTGACCCGATCTGCGATAAAGTCGCCGCCATCATCATCGCCCTCGTGCTCGTGCATAAGTTCTGGCTCTGGGTGCTCATCTCCTTTTTTACGCTCGAGCTCTTGCTCGTTCTGGGCGCGGTCAAAGCGCAGCAATTCAGGAGTTTCTTCCCCAAGCTCGTGGTGAGTGCCAACGACTACGGTAAGTGGAAATATAACTTTCAGGGCGTAGCAGCAATCTGCTTTATCCTCGACGTTAGCGAAGCTGGAAATTACGCTATGATCGTAGCCAACCTCCTGGCCTTGGGCAGTCTCATCCGCCACCTCTACCCCAGCCAAAAGCAGATCGCTAAACTCGCCCGCGAAGCCACCAAAACATCAACCTAAGCCTGAACTCGCGTGATACCAATGACCGGACCTTACGGCCCGGCCATTTTTATTCCCGAATAGCTCCTTCACCGCACCACTACACCCTTACCCTGGGCGCCGAGATCGTCGTCGAGTTCGGTGGTAATGAACTTGGCGGTGGCAATCAAGTCACTGCCTGAAAAACTGTCACGGGCGGTCGCGGTCGTGGTTTTGGTAAGCACCAATATTTTATCAGCGTCCTGGGGCCCGGGCGTTACCGCCACCTCGAAAGTTGCTTCGGGTCGTGGAAATCCGCTGGGCGGTGGTGCACCGGCACCGGCCGGCAAGCGATTCAAATTCCACCTAACTTCGCGCGTGTTAGGATTGTAGGTCAACCGTTGTCCAGCGGTAACGGTCGCCTGCCCGGTCCAGGTCACATCCTGTGGCAGCGTGGTCGTGACTTCTATATTTTCAGCTTCGCTCAAGGTATTTCCTAAGTGCCAAAAAATGACATAAGTTGTGGTCTCAGCCACCTTGGGTGGCAACGGGCCCGAGCCTAATTTCACCAGCTCGTCAGTAAAATATCTGCCTTCCACTTGGAGCTGAAGTTGAGTATTTACTTTGGTCACAATTTCATTCGATTCCGCCGTAAGCGCTTGGGCAGCACCATCGACCACCTGGGTGCCAGTCGCAGTCACGCGCGCGCTAAACTGAAGCGGCGACGCCAATCCAGCAGAAAACAATACGGCATTCATGCGGAAACGAATGGTTCCGCGTCCTCCTGGTGGCAGCGACTCAAGTATTGGTAAATTCGACTTCGTCCAAGTAATGGTGCCAGCGCTCGCTTGCGCAGTGCCAAAGGCATCATCCTTCAGGCTACTAAAATCCAGATAGCGCGGATCAAGCGCGGCGGTAAGTATCAGGGCACCCAAGGGTAATTCGCCCTCGTTCACGAACGATAGTTCATAAGCCAGCTCCTGCCCCAAATCAATGGTACTTTTCAACACCACCTCATTAGCAGTCAATTGCAGCGTGAGGTGTGATTTTACAAGTGCCAACACAATTACTTTTTCCTCTTGCACCGCGAAATCAGTACTGCTGGAACCGGCGAAACCAACGGCCAGGCGTAACTCCTGGCTCCCGGGTTGAGCGGCGGTAGTGAATCGTCCACGCAACTCGAACGTGCCTTCGGCCCTCGGCTCGAGGTCAGCCAGCTTCCAAGTACTGGTACTACCGGTCACCGGCTCCAACTTCGGCACTTCCAGCTCAAACCCACCCGGTACGATAAGTCGCGTCGCCAGCCCCGTCAACTTGCCAGTTGAACTGTTGTGGTAATTAACGGTTAGAACCAATGGTTGGTCCAGCGGTAGCTGGGGCGGGCTCAGCACCTCCAGGCTTACCACCGAAGCCACCACCTCGGTCGAGGCGGTCATGGTTTTTGCGAACTGCGCCTTTAAATTCTCGGGCTCGTAGGTTAATACCGCCGCCAGTTCCTTGCGTTCGCCTACCTCACCGACCAACGAACCTCTAATTACCAAGCTACTCGCCCCCTGGGCTGGAATATTACCCAGTGCGAATCGCGTGCCTTCAGCATTCTCAGCCTCGGGCAAGGCTTGGGTAAAGGTAAAGCCTGACGGATAACGCATATTAAGCTCAGCCTGTTTCAATTCAACACCCTGATCGTTTGTTAAACTGAAACGGTACTCCACTACTTGCCCCGACGGCGCGGCGGTAGGGGCGGCGAGCGACACGCGCACCGACTCTTCGCCAAACTTGCTTACGCCGCCATTAAAAAAAAGTAAGGCGGCGACGGCGACGCCTACAATCAGTACAATCGCGACCAGCAAAATTCCCCAGCGCCGTCGGTTACGCGCCTTGTGCACCAAGTCGGGCAGTGCGCCCCGGGCCGAAGATTTGTAAAATGTAGCCAGCTCACGCTCGGCGCCGCGGGACAGGTCGGTACGAGCACTGCCGCTTGCAGCATGGAAATCAATGGTGATGTCTGAAACTTGTGATCTATTTTTCATACCAGCAACTACAGGATACTACGCAGCACGCGAAGCGTGTAGAGCTCGCGACCCACGTGCCCCGTTACGTAATCGGTAAGGAAGGCGAGGGCCGAGGGCGGCAATTCGTCGCCCCGCGCCACACCGTGCCTGGCGGCACGCTGGAACCATACAAGCGCCTCGGCCGAAACGACTAGCGCGCTGTCCCCCGCCGGCAGGTGTCGCTGGTGAAAAAAACCGTGACGCGACCAGTTGAACGATACCGGATCAATCAGCTCGCCCCGGCACTGCTCGCAATGGGCGAGCTGCACACCAAACCCGGTAAGCTTCAATGCTTCTACAAAAAAATGTGCCAGCAGCCAGCGCGCCGGCGCACGCCAGCTATCGCCCGCTGGCGGCAATCCCCCTAGTTCCTTAAGCGCTCCCTGCAGCAACAGGTGGAGCCTTGGCTCAGGCTCGAGAGGCCTGGTGAGTGCATCAACTACTTCCAACAGCGCAGTGCCGAGCACCACGGTCGGCAACTCATAGGGCGGCTTCAAGTACACCTCGTGTACGCTCGCCCCGGCTAGCCTATCGAACTGCTTACCGCGCGCTACCATCACCTCAACTTGCGCAAATGGTGCTAAATGCGGCGCCAACTTGGACGCTGATTTTTGGCTGCCGGCCGCAATAAGCTCCACCTTGCCTTGTCGCTCGGTATAGATAGTGTACAGCCTATCACCCTCGCGCCAGGCGCGGGCGTTCAGGACAAAACCGGTGGTAACGTAGGTGGACATTGGTTAGCGAGTAATGCCAACCGAGACGCCACCTAACGCCAGGGCGTACGGTTGTTGCTCAGCGACGAATTTCACGTCGCTCGCCAATACTGAATTAGCCAGGTTATTAAGGTCGCGATCTAAGGCCGCGCGTACCTCAGCTGGAGCACATACGGTAATTAGCACTCTATCCTTAATTGTCAGCCCCTGCTTTTTACGAAGTGCATTTACCTGCCGCACGAATTCGCGTGTGAGGCCTTCGGCCCTCAAATTGTCATCAAGCGTCGTATTGAGAAAAATTTTATCGCCGTGGACAATCTCTTTCACATTAATCTCCGCCGCCACAATACCTTTGATATCCTCCGTAATCGCTATGGTCGTCGAAAAACTATTCAAAACTTGCCGAATACTAAACCCCTGCCCTGCCTTAGCCCGTTCGGCCAGTGCCTGCTCGACCACTGTTCGCCCTTTTTCCATCTCGTCTAGAATTTTTTCATCTACGGTACCAATCTCCGGCCAGTCTTCGAGATGCACCGATGCCAGCCCGCCTTTCACGCGTTGGTACACTTCTTCAGCCACAAAGGGCGTGAACGGTGCCAGTGTAATAGCAAGCTCACGCAGTATGTAGCCCAGGGTGGTAAGCGCCAAACCCTTATCAAGGCCCGCTACTTTAAAACGCTCGCGGCTGCGCCGCACGTACCAAGTTGAAAGCTCGGTCACAAAATCAGCCAACTTACGCGCGGCTTCGGTCACTTGGTAATTATCCAGGTGTTGGGTTACTTCTCCTGTGGTCTGGTGCCACAGCGACAGCGCCCACCTATCAAGCACGTTGGTGGTCTTGGGCGCGACCCGTGGCGCCTCGGCCTTATCTTCATACAGTTCGTAGAACGTCACGACATTCATCAAAATAAGGAACGTTTTCTTCACCACGCTATCAACGTCATTGGGGTCAAAGTTCTTGGGCTCGCCCGGTTGGTTTACGGTAAAAAGGTGCAATCGCACCGCATCAATTCCAAATTTTTCTATCATTTCCCAGGGATCAATAATATTGCCTTTGGACTTTGACATCTTTTGCCCCTTGGCATCGTTAATGTGCCCAAGGCAGATGACGTTCTTATACGGCGGAACTTCTTTAATGGCACCCGCTTTTTTTAATAAAGTGGCCACTGCCAACAGGGTATAAAACCAACCACGGGTTTGATCGATAGCTTCAGCAATGTAATCCGCCGGATAACTATTCACTAGCTGCTCTTTGCTGCCGGCCGCATGCGGATAACCCCACTGAGCAAAAGGCATCGAGCCCGAATCAAACCAACAATCAGCCACTTCAGTTACGCGCCGCATTTCGCCTTTGCCCCCGCACTTCTTGCAAATCCACACAACTTCATCTATGCCTGGGCGGTGGGGGTCAAAATCATCTGCAAACTTTTGTCCAGACTTTTCGCTAAGCTCTGGCAAGCTCCCCACAACCACCTGGTGCCCACACGCCTTATTCGAGCACACCCAAATCGGCAACGGCGTGCCCCAGTACCGTTCGCGCGAAATCGCCCAATCCTTCACCCCCTCAAGCCACTCGCCAAAGCGGCCGTGCTTAATGTGCTCGGGGTACCAATTTATCTGCTCATTGGCGTCTTTCAGCTCATCGCGCAACGAGGACATCTTAATAAACCATGAGGGCTTGGCGTAGTACAAGAGTGGCGATTCGCAGCGCCAACAGAAAGGGTAGTCGTGGGTGTACTCGTGTGGTTTACCAAACAAACCACTATGGCCTTCTCTCCCCTGCGCAGTAAGGTAATCAATGATTTCTTGTTCAACTTGCTTATTCCTTACGAACTTACCTACCCACTGCGGGACGTCGGCAGTAAACTTTCCATTTTCATCCACCGTGTGATGCTTAGGCAGCCCCTCGCGTGTGCCCAAATTAAAATCATCCTCGCCATACATCACGGCCGTATGCACTACGCCCGTACCCTCATCAGTCGTCACAAAATTGGCCTCATACACGCGGTGCGATTTGTCGTTTTGCAGGGGCTTGATATCGAAGAGTGGATCGTAGAGTAAATCAGCTAGTGGAACTTCTTTATCAAGGGCAGCGATTTGTTCCCAAGACGACATGTCTGATTCATTAAAATCGGGAAAAATCTTTTCGACTAACTCCCGAGCCAATATGTAATGATTGTCCTCTCTATGCAGCATGATATATTCGATTTCTCTCCCCACGGCTAATGCAACATTACCAGGTAATGTCCATGGAGTTGTTGTCCACGAAAGAATGTAAGTATTGTTTGGCACCTCACGTTTTGTCCCTAAGGGTTGCCCAGGCTTCACTTTAAACTTCACGTATACTGCCCTATCCTTAATCTCCTGGTACCCCTGCGCCACCTCATGGCTAGAAAGCGCCGTCGCGCACCTGGGGCAGTGCGGCAGCACTTTGTAGTCTTGGTACAAGAGTCCAGATTCATGAATCTGTTTAAATATCCACCACAAGCTTTCGATGTAAGGTCGTTCGTACGTAATGTACGGGTGTTCAAGATCGAGCCAATAACCCATGCGGCGAGTTAGCTTTTCCCAATCCTCTTTGTACTTCCACACGTCCTCGCGACATTTGGCGTTAAACTCCGCCACCCCATATTTCTCAATATCCATCTTACCGCGGAATTTGAGAGCTTTTTCAACTTGCAGCTCCACGGGCAGCCCCTGCGTATCCCAACCTGCCTTGCGCTCCACATGGAACCCGCGCATGGTTTTGTAGCGCGGGATAAGGTCCTTAAACGCCCGCGCCAGCACGTGGTGCAGGCCTGGCTGGCCGTTCGCTGTCGGCGGGCCTTCAAAAAAAACGAAACGGCCGCTGGGTGCGGGCTTGGCTAAGGATTTTTCAAAAACCTTGTGCTCGTACCAATAAGCCAGCCACTTCTCCTCGAGCTCGGAAAACTTTTGCATAATACCTTATAGAATACTGATTTTGGGGCCATTTTGCAACTCTAAGAAAAAATAACAAAGCCGTACCATCCTCAGAGGTACGGCTTTTTTATGATGAGGTTAAAAACGATGTTGATACTTTTCTTGTTTCGCTCTTCGTATAGGATCGCTCGCTGGTGCATCTTGAATCAGGTTAAACTGAGGTTGCTGTTCGTTGACCACCTCCTCGAGGATGGTGATAGCTCGTATTCTATCCTGCAACCAGGATTCGTCTTTTTTTTGGATGCCTGCGCTACCCGCCTCTCTCCAAAAATCTTCGATAATTCGACGGATTCGTTCTCCTGTAAGCTCAAGCTGTTCACCAATCTTGGCGAACGTTTTTTTCTGCCCAGTGCCATCTAAGCCATACCGCAAAGAGAGGATAACGTATGTTTTCACCCCATGGGTATCCCACACCCACCGGAAAAAATGACGGATACGGAAAACCGACTGCTCCAGCTCTTCTCGAGCTTCTACGTACTGGTCGGGCCGAAGTTCGGTTCGACTCACCGTTATTTCCTGTAGCGAACGATCATCGTCCTCACCTCGGCCGGCTTTACCTTGCAGGGATAGGTCGTGACCGGTCTTGATCTTGAACCAGCAACGACGAATGTCCTCTACCGGCAAAGCTAGGCACACGGCAATCTCCTCGACTGATGGTTCGCAACCAAGCTCATTGGTTAATCGTTCCATGGCACGCAGCACACGGTAGTAATAGGGGTGGTGCGGTATGCGTACTTGTCGAGCGTAGGCGTCAAGGTCGCTAAAAATTTCCGAACGAATCCACCAATCGGCGTAGGTTAAAAAGTGGTATCCGCGTGTTGGGTCGTAACGTTTGCTGGCTACCATGAGCCCGCAGTTGGCGGCCTGAATGAGGTCGAGGAAGGGTAAACCGCGATTACAGTAGCGGTGGGCAAGGCTGATAGCGTAGCGGAGGGTGTGCTGCACGAGCTTATCTTGCACTTGGGTGCGCTGACCGTTGAGCAACTGGTGATCAAGCTCATCAAAATCTTCTTCTTCCAGCATCGCAAACTTTCCCATATCTCGGAAATATAAACCCAGGATGTACGAATAGGTACGAGAGTTCCGATTAGCTGGATCGGTATAGCTAATGTCCTTAACTCGCACGCGTCGGCCGCGCAGCTTCTGTCGCTCTCCCGCCTCGTGGTGTTGCTCTAGCCTCCACTTATGCACAGGTGGTTCATGGGGCATACGCCCTCCTTTCTATCTAATTTGTGGTTGTTAAATGACTTATTTTATTATTTTTTACAATGCCGGAACTTTACAACCATGCGCTATGGATGTCAACAAAACTTTCAGCTAGCTAAGGCTGTGTGGGTCAACGTGCCTACATCTGCTCTACAACTTCGATGCCAAGCAACCTAAGTCCATCGCGCAGCACGTCAGCCGCGCTCGCCACCAAGTGCAGTCGCAACGCCTTAACATTACCTGAAGCTTGCAGCACGGGCGATGATTCGTAGAATGAATTTACGGCGTTCGCGAGGTCGAATAAATAGGTAGCCAATAGGTGCGGCCCATTTTCGCGCGCCGCGCGCAGCACCTGCTCGGGGTAGCGCGTTAACATGCGCAACATGGCGTGATCGCTTGGCGTGGCTTCGCTAATGACCCCGGCTCCGAGGCGTGGCAACCGCGCCTTTGGTTTGCCACCCGAGGATTTGCGCAAAATGCTTTTCATGCGCACGTAGCTGTACTGCAAATATGGCGCGCTGTTGCCGTCGAGTGACAACATCCTATCCCAATTGAAGGTGATATCAGTATGGCGATTTTGCGACAGGTCGTTGTACTTAACTGCACCCAACCCGACAACCAGGGCCACCTTGGCTTTAAGTTTGGCCGGCAATTTCGGATTCTTCTTATCAATAATGGCCCGGGCGCGCGTCACCGCCTCGTCAAGCACATCATCAAGCTTTACAATACGCCCTTCGCGGGTGGCCATTTTTTGTCCATCTTCCCCCAGTACCAGTCCAAACTTCAGGTGGTCTAGGTGTGCGCCCATGGTGTAACCCGCCAGCTTGGCCACGGTGAATACCTGTTCAAAATGCAGCGTCTGCTGGTTAGCCACCACGTACAGTATGTCGTGGGGCTTAAAGCGCTGCACCCGGTAACGAATAGCAGCTAAGTCGCGGGTGGCATACAGCGAGGCACCATCTGACTTTTGTACCAGGCACGGCGCTAGTCCCTCACGAGTAAGGTGCACGACCACCGAACCATCGCTGTTCTTAACTGCGATCTTGCGTCGCAGCAAATCAGCTACTACCCCAGGCAGCATACGCTCGTAAAAGCTCTCGCCGGTAACGTAGGCGAACTGTACCCCCAAGCGCTTATACAGCCCGTTAAACTCGCGTAATGACTCACGCTTGAACCAGGTCCACAAAGCACGATTTTTACGATCGCCGGCTTCCAACTTGCGAAACTCATCCTGGCCCTGCCGTTCGAGGTCGGGATGCGTTTTAATTTCATCGTGGAACTTTACGTACAGTTTCAGCATCTCTTCAATCGGGTGACGATGCACAGCTGCACGATTCCCCCACATATTGTAGGCGGCAATCAGTTTACCGAACTGCGTGCCCCAATCGCCCAGGTGGTTGATGCGCACAACCTTGGCGCCCATCGCCCCGTATATATTCGCAATGGCAGCGCCAATTATGGTCGAACGAATGTGCCCAATGTGCATGGGTTTGGCGATGTTGGGGCTGGAATATTCAACAATCACGCGCTGACCGCGCAGGGCTTGGCGCGCCGCCGGCTTCATTAATTCAGTCAACGACTTTAGCCACAGCTCATCACGCACCCAAAAATTAATAAAGCCTGGCCCCGCCGCCTCGCACTTGGTGAATGTTTTACCAACCCAAACCGAGGCCTGCAAGGCCTTAAGAATGGTAGCGGACGCCTCGCGCGGCGGCACGCCCCACTTGCTCGCTACCTTGAGCGCTATATTGGTAGTGAAGTCGCCGTGCGCCAAATCGCGCGTTAAGCTAACTTCCACCTCATGCGCTTCCAGCTGGTAGTGCTCGTGAGCAACTTTTGCTACCTCGGCTTGAAGCTTCTGTGAAAGCATAGTGTGTTTAGTATACGTGGTTTTTGTATTTTTTCAAACTAAAAACCGCCCCGAGCAGGTAAGCTCAGGGCGGAGGAACACGTACTGTTACTGCGACGGTCCGCAAGCGCTAGCGGCGGGCCAAATGGAAACTGCGCAGCGGAGCTGCAACCTCTCGCAGCAAGCCCACCCCGATTCCCCCGCCTTGGGCGGGAGATGGGCTTATTTCTTCACTGCCGCCACGACCTTCTCGAACACGGCCGGGTACTCGCGCGCCAGCTGCGCCAGCACTTTGCGATCAAGCTCGACCTTGGCAACTTTAAGTAAATTCACGAACTTGCTGTAATTCACCCCCTGCGGACGCACGGCCGCATTTAGCTGCACCTGCCACAACTTACGAAAATCTCCTTTTTTATCGCGCCGATGAGCAAAAGCATGCTGACCAGCCTTGCGAATGGCGACCTTGGCGAGCGTAATTTTGCTCTTGCGGCCCCAGCGGTACCCCTTAGTCTTTTTAAGGATATTCCGACGACGCTTTAGGTGCATCACCCCACGCTTGACTCGGGACATAACTAAGTACGAGTAAAAAGTTTAACTAAGGTTTGCTTACCTGCCTGGTATAAGCTTGCGCAAGGCAGGCATGTTCACTTTGGCAGTTGGCACGTCGCGCCGCTTACGGCGCGTCACCACACCAGACTCGCGGGCGTTAAAGTGATCCTGTCCGGCCACGCGCTGCATGTACTTACCCTTACCCGTAACACGAAACCGCTTGGCTGAGGCTTTATGTGTCTTAACCTTCATAGTAATTCTGAATCAGGAATTATGAATAACGCACAATACGCTTGCTTCACTATTCACACTTCTCGATTCTAGCCTTTCCTCTTGCCCACTTGCATCGAAAGGTTGCCACCCGTACGCGAGAACGGCACCTCGACCGCAATGCCCTCGCCCAAAAGTTGTACAAACTCGTCCATTAACTGCCGCGCTAGGTCGCCGCGACCCTTTTCACGTCCCCGTAAAAGCATCTCCACGCGTACCTTGTGGCCCTCGTCTATGAACTTTTGTGCTTGCTTAACGCGCATATCACGGTCATGATCACCTATCTTCAGCGAAATACGCACGCCTTTGATTTCAATTTTCTTGGCCTTGGCCTTTTGCGCTTGCAGCATCTTCTGCTGCTTATATTGAAACTGGCCAAAGTCCAATATCTTGGCGATTGGTGGTCGTAACGTTGGATTTACCTCTACCAAATCAAGCCCGCGCTCCTTCGCCAACTCAAATGCCTGCGCGACAGGCATGACCCCGTGCATCTTCCCCAGCTCATCAATGAGCTGTACTTCGGGAACACGGATGTATTGATTTATGCGGTAACGTGGTCGGTTGCTCAACGAGGTGCGCTAAATACTGAATAGGTTTGGTGGAGGTGACGGGGTTTGCACCCGTGTCTAGCGACGTTCACAGTACCCGGGTCCAGGTTCAGTGCCGCTAATACCGGCCAAGCGATCAAGCGGCACAAAAATCGCTGGCGGTTGTCCCCTTAGCTTAGGCAGAGTTCGGGAACAGTTCCTGCTGCCGCAGCTCGGTGAATGGCGTCCGAACTATGCTACCGAGCATGACGTAGTTGGACGGCTCGCGCTATTAAGCGAAAGCTGGTGCAAGGGATGGAACGCGGAACGCGTCCTTCACCTTAGCGACAAATGATTTGGCATTTGTAAGGTGGAAGCTTTGTTAAGGCAGGCTACCGACTGCCACCTGCGAGGTACTACTCGCGTACGCTATCGACGTGTAAACACCCCCCAGCGTTTGTCAGTAGCAAACCGCTACTGGCAAATGGTGGGGACCGTCTACGCGCGTGTTAAGGTGCGTTGCCTGACTTCGCGTTCTATCTCGCGACGTTTAATAGCGGCACGCTTGTCATGCTGCTTTCGGCCCCGAGCGAGCGCGAGTTCAAGCTTTACAAACCTGTGCGCAGTATACACAGATAGTGGCACTAGTGTCAAGCCAGCTTGGCGCGACTTGCCAGCCAGGTGCATGAGCTCGGAATGCTTTAGTAGCAACTTGCGATCGCGCATGGGGTCGTACCCTGGTGAAGTGCCGGCCGCCGGAGCATACGGCGCAATATGGCAACCCGTAAGCCACAGTTCAATCCCCTTTGGTATCACGAACGAACCCTGCAAGTTTACCCGCCCGGCCTTAACCGACTTCACCTCGGCGCCTGACAACACTAACCCAGCCTCGTAGGTTTCGAGGATTTCATAGTCGTGGCGGGCTTTGCGGTTTTGGGCTAGGGAGGGCATAACCCTATTCTATAGAGCTTAGGGATAAAAAAGAAGCCATCCCAATTGCGGGGATGGCAACTTACTAATTACTCAACACCAAGGTTCAGTCGCTTTGTTTGCTGTTGCACGCTCGCCGTGCTGCACTCGAGACGATGTGTAAATCACCGGAGAATAAAATTGCGCCCTGGCCGAACCGATAGATATCACGAGCGAGCGCTTCGCCACTGCGTGCCATGAGTTCGAATCCTCGAAGGTAAATGTCAAACAGGCGCTGGACCGCGAACAAGGCTACGAACCAGCTCAGGGTTGCCATGAGGCACAAAACGTCGATTGGGCTGGGTAAATCAAGGAGCGGCGTACTGGCGAGCAGTAACATTACAGGGGCGAGTGCGACAGCAAATGCGATGATGATACGAGCGATGTTGAGTGAAGGACTTTCTCGTTTCTTCATTGTTTCCTCTTAGGTTGTTATTTGATATTTGGTTTGATTTTATGACTATTTATACTAATGCAAATAGTCTGCTTTGTCAATAGATGGATTGTTCCACGGCTTTGTTCCACAACCCTGCCTACGGCAGGCAGGCCTTGACAAAATGGTGACCTTGCGCTATAGTAAAATGTTTTGAAGGTTCTACCTGCATATTGAAAACTCGCAAACGCTCTCGTGGCGTAAGGGATTGCGGTAGCTGTCATGACGGCAGCCGCAAGCGCAACGCCTTTACGTGGCATCCACGAGAGCAAACTAGTCAAATGTTCGAGTATGCCCTCGGACAAAACCAACAAGGAGATACCTTTATGGAACAGCAACAACCCGCACCAGCAGTACCGCGAAGACGCAATTGGAAGACGAACTTCAACGGTTCGATCATCCTGGCCGTAATCGCCCTCATCATCGGCGTATTATTATTCTTCAAAGCACCATCCGATTCCGCCGTCGCCACCGCCAAGCAGGAAACAATCAACGCCGCGACGCAGATGGTCGCTGATTCAACGAAGAACCTACGCCAGGAGATTGGTAACCTCGACGCCAAATTTGTCTTTGGTGTCCGCGATGAACTCAAGCAATATGTATCCTTCATGGATATGTTCGGTAACGTGGAAAGGCCTCAGTTTGTCTCGACGATCAACCTGTGGTTCCACCGCGACTCTGTTGGAGTCTACCACCTCGACACACAGGATGACCCGCCCGAAACCACGCGCACCTTGGTACCAATCTACTACCTGATGGCCGCCGCCGGCAGACCGATACAGCCGGTACTCGCCAAGATCGATACCACCAACGAGGAATATGATCAATCCTGGGTAAGGTACTCATATGCTTATATGCTGCCGCCGCCTGGCACAGTCGTAACCAGCACCTCATCCACACAGCAGCCAACCACCGTACAACAGGCGGTTGCCGCCAAGGACACGGCGTCCAAGAAACCGGTAAAGGAGATTTTGCCGGATATATTCTAGCGGCGCCAGCAGCGGTACACAACTCACGAATGTATAACAGCAAAACACAAGGAAGCAACCATGAAAGCTATTACGCTCATTCTCGCACTTACGCTCATCTGCTCGATCGCAGCATTCGCTCAACCGGTTAAATTCATCAGCAAGGCGCAGGCCGATTCGTTCAACGTCATTCTCGCCACCAAGGCAAAGGACTTCTCGACGCCGGTCACGTTCGGTGACCTCGTCATGAACAACAAGATACAGGCGTACCGCTTCAACCAAACGTTCATGACCCTGTCGAAGATAGCCAAGAAAGGCGAAATGGCAAAGTTCAAAAAGTATGCGGATTCAGTGAAAACCGGACTCCAGAACGAAGCCAGTATGCTCGCACAGGGAATCGGAGTTATTGACGGGCAAACCCAAAACTTGGGCACGCGCCTGAACAACGTCGAAGAACTCATCACGGTCGAGGACGCTCTTGACCAAGACGAATTCAAGGACAGACATCAGGAGTTATTCGCCAAGATCGCAAACGAAGTTGCACTGCGCAACGACGTGGCCAGCAAAGCCTGTCGCGAAGGTAAGGGGTGCAACCACAGGCACTACTAACCTCAAAACAACAAAAGGAGGTCTACTAATGTAGAATCCAATTACATACACCAGCCTCCGCGCAACACATTTGTACCAGGAGTCACCCTAAAAAGTGACTCCTGTTTTTTATCCCATTGATACTTGACAGAATGCAAGCTATTTGGTACAGTGGCTTGATTAAAATAAATTCATTTTCCTAAGAAAAAAAGTCATTTAATAATCCAATAACAATCACAATTAAGAAAGGAGTAAGGTAGCGATGCCTTCTCACAATAGTACAGATGATAGACCAAACATGGTGGGTAATGTGATAGTTGAAAACTATCCTGATCAACCGCCGGATGTTTCACAACCGCCAGACCCTACGCCTCCGAGGCACGGCGTAGCGCCTATCCAGCGCAGCGCGCTGTTCCGCCATTTCATTGGTCTCGCGCTCGCTTGCTTGGCAGCAGCCTGGTCCCTCGACGCCTTGACGTTCTCGCCACTTGCACTGCAAGTACACTCGTTAAACGAATTGATTGAGTTGGTGCTTTCGCCCAGCTTATTCGAGGCGTTGTTCGTGTTCTTGCTCGTGCTTGGCTTGGGCGACCTAGGCAACTTCATCAATACGCCACGCAATCACGTGGCGAAAATCTACCAGCCGTTCGGGCTTCGAGGTTCGCAACAGCTTATCGCCTTCTCGCTCGTCGAACGCGGCTGGAAGCCAGTTATGAAGCGCCAAGGTTGGGGCTGGGTACCATTCTCCATCTTCCTAGACATCTACTACTTCCCCTGGCCGCGCGTTCCCTCTGACCAGATCGGCTACATCATCAGCAACATCGGCAAACCGCTTGGTCCAGGTAGGAGAACTGCTACCTCCCTGCCACTCGATGACGAAAAGCAGGGTGAAGTGCTGCACGAGAGCCCATACCGGGACGTGCAACGATTCATTAACGATGGCGGTGAGCTGGGCATCCAGCGTACCGTCATCACACCTGGCTTCCTCAAGGAGATCGATCCGGTCGCGTTCACCGTTATTACCGGTGACGAGAACGGCATCTACGGCTACCTGACTGACCCTGATCTTAGGGCCAAGCAGGAAGCCGGCACTCTCAATTGGAGGGACTTTGGCAATTTTGCCTCCATAGGATCACCCGAACGCGTGGCGCGCCTGAAGGCTGAGATTTCCACACTCGAGGCTGAACGAGACAAGCCAGAGGTGCGGTCGGAAAGGAAAACGGCGATCGATGTCAAGCTGGTCGAGCTCCAGCGGGAACTGCGGGAAACTGACATTTTCCTGCCGACGATCATTGAAGACGATGAGCAGGGTCTTGTCACCATCCTTGATGGCCCGACACTTCGTGGTGGGCAGCTGGTGCACCGCTTTGGTGGCTTTGAGGATATCAAAGCTATCATCGAGAAGAATGATACGTTTAAGGTAGCGGGTAAGAATATCACTTGCTACCAAAAGCACATCGCCGCGAGCCATTCCATCAAAGAGGCACTCGACCGCAAGGCACACCTGGAAAAGGATATCGCCGATCGGGAGGCGGAACTAGCCGAACAAGGCGTGACTGAGGAGCGCAAGAAGCAGATCGATGCGGATATCGCGCACTACACCACTATGCGCGCTCAGGGGGGCATACAGACGCCTCACCAGGAGTCGATCGACAGGGTAATTACCCAGCTCACCGCTGAACGTAACAGGAAGGCAGTGACGCCGGAACGCAAGGCGAAGATCGAGCAGGAGCTCCCTGAACTCCGGAAAAAGCTGACTGAGTTCACTGCTAATGTTGCGAACGACGCAGACAAGCTCATTGAAGCCTTCGGTAAGAAGGATGGCTTCGGCGACTTCGGCGAACGCGAGGCGGGTGAGTGGAGAACGCTCCTGAACCAGAACTACAACCCGATCGAAGACATATTTCGCACGGGGCGTAAGTTCGAAATGCATCTGTCTCAGGAGATACTGAAGGCAGCGCTCGATAGCACCTTAGAGCTCCACGATAGCTTCCAGAACCTGCGAGCTTACTTCATCAACAACGGCACGCAGGGCCCGCAGTGGGACACCTTAAAGCCAGGACGGTTCAATCACAACAGGTTCGTGGTGGCGGTAAAGGTAGTGAAGCGCGTCGTGGTTCCCCAAGGCCAGGTGTACGTCATCAAGAGTGACATCGGGCTCACGGGCGAGGACATCACCCATCGGCGGTTTGCCTTCGGGCAAATCGTTCGCCCGGGCTTCCGCGGCATCTGGCTGGCTACACTGCCACCCGGCACGTACCGCTTCAATACCACGTTCCTACACTACATTCCTGTGCCAACCGCCCTAGTAACACTGTTCTGGGGCAAAGGAACGAAAGCCCTTACGCTCCCGCCTGATAACATAGCTCTCGATAGCGAGCTTGGTGCAGTTACCACCATCACGGCTGATGGGTACAGCAACATTAAGCTCAACATCGATGCGCAGGTCGTATTTCCAGCCGAGGCGGCGGCCATCATTATCGCTACCTTTGGTTCGGTCCACGACCTGGTAAAAGGGCAATTCTCGGCTCGGCTGTCGGCGTACACCATCGAAATCGTGCGAACCAGGACGCTCGAGGTCCTCATTACCAAACAGATTGATGTGCAGAAGGCAATTACTGCCGAGCTCATCAAGCTGTTCAGTCCACTAGAAATCCAGGTACGCGCGGTGCTTATCCAGGAAATCTCGGGTGCTGATGAGTACCTTGACCTTCGCCAGCAGCAAATTATCGCACACCAACAGGAAATACTGTTCAATGTTGAGGCTAAGGTTGAGAAGGCGCGCGCTGAACAAATGAAGAACGCGGGTGAAGCACAGCAAGCATTCGAGCTCGCCATGGCCAAGCAGGACGTGGAGATTGCTGGTGAAACACAGAAAGCGATCGCTAAGCTATTCCAGGATACGGCGGGCATAACCGGCCCGGCTATCGAAGAACTGCGTAAGCAGCTCCTGGAAGGTATCAGCGTCCACTACCTGAAACGCGCAGTTGGCCCCGAAGCCGCCACCATGATCAAGGTCATGCAATACGTGAAGGAATCGGGCGTCGACATCGTAAGTAAGGTTCAGGTTGGTGGTGAACAGGGCACCCTGCTCGATGCGATCATAGGTGGATACCTTGGCAAAGCATCTTCGATCAGTGCGCTTGATAATTGGGTCAACAAGAGCAAGATTGAAAAGGAGGCGGCAAAAAAACGCCTCGAAGATGCCGAGCGCAAAAGAAGGGAGTCCGAGGCTCCAAAGCCACCGGCGGAAACCAAAAAAGAGCCTGCAGGCGCCGGCAGCTAACAATACCAATACATTCAATACATTTACACCCCGCTCTTTCGAGGAGAGAGCGGGGATATTTTTATACTTGCGCCAGGCTGCAATCCTAGCCTGCAGCACATTCCACAATATCTAATACAGTTACATACAGTCATTTTGAGCCGGCCGGCTCAAAATGACTGTAGTGATATTTTCTTATTCTGATACAAAATCACAAATATGTAGCGGCCGCTACATATTTGTGACCTGATATATATAACAACACTTATAAACTAACTGCCTGCTTGCCCTAAGCCCTATTTACCGCTTAGTGCAGCCTTTAGCGAGGCTAACACTTCTTGTTCGTTTTTATTAAAACGGGAAGTATTAACGGTTGTAAGTACTTCTTGCAGCAGTTTGGTGCGCTCGGGATTTTTGCCTGCCAGCTCCCTAAGATACGTAAGCGCATCGCCACTTTCCAGCCCGCGGGAAATATCCTTAAAAGCTTGTTCGACCACGGCAGGCTCAACCTGCATTTTGCTGGCATAAATTGCCATGTATTCGGCGCTATTTCTATTTTCAATCACGCTCTGCAACATGTCGCGTGGAGATACTTCAGTGGTAATCGACTCGGCGCTTACGACTTGATCAACTGAACTAACTGAATTAATATTTTCTGCCGTTAATTCACTGACTTTGCCGTGATCGTAATACAGATACTTACCGTCTTTTAGGCCAATGCCTTCAGTACCGCCCTGAAACATATAAGGCCGCCCTCCGTCGGTAAGCTTGAGCTGCCCAAAGGCCGCCATTTTATCGGTGGCCGACATATTCGGGTTATGCAAAGCGTCGTACGCAGCGTTGGCATTATCAAGCTCGCCAAATACATCAGCCGCGTGCTCGGTACTACCGGCATAACCCCTGCTAGCCGCCAGCTGAGCTTCCGCTATCTCACCCTTCACTTCGGCTATTACAGCAGGCGATGAACCGGTTTTAATCGAGCTTGATTCTGGTGCTATATTTTTTGCCTGATGAGCCTCAAGGGCACTAATACTGGACTCCTTTATAAAACTAGGCGAGTGTGCAACATTTTCCACTGGCGATAGCTCGGACACGCCGCCACTGTGGGAGGCAATCGCCAGCCGCTCGCCCACCGTATGTTGTGTATCACTAAGGTAATCATCCCCCAATGTACGCTTTAACCAATGGAATACCTCGGGTGCGCCGCCATCGGACACCTGGACCAGGCCGAAAATCTTCTTACGTGTTATCGCCTCGATAGCTACGTCATTGGCATCGCTGCAACGCAGGCCCACAATGCGCTGAGCATCACCACGGTCCACAGCATTACTCAAAATTGTGAACGTCTGCTCCTCCTGCAGGAGATACGTATTGGCAAGTGCAGTGTAATCACCCATGGAGTCGGGCGTAAAAGAGCTTTTATTCATAATAGCAATCTCTAACTTATTCCCCGTCAAAGGCGAAGTCGCCTTGTCCCACACGAAAGTTCCTTCATCAGAAATGTGCCAATCAAGAGCCCCAGCCTGATGCTGCTCAACGAGTGAAAGGTCAAGTCGCGAGAATCCGTTGGCCTTGAGCTGTGCCACCTCGCTATCGAGCTTGCTTAAACGTGCCAGCGCTTCGGGGTTAAGCTCATTAAGCGAGCCTTCTGCATTGCTACCTGCCCAGCGAACAAGTGAGGCTTTTTCACCCAGTGTGGTTGTACCGGACGAGGCGGGCATGGCTTGCTCGACTTGGGTAAGCGCATGGTCGAACTCAAGGGCCAAACGGTGCGCTTCAGCCACCGCCGCCTCATCAGAACTGTGATCAGTAAGGTTTATAACCTCTATCGGGCGACCGGTGCTATCACGTAGCTCCAGGTATTCCGGTACACCATCTATATCCTGTCCGTGCGGTACGTAATCAACCAGTACTTCACTAAACTTATGACTTGGTGCACCCGCACCTGAGGCAAGCTCGCTGAGCGCGAGCTCGTGGTAATAAAGGCTGCCCTGGGCAGCGGGGCGACCTTCAACCCACGTCAGGCCAGCGCTGCCACGAACCTTTCCACCGTGCCCTAGCTTAGCAGCATTGTCGCGCAAGGTTTCTTCAGCCACGGCTTTGGCCTCGCTCGCGCCGCCTGCCTTGGTAACCTCCCAGCTACCGTCGGGCTTCAGTATCACCTTATTGCCCTCGTACACCAAATTTTCAACATCAATCCCCTTGCCAAACGCAGTACCTTCATTCGACACACTGATAACAGCCACGGCCCGCCGCAACAACTCGGATCGATTACCGTCACTCACGCTCGTGCCATCGCCCAGGACGCGCTTTATAAATGCCGATTGCGTCTCGGGCGAAGCCTGGTGCACCGCATTATCAATTGCCTCACTAAAAGTATCCACCTTGTCATTAATTTCAATCTCAATTGGTTGTGTTGGAATAGTCTCGGGCGTAGGCGCACTGCTTGGCTGCTCAAGCGGTAATATTCTGGACCCGGTACCCTGCCCGGTTTCTGCCGGTGGCGCGTACGGCGGCTTTACTTCCGGACCACTCGGACGGCTCCGCATCCACTCAGGCAGCAGCGAATCGGTATCGAACTGACCAGTTGAGCCGGGCAGCGGCGCCTCAGCGGTATCGGTGGGGGTAAGTACGTCTTCAGCTTCAGATGGAACGCTCGGCGCAGGTACCTCCGTAGGTACCACCGACGGCGTACGGAACCACTCCCAGCCGTGGCGCATGAGCCAGCCCGTGGTCGCAAACCCCGCGCCCATGGTTGCGCCATAAATAATCTGATTTCTCAGCAGCTTTTTCTTGGCAGCAGAGATGTGTTCTCCTCGAACGTCAAGCAGGTGGCTGACCCGGTCGAGCGCTGTGCGCCCGCTCCCATCGACCATGCGATTGGCACCGTTCACCACGGCGAACGCCTCGGCTGCTCCCATAGCCTTGGCCAGTGCGTACTTGGCCGCGAGTTGCTCTTCTTTTTCGCCAAAGTTCACAGTCCCGTCATCGAGTTTACGCAGAGTGTACCCGATGCGGGCGTCGAGCGAGCCCTGTAGCTTCACCTTGGCGCGCTGTAGCAGGTCGTCCTGATTATCTTTGGTAATACTGATATCGCTACCCAACACTTTTTTGATAAACACATCCTTATCCTTACCCTCGGGGGCATACTCGACCTGCGCCACCAGTTTATCTAGCTTGGCCGCGAGCTGCTTAGCTTCCACGTAGCTTTGCTGGCCAGCCTCGACCTGCGCCTGCTTCACTTCGAACTCGAGCTTCCCCACCTGCTCGAGCGCCTGCATCGCCTGTAGGTACGCGGTCTTGCGTTCGCCCTCCATGAGCTCGGGGTCTTCCTTAAGTGACAAGCCCCCGAGCTCCTTGCTCAGCTCGTTGAACCGCGCTTTGGCCTGCCTGGTATCAGCCTTGAGCTGCGCTACCTTGGCCGATTCTGCTTGTGTGCCGCGACGGCCCGCGACCTCCGCCTCGCGCTGGCGGGCAAGTTCGCGACGGTGCGCCATGAACCCACCCATCCCAGCGGCCACGACTGGGGCAGCGGCCCAGCCCAGCACCCCCGCGGTAACGGCACGCCCGGCGAAGCCCAAACCGCCGTACATTCCACGCTCGGTTACGACGTTAGTCAACACCTTGCGCCAAACAGGTGCTGATTTAATTTCGGATAAACGACGTTCAACTTCCGGATCAGAATTTAAATACTGCGACATGTTAACGCGGTAGTCGATCTGGCGCGTGGCCAACGCCGCCTGCTGCTCATCGCCGAACTGTTGCCGCTTCAAGCGCAGAATATCTGCTCGGGCCGCCTCGTACACATTTTTCATATGCACATACTGGTCGCGCTGGCCTTTCTTAGCGGTCGGCAGCGACCATTCGTACGGGAGCTGCGCGAATTCGCTCGCCACCTGGTTGAAGTGCTCGAGCGCCTCGGCATCCTCGGGGCTAAGCTCAACCCTACCTTCCGATGAATCGTGCTCATAGGCCTCGGGTCGCCCGGCAAGCAGTAGTTCCAGCGAACCGTCGGACTGCACCTCAACGTCTAGGTCATTAGCGGTCTCGCGCATGCCTTTAATAAGGAGCTCGAGCGTCTTACCGTGCGTCGCCATACCGCCGCGCTGCAATTCAAGCGCGGTGCGCTTTTGCTCAGTACCAACGATGAACGGCCTCAGGGCACTTACGAAACCGCGCGCGAGTGCGTTACCAACCCTTGCTCCCAGCTTTTTGCCCTTATACTTTTGACCGGCCGCTTCAACCTTGGATTTATACTCGGTACTGGCCTCATCCTCTATCCGGGAAAGTGTGACCTGCTCTAGGTTGCGGAAGAGGAGGGCCCTTTGGCCTTTAATTAAATCCTTATAACCAGCGATCGATTCGAGTTCCTCCTGTCTGACGCCGAACATCGCCTCAAAATCAAAACGCGCATGCGCTTCTGCTTCAGGGGGTGGAGGTAGATCTTCAAACTTAGCCTCGGCCTCCTGCGGTTTGGTGAACTCAGGGGGTTGCTCTACAACTTCAACTGGCACGGTTTCAGCCTGCGCGGATGCATGCTCCTCCCCCTTGCTACCCATGTCGGCCACGGGTGGCCCAAGCTCTCGCGCCACGCTCTCGAATGCCGCGAGACGCTTTGCTTCTTTACCCTCTGCAAGATCTGCCATGGATGTATGGGATAATTATTGCAGTGCTGAGCTATCAACTCGAATGTCCAGCCAGCGGCAAACCGCGGCCACGGTAATGTGCCACCCGTTTCTCAATCACGGCTGAATAGCGCAGGCCATCTTCGACGAACACGTCAACAAAAGCATCGCGGTCTGACTCGTCGGTGAAGTCTGGATCATTAAGCAATTCACGTGCCTTGGCCGCCAATCGGTTCCGCACCGTGTCATCAATCTCGTCCTTCACCCGTTGCTCGTCAGGTGTTAATTCACGCATGAATTTAATGCCTGTTTCGTCTGCCCAACCTTCGGCCTCAGGTTGCTCGCGCTCAATGGGCGGTACTGACGCTGCCGGCTGTTGTACTTCGGTCGAATGGTCCTCTACCTGAATGTTGGCCTGCGCACCGTCACTCGTAACCTCTAATTCTTCCTGCGCCTTAGTTACACGCGTTCGGCGACCACCCGCAATAGGTTTATCGGCAAATCCAAGAGTTCGCAGCGCACGTTGCGCCTCATCATACTCCTCGGACGATAAATTTTTACTTCCCAGGCGATTTACCGACTTCCAAGCATCTGAATACGTTTTGCTAGTACCCGATCGGGCTGGCGGTACATCAGTAGTGTTTTCCACATGAGCTTGAGGCTTCTCCGAAGTAAGTAAAACGTCATTCGCCGGTGGTGACTCAACAACAACTTTCTTAATGTCAGGTGCCAACGCAACAGCGACGGGAGGAATTACATTTTCACCCTGCGTAATTGACGTGTGCTGCTTTTCCTTGCCGCCCTTGCCGCGCCTGTCTTGTTTGGGCTGCTTCTCCTTTGGCTGCGGTAGCCCACGCTCCAGGTACTGCTTCAACTGCCCTTGCGTGATTTTAACATCTACCCCAAGATCGGCCAGTAGCTCAGGCAAAGTAAACGTCAATGGCTTACCGTTCTTTGGCTTTATGATAAGAGCGCCGCGCACCGGAACAAGCTCGGGATGCTTGGCCATGAATCGCTGTAGAACGAGTGTAAGGTCGAAATCACGGTTCGTGGTATTCAAAAGTATGCTCTGATTACGCTCGTCCCAACTCAGATAGCCCTGGAAACGACCGTCCGCGTTCACAGTATCATGGCCACCTTTGAACTTTTTACCATCAAACCACTTCTTACCAGACTCACGATCAGCCTCTTCCATTCCTTCAATATTAAGCACGAATTTACCTAGCCTAGTATCCACGACACGGCCTTGTCCTTGGAGTGATTCCTCCGGTACATCAAGCAATAGTTCGTGAGCGTGGTCGATAGTACGGCGCTGATTTTCGGCCGCTGCGGTAAGGCTCCACTGCTTTAGCTCAGCGTCACTCAATTTTTTATCTAAAATAAAATTGGTTATGGCTATCCCAACAGTTTCACCGCCATCGCGGCTGCGTTCGCGCGGCGCGTCCACTGCCCGTGCCGCCGGCGCCCACTGCTGCTCAAGAAACTCTAATAAGCGGGGTGCGTCCATAAAACGATGCAGCCCGCGAATCGTACGATCGCTGCTGTTAAATTCCTCGGGTTTCGTTATGAAACGTGCGTTATCATCACGCACAGTCAGCTCGACCAAAGCTCGCAGTGGTCCTGACCGGCTGATATCGCCGCGTGAGAGCAGTAAGTTATATAAAATTTTAGCCGATGATGTTTCATAGCCGCGGCCGCGCTGGTGGTTATCGATGATAACCGTGCCATCACCCTCAACGGTCACACCGCTCCGCAGACCGCTATCAATCGTAGTAGCGCCTGGCTTAAATTCGCCCGGCGGCACTACGGCAACACCTAACAGTACCTTGTTTAACTTCGCCTGCTCGAGCAGCATGAGCGACACCCGAGCGTCTAAGTCGGCACCCTCGGAAATTTTGTACTCACCAGTTCGCCTGTCCTTTTGCCACTTGCCACTGTAGGCGAAGGGACCCCACACCTCACGGGTCGCCTTCAAAAAATGTTCGTTTGCCTTCTTCCAGTCCTGCTGCGACAGTTCCTTCTCCTTAAGCCCTGGTTGCACAAGCAAAATTTCGTTCATGAGGTAGGCCGAGGGGTTAAAGCCTGCCCCCACCCTAGTGAGAAATTTCGTGGTCACACGACGCTCGGCTTCATACTTAGACCGATCGTGGAATTGGTGCTTAATCTGCTTGAGGCTCATGCCCTTGGTGTACTCCTGGCAAAGTTCCAAGAACTTACTGTGCTCTGGTTGGTCACGCCAGCGCTCACCCTCGGGCTTAGGTTTAGGGCCTTCACCCTCGGCCACCCAAACGCGAGTACGCTCTGACTTGGGGTAGTCAGGTGATGAAGGTGCGCTCCTTGGTTGCTCGGATTCAAGTTCTGCCAACAACCGCTCGGCTGCAGTGCGATCAGGGCTCACAAACTCTGCATCTTTGGTCGCTGGTATTTTTTTCCCCTTCTTAGTGTACGAATGCTCAAATCCGGCGCGAAAAAACCGCTCGATCGCAGGATCGAGGAAAGAATCACGAATATCTTGGGCAGTGAGTTCACCGGCATCGTATAGCTCGCGCATAGCCGCATAAGACTCAGTCTCCTCTTGGGCACGCTCGTCGAGTAGAATGCTGTTTATCTCAAGCCTTTTGCCGGTACTCTCACCGGCTACAGGCAAATGGGCCGTCTCGGGCGATTGGTCGAGTTCAATGCGGGTAGACTCGACTGGCGGGTTATTGGCCACCAAATCACCAAGAACTTCCCCAGCCTCATGTAATGGAATACCTTTTTTACCCATATGCAAGCCAAAAAATAATCACCCTAGGCTACACCTTAATGTAGCTGGTGTCAAGGTTACGCAATACAACAACGAAGGCTTTACCACTACTCGCGGCGAATGCCTTCGTTAATATCTTCATCCCAAATAAGTACCGATAACCCGCGCCACAAACTGGCAGCCGATTTCTTCACTAATGGCTCGCGCTGCTGCGAGCGCCAAGACTTGGCGTAGGCGCTGCGGGCGACACTACGACGTCGCAGCAAACGAATATCCTGTATCATGGTTAATTTGATTTTTGTTTAGTAGCTTTTACACTTTATTATTATACCGTAAAAATCGCATTTAGTCAACCAAGCAATTCGCCTAACGCGATTTCAGCGTTGCAAAAAAGTACTATCGCTATGACAGTACTGGTTGTGCCTACACGCTGATGTAGTGGCGGGCCCGACCCCGATGTGATATCGGGGCGATCCCTGCCTGCCAGCAGGCAGGTTCTCCGTGACCACACACTATACTCGCCTGGCTCGCAAATACGGGGCAGACAGTGAGATTATAAATCAGAGCGGGCCCGACCGGATTCGAACCGGCGATCTTCTCCGTGACAGGGAGACGTGTTAACCGGGCTACACTACGGGCCCGCTCTGATTTATAAAGATGCTGTCAGAAAGTGCTAGGCTACTTGGATAGTAACGTTGAGAGCCAACTTTCAAATTAGTTTCACCCTGCGGGTGATCAGCCGGAGGCTGAAACCGGGCTACACTACGGGCCCCCGCCTGCGAAAATTACGCTTTGCCAGGATAACACGTATAAAAAATAATTTCAAGCTTGGCTAGGTGGCAACCGGCGCTGAGGCCACCGCCGAGCGCGGCGCACGCCACCACAACCAAACACCAACGAGTATTACAAGCGCTGCCACCAAGCTTCCTATCCGCACACCAGCGACCTCGAGCTGTGCATCAATTCTAATAAACTCGAGTATAAAGCGCAGTACGCCCGTGGATATAAGGTAGGCGGCAAACAGACGCC
>ORJL010130487.1_pt1 | contig 29979 bp, 15 predicted proteins | sample 1779941 | NCBI WGS metagenome assembly ORJL01 (sample SAMEA104232317, study PRJEB22302) | groundwater metagenome | biome: forest; feature: aquifer; material: groundwater | place: USA | collected 2011-08-07 | depth 5.8 m
ACTGATCACTGATCACTGATCACTGATCACTGATTACTGGTCATCCAGAGGCCGCTTCCCGCCGCTTAGCCCGGCCGCTTTACTTGCCCCCGATCCGCACGGTCACCGCTTCCATCTTCCCCTTCTTGCCTTTCTTGGCAGTCACCGTGACGGTTTCATCCACAGCGGCGGCGGCGAACACGGCTGGCTTGCCACCTTTGATGAAGCGAGTTTGAGAGGTAACGGCAAACGTGTGATCCTTGATCTTGCCCTTGCCACTGACGGTGAACGTCATGGCGAGCTTGTCCACGGCGGTCACCTTGCCGTGGTAGGAAGGGACGGCCGGTTTTTTCGGCTTGGGCTTGGCGGCTTCTTTTGGGGCCTCCGCCTTGGGCTGTTCGGGGGTGAGGGGGGCCAGAGCAGGTTCGTTGGTCAGAGGAGCGAGAGTCATGGGCTGGTTGGTGTCCAACGGCGGCGGCGGGGTGATCGGAGGCACTCCGGGGGCTGCGTTCTGGGCACGAGCGCCCATGATCAGGGTGATGGCAAACAGACCGACACAAAGTTTCGCTGTAATATTCTGCATATGACGATGTCCAGTGAGGTAGCCTATCGCAACTCACAATGTGGACCGAATCTAGCAACTCGGCCACCTACCGCAACGCAATTCTTGAGGAAGCGAAGGGCTGGCGACCGGGTTGTCTCGAAGCCCGCTCAGGGCGTCACCGAGCGGTTGCCGGATCCAAGGCGGACAAAACCCAGCCCGGCACGGTCAGGTAATGCCTTGATGGTAGCTTTGCAGCGACTTCACGGCGCTCCGGCCCATCCGCGCCTCCGCAATGCCCAGCACGGACGCTCGCGCCGCAGCGCTGGTGGTCAGGTAGGGGATCTTGAACTTGACCGCCGCCTGGCGGATGTAGGCATCGTCGAGCTGGCTATTCTTGCCGATGGGAGTGTTGATGATGAGCTGGATTTCCCGGCTCTTGATTTCGTCGGCGATATTCGGGCGTTGGTGCTCGTGAATCTTGAAGCTCAGTTCCGACTTCACGCCGTGTTGCTGGAGGAATTGGTGCGTGCCCTGAGTGGCCTTGAGACGGAAGCCGAGTTCCTGAAACTTGCGCGCGACGTCAAGGATGATGGGCTTCTCCTTGTCAGTGACGGATAGGAAGACCGTCCCTTGCAGGGGCAAGGGGCTAAGAGCGGCTTCCTGAGCCTTGAAGTAGGCGAGGCCGAACGTCGGCGCCATGCCCAACACTTCGCCAGTGGAACGCATCTCCGGGCCCAGCACCGGGTCCACCTCGGGAAACATGTTGAAGGGCATGACGACTTCCTTCACACCGACGTGCGGAAGGGCTCGGCGCTTGAGCTTGAGGTCGCGGAGCTTCGCGCCAAGCATCAACTGCAGGGCGATGCGGGCCATCGGAATATTGCAGACCTTGGATACGAGCGGCACGGTGCGCGAGGCGCGCGGGTTGGCCTCAAGCACATAGACCTTGTCCTGGCAGATGGCGTATTGGATGTTCATCACCCCGCACACCCCCAGTTCGCGGCTGATGCGCAGGGTGTAGTCTTCGATGGTCTTGAGGTGCCTTTCCGGCAAAGTGACGGGCGGGATGGCGCACGCCGAATCGCCCGAGTGGATGCCTGCCAGTTCGATATGTTCCATGACGGCGGGCACAAAGGCATCCGTGCCGTCGGCCAGCGCGTCCGACTCGGCCTCGATGGCGTTGTCGAGAAACCGGTCAATTAGGATGGGGCGTTCCGGCGCAAGGTCCACCGCCGCGTTGACGTAGTGCTTGAGCATCTCCTCGTCGTGGACAACCTCCATGCCGCGTCCGCCGAGGACGAACGAAGGCCGCACCATGACCGGGTAGCCGATGCGCTCGGCGATCGCTTTCGCTTCCTCGAAGTTGCTGGCCATGCCGGATTCGGGCATGGGGATGCCCATCTTCTCCATCATCCGGCGGAAGCGGTCGCGGTCCTCGGCCAGGTCGATGACGTCGGGTGAGGTGCCGAGAATCTTCACACCGGCGGCGGTGAGTTCAGTGGCGATGTTCAACGGCGTCTGCCCGCCGAATTGGACGACTACGCCTTCGGGTTTCTCCTTTTGGTAGATCGACAGCACGTCCTCGACGGTCAGCGGCTCAAAGTAGAGCTTGTCCGAGGTGTCGTAATCGGTGGAAACCGTTTCCGGATTGCAGTTGACCATGATGGTCTCATAACCGGCATCGCGCAGCGCAAAGGCAGCATGGACGCAGCAGTAGTCAAACTCGATGCCCTGGCCGATGCGGTTTGGACCACCGCCCAGTACCATGACTTTTTTGTGGCTGCTCACGGGCACCTTGTCGTGCCCGTTGTAGGTGGAATAGTAGTAGGCCGCGCTTTCCACACCGCTGACTGGCACCGCGTCCCAGGCTTCCACAACGCCGAGGGCGCTCCGGCGGGCGCGGATCTTGGCCTCAGGAATCCCCAGCAACTTGCTGAGATACTTGTCGGCAAAGCCGTCCTTCTTGGCCTGGATGAGTAAGGCATCGGGCAGGTCACCGCCCTTGAACTTGAGGATTCGTTCCTCCAGTTCGACGAGTTCTTTCATCTGCTGGATGAACCATGGCTTGATGTAGGTCTTGGCGTAGAGCGCCTCGACGGTCGCTCCTTTGCGGATCGCCTCGTACATGATCCACTGGCGCTCACTGGTCGGTTCGTTGAGCAGGACTATCAGCTCCGCCAGCGATTTCTGGTTGAAATCCTTCGCGAAGCCAAGCCCGTGCCGGCCATTTTCGAGCGAGCGGATGGCTTTCTGAAAGGCTTCCTTGTAGGTCTTGCCGATGCTCATCACCTCGCCCACAGCCCGCATCTGGGTGCCGAGCTTGTCCACCGAGCCTTTGAATTTCTCGAAGGCCCAGCGGGAGAACTTGACCACCACGTAGTCGCCGGACGGCGTGTATTTCTCCAGCGTGCCATCCCGCCAGTAGGGGATTTCGTCGAGCGTAAGGCCGCCGGCGAGCTTGGCGGAGACTAGCGCGATGGGGAACCCGGTGGCCTTGGACGCAAGAGCGGAGGAGCGGGAAGTGCGCGGGTTGATCTCGATGATGACGACGCGGCCGGTCTTCGGGTCATGGGCGAATTGGATGTTGGTGCCACCGATTACGCCAATGGCCTCGACGACGCGGTAGGAGTATTCCTGGAGCTTTGCCTGAAGCTTCGGGGCAATCGTCAGCATCGGCGCCACGCAGTAGGAATCCCCGGTATGCACGCCCATGGCATCCACGTTTTCGATGAAACAGACGGTGATCAACTGGTTCTTGGCGTCGCGCACGATCTCCAACTCGAGTTCTTCCCAGCCAAGCACGGACTCCTCGATCAGGATCTGTCCGACCATGCTGGCGGAGAGCCCCCTGCTGGCGATGACGCGAAGCTCCTCGACGTTATAGACCAGCCCGCCTCCGGTGCCGCCCATCGTGTAGGCCGGGCGGATGACCACCGGGTAGCCGAGTTCCTTGGCGACCTTCTCGGCTTCCTCGACACTGAACGCCGGTGCACTCAGCGGCATGTCAATGCCGAGCCGCTTCATAGTCTCCTTAAAGACGATGCGGTCCTCGCCCTTCTCGATGGCATCGGCCTCCACGCCAATGATCCGGACGCCGTATTTGGCCAGTACGCCGGTCTTAGCCAATTGCGAAGAGAGATTGAGACCCGTCTGGCCACCGAGGTTGGGCAGCAGGGCATCGGGGCGTTCCTTCTCGATGATGTCGGTGAGCACCTGCAACGTAAGCGGTTCGATGTAGGTCACGTCCGCCATGCCCGGGTCCGTCATGATGGTGGCCGGGTTGGAATTCACGAGCACGATCTGGTAGCCAAGGCCGCGCAGGGCTTTGCAGGCCTGGGTGCCGGAGTAGTCAAATTCGCAGGCTTGGCCGATGATGATGGGGCCGGATCCGATGATAAGAACCTTCTGAATGTCAGTGCGTTTCGGCATAAGTGATCTTTGTTTCTCGGGCGATCGTGATCCCACGGTTCCGTGGTGGGTCACTGGGCAACGCCCCTCCACTCTAGGTGGTCTCACAAAACTGGATCAAACAAAAACGTTCAGGCCTATCTCGGATTAAGCCAGCCCGGCGTTCATCATTAGCCCATGAGATCGGTCCGGTCGTTCGCTGCGTTCGCTCTCGCGTTGGTTCCCACCGACGTTTACCATCGGGCCATGAGACTGATCGAGTTGCTTGTCGCCGCCAGCGCGGTGCTGTGCGGACAGGCCTTCACCGCCGCTGCCGCCTCCAGGCCCGTGGAGGTTTTCATCCTTGCGGGGCAGTCGAACATGGAAGGGCAGGCGGTCGCTGACCTCGAGGGCAAGGACTACAACGACGGCAAGGGCACGTTGCGGTTTCTGATGCGCGATCCGGTGAAGGGCACGCTGTTCAAACATCTTAGGGACGATCAAGGCCGCTGGACGGTGCGCAACGACGTGTGGGTGCGTTACCAACCGGAGGATGGTCCGGTGAAGGCAGGGCCGCTCACGCTGGGATTTACCGTCTATGGCGGGCGGCACCACTTCGGTCCCGAGTTGCAGTTCGGCCACGTCCTGGGCGACCACTTCGATAACCAGGTATTGCTCATCAAGACGGCCTGGGGCGGCAAGAGCCTCTACCGGGACTTCCGTCCACCGAGTTCCGGCGGCACTGTTGGGCCTTACTACACCAAGATGCTGGCGGAGATTCGTACGGCGCTCGCGAGTCTGAAGGCCGAATTCCCCGGCTACGACGGTGGCGGCTACGACTTGGCGGGCTTCGTCTGGTATCAAGGCTGGAACGACGGTTGCGAGCCGAAGACCGCCGTGCCGGAGTACGAACAAAACCTCGTGAACTTCATCAGGGACGTGCGCAGGGACCTGAGCGCGCCGCGCCTGCCGTTCGTCATCGGCGAACTAACCGGTCCATGGGTGGAGGCTCCGGGCGAGTGGGGTGCGCTCCGCAAAGCTCAGGCTGCGGCAGCCGCGCGACCGGAGTTCAAGGGCACTGCGGCTTTCGTCGCGACGCATGACTTTGTCCGCCGGCCTGAGGACTCGCCCAACCCCGGCCACGGCCACCACGAGTTCGGCAACGCGGAAACCTATTTCCTAGTCGGAAATGCCTTTGGCGTGGCCATGAAGCAACTGCTGCCTTGAACCGGTTCCGCCTTGAATTGCCCTGTGCTTTCGGATAGCGTCCTAAGGTGACCGAAAAGAAACTGCAGCCGTCCAGGCAATTCGGGTGCCTCCTGCTCCATTCATTGGCGTTGGGCTTCTTGCTTGGGTTGTTCGAGGGCTCGGTCCTGGCCGGGGCTCCAAGCGCGGGCGCGGACCGGTTCTATGACACCGAATCGGTCCAGACCGTCCATTTGGAGGTCGCCGCGGAAGATCTTGCCAAGATGCAACATGCGCTCCCGAAACGGATCTACGCGCCCGCCACCTTTCGTTGGAACGATCAGGTGGTCGAGTCGGTGGGGCTCCGCTACAAGGGCGACAGTTCGTCCATGCCTGAATCGCCTTTCAAGCGCAGTTTCCTGATCAAGTTTGGGGAGTTCAAGACAGGCCAGCGCTTTCTCGGGTTGCGACACGTCGCCCTCGATAACGGGATCCAGTTTGGCAGCCTCTTTAGCGAACGGTTAATCACCGACGCGCTCCGGGGGCTGGGCGTGACGGTTTCGCGCTGCAACTACGCGAAGGTCTATCTGAACGGGAAGTGTCTTGGCGTTTTCGTGAATGTCGAACGTGTGGATGAATCGTTTCTGAAGCATTACTTTGGAAACGAAGGAGGCATGCTGTTCAAAGTTGACCAAGGGGGGCCAGGAGCGGACTTCCGCTACGTGGGCAACGACCCCGCGCTCTATGAGAAGACGTTCGAACTGCATGTCGGCAAGCGGGCGCGGTCTTACCAATCTCTGGTGGAGTTCCTGCAGGCCATCAATTCGGATGCAGGCGATTCAGCGGGCTTGAGCCGGATTTTGGACATTGAACCGTTTGTGAAAACCACCGCAGTCCTGCTCTTTGCGGGCGCATTCGACCAATACACCGGGTGGAACCCGCACAATTATTATCTATACCGGAATTCAGCAGATCAGCGATGGACCTACATTCCGTGGGACCTGGATGTGGGTTTTGCCGACAAGGCTTTCGGTCGCATTCCGGTCCTCGAAGGCTGGCACGCCGCCTGGCCGGTACCGGTCGACGGACGTCCATTGATGGAACGGATCGTCTCGGATCCGGTCCTGCTCCGCCACTATCGAGAACAGGCGGCGGTAATTCTGGAGACGTGGTTCAAGCCAGAGGTGCTCATTCCCAAACTTCGGGGCTTATATGCGCTCATTCGGTCCGCACTGCAGGAAGACCCGTATCCGCCCCGGCGAGCCACCGTGCCGGACGATACAGGGTTTCCCGACATCGTTGCGTCCATGGAGACGTTCATCCGGCAGCGGTACGCTCTGGCCCGGCGGCAATTGGACAACCCTGGCGCAAGACCACGCCCCCGGCCGATGGCTCCATCGCCAGACCAGGAAGGTCCGAAACCGGGGCCGCCCTCGCAGAATGCCCCGACTGACCTGCGCGTTGTCAAGGTGACCGCGTCGAAGGTGGAACTGCAGTGGACGGATCATGCCGAGGGCGAAATGGCGTTCATCGTGCAGCGATGCACCGGCGCCGATAGCACGAACTTTACGAACGCCATCGGTCAGCCGGGACAGGACATCACCACCGCCACCGATAACGCTGTTCAGCCTGGGATGACCTACCGTTACCGGGTGTACACAGTGGTACCCACGCCACGGGGACCGCAGGGATCTGGCGTATCCAACGTGGTTACGGTTGCTGTGCCAAAGAACTGATTGTCACCATCCCAATGCGGCTCCGTCCGGTGCCCGCCGGTCGGCGGCGCCTTCCAGGAGGCCGTCCTTCGGACTCACCAGGATGGCCGCCACCGAACCTTGAGGCCCCTTGCTCTCCTTGAGATCGTGCCCCCATTGGCGCAACTGCTCGAACACGCCTGGATTCAGGGCGCCGCGCTCGAACAGGATCTGGTCAGGGAGCCATTGGTGGTGAAAGCGGGGAGCGTCCACAGCGGCTTGCAAGGCCATATGGTGGTCAACAACGTTGACGATCACCTCCAGGACGGTATTGATGATGGTCCGTCCGCCTGGGGAACCGAGTACGAGCAATAGACGCCCGTCCTTGACGAGGATGGTGGGGCTCATGCTGGAGAGCATCCGCTTGCCGGGCGCGGCGAGATTCGCCGAGGTCCCGATGAGCCCGTTGGTAGTGGTCAGGCCTGGTTGAGCGTTGAAGTCCCCCATCTCGTTGTTCAGCAGGAATCCTGTGCCGGGAGCCACGATCCCCGAACCGTAGCTATTCTCCAAGGTGTAGGTGAGGGCGACCGCGTTTCTGTCTGAATCGACCACGGAGAGATGCGTCGTTTCGGGGCTTTCGTGCGACCACTCGAAGCGATCGGGCGAGGACGATGATGCCCGGTTGGGCTGGATGGTCTGGCGCATTTCCTCAGCGTGTTCCTTGGAAATCAGCCGCTCGATGGGCAGGGCGGGATTGAAATCAGGATCGCCCAGGTATCGAGCCCGCTCGGCAAACCCACGGCGCATCGTCTCAGCCATGAGATGCACGGTGGCGGCGGTTCCGAAGCCCATCTCCGACAGGTCACATCCCTCCAGAACATTGAGCATTTGAATCAGAGTCGCGCCTCCTGAACTGGGAGGTGGCATGGACAGAATCTGGATCCCCCGATAGACGCCGCTCACGGGATCACGATGCCTGGCCCGATAGGCCTTCAGGTCCGATTGAGTGATCAAGCCGCCATGAGCGGCCATTTCGCTTTCAATGCTCTTCGCCACACTTCCCTGATAAAAGCCCGCCGGGCCTTGACCGGCAATCAGGCGCAGCGTGCGCGCCAGGTCGGGCTGTTTGAGAGTCTCCCCAGCCTGATAAGGCACGCCATTATGGTAGAACTGGGCGAAGGCGGCTGGCGATTTGGCCAGCCGTGACCGAACATCCTTGTCGGCGAGGGATCGAGCCAGGCCGGGAGGAACGGCGAACCCGTCCCGCGCCAGCGCGATCGCGGGGCGAAGAAGGCGTTTCCATGGCAGTCTGCCGTGTTCACGCCACGCCAAATGGAGGCCGGCCACCGTGCCTGGGACCCCGACCGCGATGTGGCTGTTGTGGTGGAGGTCCTCATCGTAGCGGCCCTCACGGAGGAACATGCTCTCCTGCGCGCGGGCCGGGGCCGTCTCACGGAAGTCGTATGCGACGGCCACCCCGGCGCGCGACCGGTAGAGCAGGAATCCACCTCCGCCCAGATTACCGGCGGCCGGGAGCGTGACCGCCTCCGCAAACGCGGTGGCCACCGCGGCGTCCACCGCGTTTCCACCGTCGCGCAGCACCTCCAGGCCCACCCGGGACGCGATCGCGGATTCGGACGCCACCACGCCGTGTCGGGCGTGGGCCGGCTCGGACGCGTCGCAGGAAAGGCATAGCGCGAGGGCGCACAACAGCAGCGACGGGAAGGCAGTTCCGTTGCGAGCAAAGGCGAACGGGCTCGGATGGCGCATGGGTGCCAATCGTGATCACAGACCGCCGTTTAAGCCAGACGTATTGCGGTTTCCTGGTTCGATTCCCGTCCAAGGGGAGGGTTAGGGCACCGTTTTCTTCCCGTTGATGGGCCAGAAACGGACGCTCTCCGGACTCAGCGACACAAGGGAACCGTCTGGCAGGAAACCGAGGGACTCGACCACTTGCTGATGGGCGCGGTAGGTGAAATTCTGGCGCTGGGCGGCCAGATCCCAGACGCATACGGCGCCGTCCAGGCTGCCACCGGCGAGCCGAGAGCCATCGGGGGTCCATGCCAGCGACACCATTCCAACACCCGCCGATGTGAGGCGCGCGGTTTGACTGCCGTCGGACAGGCGCCAGACGCGGGCCAACCCGTCGAAGCCGGTGGTGCCGATCTGTGTTTCGTCTCTGGAAAACTCGATGCCGGCGAGTTGGGGGTGGAAGAGTTCAAACGGCGCCATCTCGCAAGCGGGCATCCGCCACAAGCGGACCCGTCCAGTCATCTCTCCCAAGGCGAACCACTTGCCTTGCGGAGAGAACCGGGCCGAGGCCGACGAGGCGCCGACACTCCGCCGCAACAGCCACGGGTTGGTTTGCCACAGGCGAAAGCCGTTGTAGAGGTCCCAAGCGGCAAGGTGGCCGCCATCCCGTGACACCGCCACGCCAACGGTGGAGCCTTGAGGCGGCGGGCGCTTGAGTGTCTCTTGATGGCGCCGCTCGACGCCGTCCGGCAAATGGCGCAAGATCAGCTCGCCGTCCCTGGACAGCACGGCCGCCCAGAAAGTCTTGTCCTCCGCTGCGGCGATCCAGGAGGCGACCAGGTTGGTGGAGCCATCCAGCTTGTGTATCACGGCGCCATCAGAAAGCTGACGCACCGTTACTCCGTTGTTACGGTCATAGACCGCAAAGTGATGGCGATCATCGAGCAGTATCACGCCTGCCGGCTGCGGGGGCAGGTTGGTGAGGGTGCGAAAGAGCTCGCGGGGCCGCTGGTTCCAGATGCGAACCCGGCCATCGAGCCCCCCGGTCATTACCGTCCGGTTGTCGGGCAGGAACGCTGAGGCGAGCTGGATCGCTCCCCCGGTGTGGAGGCGGATCGGAGGCGTGTCCGCGGACAACTCGGTGACTTGTACGAACGCGTCCCTCCCTACGGAGGCCAGCCGCCGTCCGTCGCTCGAGAAGGCAACGGAGATGATCAGATCCGCGTGACCGGCGATCTCCCGCACGAGTTGGCGCTTGACTGGATCCCAGAGCCGGATGACACCGTCGCAGCCGCAGCTTGCCAGAAGCCGCCCGTCAGGCGAGAACGCCAGACGTTGGATGGCCCGTCCAAATACTGGATTCGGCGTGTGTCCGGCGAACCTGGCTACATGGTTCCCGGAACTTGTGTCGCAGAGGACGATTGATCCGTCCTCCTGGCCGCTGGCGGCCCAGCGGTTATCGGGTGAGAAGGCGTGATCCAGCACCCCGCCGGGCGTGATCGGCAGCCGTTTGAGTTGGCGTCCGGTGGGCAACTGGACCTCGCTAAGCGCATCCCGTCCCACCAGCCAAAGCGTCGTGTCGTCCGGGCCAAACTGGAGGGGATGTACGGACCCTGCGAAGGGGAATTCTGTCCGCACCTTCAGATCGGCCAGCGAGAGGAGCATGATGACGCTGTTGGTGGCATCCGGCGCGATCCGGGATGCCGCGATAGTGTCCTGGCCCCGGCTCACTGCGAATATAGTCGTGCCCGCCTCACGAGCCTGTTTGGTCGCCGCCAGTTGCCGCCCAGGGAGATCCCATACCGTGAGTGCCCCCAAGGAGTCCGCGGTGATAGCATGCCGCCCGTCCGCAGTCACCTCCACCAGGCCGACGGCGGAGCGGTGGCTTCCGAGGGTGTACTGCTCGTCACCCTGGCTGGCGGCCTGCATGAAACGCCATTCCCAGCCGCGCAGATCAGGCCTGCCGCCTCCCGGCTCGTAGGGACTCAGGACTTCCCGCACCCGCGCCTCGTTCCCGCGAGAGAGGGCCTCGGACGCCAGGAGCATGTCGGCGGCGTAGAGGCTGTGGCGGGTGGCCTGCTCGCTGGCTTCCGCCCGGGCTCGCGCCTTGTTGATGCGAACCGCCGCCGCGAGCGACACCACGGCCACTGCCGCAAGCAGGAGGGCGATGACCGCCCCGAGGACGCTGACTGCCGGATGTCGGCGCCTCCACATCCAGAGCCGCTCTACCGGACCGGGTGGGCGCGCCCTAACCGGTTCGTTGTTAAGAAATCGTTCGAGTTCCTGTGCCACCTCCTTCACTGACTGGTAGCGTTTGGCGGGCTGTTTGTTGAGGCACTTGAGGCAGATCGTCTCCAGATCCAGGGGAACCCCCGGACGGAGTCTTCGAGGGGGAATCGGATCCATCTCCAGCACGGCGCGCAGTGTGTCCTGGACGGTCTCGCCGCGGAATGGGGGGCGATCGGTGAGCATGTAATAAAGGACGCTTCCGATGCCGAACACATCGGTCTGCACTCCCGGGTCGCCGAAGCGGGCTGACGCCTGTTCCGGGGCCATATAGTTAGGCGAGCCGACGCCCTCCTTTGGGTCCTGGCGCGATACGCTGTCGATCCGGCGCGCGAGGCCAAAGTCGGTAATCTGCGGCTCGCCCTGCTCGTCCATGACTACGTTGGCTGGTTTCAGGTCGTGGTGCATCACGCCCCGGCTGTGCGCATAGGCCACGGCTTCGGCGATCTTCCGGGCAAGGCGGGCGACCTCCGCGGCGCGGAGGACACGCGAACGGCAGTAGCGGCTGAGGTCCTTGCCAGCGACATACTCCATGGAGAAGAACAGCCGTCCTTCGCCCCGCCCCACCTCGTACACCGCCACGATGTTCGGGTGGTCCAGGCTTCCGGCAAGCGTGGCTTCCTCCATCAGGCTGCTTTCGCGCTGATCCTCGCCCGGGGGCCGGGGATGGAGCATCTTCAGAGCGCAGAAACGGTTCAGGCAACACTGCCGCGCTTTGTAGATGACGCCCATGCCACCCTGGCCAATCTGCTCCAGCAGTTCGTAGTCCTCGAACCGCCGGGGCAGGGACACAGGGGTCTCCCGCTCCTGGATTGGTCTATTGCCACCATCAATCATGCCTTTCTTTAGCACGTCGAATATCGTGAGTAAAGCCTTGGAGCCCGGCTACCCGGGAGCAATCCCTCCGAACGCCACGCTGATCTTCGAAGTGGAATTGTTGTCCATCGCTTGAACAGGAGTGGATCATGTTTCTGTAGTTGATCAGCGCTGCTAATCCACAGCTTTTTTTCACCGAGGGCTGCGGCGCACAACCGATTGATTACCCAAGTGTTTAACACACAGTTAGTTACAATAAAAGCTTGACCTGAATCCGATCCACTGTAAAGATGAGGGGTGTTATCGATCTAATCCAGCGAAACCAGCATGAAAACGCACCCCAACAATAAATCCTTACAGATCGTCTTTGGCATCCTTCTTGGCTCGGGACTCGTTTCCACCCAAGCCGACTATGCGGCCAAGGTACTATCGAATAACCCGGTAAACTATTGGCGGCTGAATGAAAAAGTCCAAGTCCCCGCTCCGGACCTCGCCAATAACGGCGGCAGCTTGGGGGCGTCCGCGAATGGCTTCTATGTGGGCGCCGCAACCCACCCGGTGCCCGGTGCCTTGGCCGCAGGTTCAGATACTGCCGCCAGCTTCGATGCCACGGCCGGGACTGTGGTGAGCGTGCCTTATTCCTCCGAGCTAAACCCCAACTCGGCCTTTACGGTCGAAGCCTGGCTGAATCCGAACGCCGATTACACCACCGCAGCTCCCGGGTGCGCGCTCGCTTCCGGGCAATTCGCCTCGCCCCGCTCCGGCTGGCTCATTTATCAGGTCGATACGGGCTGGAGCTTCCGGATGTACAACCAGAATGGCACCACCCCTTCCGTCAACATCATAGGTGGACCAGCTCCGGTGATGGGCACATGGCAGCATGTCGTTGCGGTCTATGATGGGACCAACGCCTACGTTTACGTGAATGGTGCTCAAGGCGCTTCGGCCGTGTCCACCGGATACGTGCCCAGCGCGGGCGGCGTACTCTTCATGGGTGGCCGCAGCGATTCCTCTTTCTGGTGGAATGGCTCGGCCGACGAAGTCGCTATCTATGGCAAGGCGCTGACTGCGAGCGAAATCGACGCGCATTACAAGAATGGAATCAGCGCCACGCCGGCCACGCCCTACAATCAGGCGGTTCTCACCAGCGGCCCGTTGGCCTACTACCGGTTGAACGAGCCAGCCTACACGCCGCCCGCCACTCTGCCTGTCGCCAAGAATCTTGGCAGTTCAGGCGCTGCCGGGGACGGCTCCTACAACCCCGGCGCCAACGCCCAGGCACCCGGACCCAGACCCCCGCTTTTCAACGCGTTTGAGGCGGACAACACCGGAGGCGGATTCAATGGGGTTGCCGGATACGTCGGTACCACCACCACGCTCAACGACCTGGCCAAGTTCACCGTCATGGGATGGGTCAAGCGCGGCACGGTCCATTCCGGGCGCGGCGGCTACTTCGGGCAGAACGACCTGTTGGAGTTCGGCGATGCCGATGGTGGCGCGAACATTGAAGCATGGATCAACGCGTACAACACCAACATCAAGATTCCGTATCCGTTCGGCGACAGCGAATGGGGTTCGATGACTTTGGTTGGAGATGGAACCCAAGTCACGCTGTACACGAATGGGGTGGCCGCCAGCACGCTCACCCAGACGGTGGATAGCTACGGGACCAGCGCCTTTAACTTTAATATCGGCGGCGGTGGCATCTTCAACGCGGCTGGTGACTATTTCCTGGGGAACATCGACGAGGTGGCCGTGTTCGACAAAGCACTGACCGCCGCGCAGGTGGAAGAGATCTATTATTCGGCGAACATCGCCCCCACCATCACGAAGCAGCCGACGGCGCCGGCGCGCGACCTCTACGAAGGAAATCCGGTGACCCTGAGTGTTGCCGCAGCCGGCACGCCGCCACTCTCTTACCAGTGGCGCAAGGGTGGCGCGGACCTTTCCGGCAAGACCTCTGCCGATCTCGTGTTTGACAACATCAAGGTTTCCGACGGCGGCGGGTACGACGTTGTCGTGCGTAACGCCTATGGCACGGTAACCAGCGCGGTGGTGAACTTGACCATCAAACCCGCCGATACCACGCCGCCCACGCTCCTCTACGCGACGGGATCCCGCTCATTTAACAAGGTCCGAGTCTGGTTCTCCGAGGGGCTTGATACGGCCACGGCGCAAACCGCCTCCAACTACCAACTCTCCGATGGCGTGACCGTCTCCTCGGCGACGCTCTCCGCGCCCGCCGGGAGCCCTGGTGACAACATTGTGGACCTGGTCACCTCAGCGCAGACGCCGGGCCAGACCTACACCCTCACCGTGAACGGAGTGAAAGACCAGGGTGTGCCGGCAAACGCGATTGCCGCCGGCAGCACGGTGCAGTTCTCGTCCTGGACGCTCGTGCCCGGTGCCTTGATGTTTGAGCACTACGATAACATCACCGGCTCCGCCATCGCAGACATCACCAAGGGCTTGGCTGATCCCCGTGTGGTGGCCGGAACCCCCACCACATCCGGCCTCATCACAGGGGAGTTCACCACTCGTAAGGTTTTCCCGGATGACAGTCACGAGAATTATTTGGCGAGAATCACCGGCGTGATCACGCCTAAGCAGGATGGAGATTACACCTTCTTTGTGCGCTCTGACGATGCCTCACAGGTCTATCTCAGCACCAACGAGACAAAGATACCGAATCCGGCCACCGACACCCCCATCTGTGCCGAGTCGGGTTGTTGCCGCGCATTTCAGGAGCCGGGAGATCCCGCCACATCAGATCCGATCACCCTGCAGGCAGGCAAGCGATACGCCATCACGGTCTTGCACAAGGAAGGCACAGGTGGCGACTGGCTGATGCTGGCCTGGCGGAACTCGACCGATGCGACCGCCGCCGCCGACCTTCCGAACTTGTCTGCGGAGTTTTTCGCAACCTACGCTGACCCGAACGCCGAGCTGAAGTTCGTGAAGCAGCCGACCGACCAGGTGGGTTCCCTGCCTACGCCTGTCGTCGAGTTTGTCTCTAAGAACTTCGCGGCGAACGATGGCGGGTTCACCGTCGAGAATAGCGACAAAGTGCCTCCGGGCCCATGGGTTTACGATGCCGCAGGCGGTCTGTGGAGCGCAGACGGCGGTGAAAGCGCCTGCACGGGTCCGTACAACTCCCGGTTGATCAGCCCTGCCTTCGTCGTCCCGGAAACTGAAGAAGTCACACTCGACTTCACCCACCGCTACTCGTTCGAGGGCGACGGTTGGGATGGCGGCCAGGTGCGCATCAGCGTCAATGGCGGCGCGTTCACGCCGGTCCCCGCGGATAACTTCACCGCCAACGGGTATGCTACACGGCTGATTCAAGGTTCCGGCATCCTCAACGGTCAGCGGGCGTTCAACGCTGATTCGCCCGGTTACGCAGCCGGAACGTTTATCACCAGTTCGGCCATCCTGGGGTCCTTCAAGAAGAACGATACCATCGTAGTGCAGTTCGTCGGGGGCTGGGATGACTGTTCCACTGGGAGCGTCCCGGGATGGGTGATCAAGAACATAAAACTGTCCTACGGCAAGGCGCCTAGGGCCGTGACCTTCGAATCACAGGCCTCGGCCACCAGGCAAGGCCAGCCGACAACCTTTGGTTACCAGTGGCAACGGGACGACGGCGCTGGCTTCGTCGATATCGCTGACGCCAAGGGAGCCTCCTTCCGCTTCTTCCCAGTGGCGGCGGACTTCAATGCGCGCTTCCGCGTGGTGGCCAGTGTTCCCGGCAAGGCCCTGAACAGTAACACTGTGAAGCTCCTCAGTGGAGGGACGGGCGAGCCTCCCACCATCTCCATCTCGACTGCCGCCGGGGTGACTACCATTAACTTCACGGGCGCGCTCCAGTCCGCAGCGTCAGTGGCCGGACCGTTCCAGAACGTGACGGGCGCGAGCAGCCCCTACACAGTGCCTGCGGCTACGGGGATCTCGTTCTTCCGAAGCGTGAAGTAACCCTGGAGCCTACACACTCGGCGGATGCTCCGCTGAGCCTGCTTTGATCGAGACCGGGAGGACCGCCCTTCCCGGTCTCTTTTTTGAGACAATCGGTGGCCGCGGAAGACGGTGGATTCTCCCCCGGCGGCCCCGGCGGCAATGCTTCATCGCGATGTGCCCGGCTTCGGCTTGGCGGGCGTGGGTGTTTGAACTAATCTGCCTCCACGTTTGTTCCTATTATGAAGACGGCCCTTGGCTTTGCTCTCGGGGTGGTGCTGCTCGGCTGCGGCTGCCAACCCCGTGTCCATATCGCGCCCCCACCTGCCCCGGTCCCCACGCCGTTGGTCCCGGCAGGCCCTTCCAAGCCTGGGCCGCCCGCGGCGTTCGTGAACGAGAAGCTGCGCGAGATGGACAGGGCAATCCAGCAGGCTGTCGGCGACCGCAAATGCCCGGGAGGGGTCCTCTGGCTCGAACGAGAGGGAACATCCTACCACAAGGCCTATGGGAACCGGGCGGTGGTGCCCACCGTCGAGGCGATGACCGAGGAGACGATCTTCGACGCCGCCTCCCTGACCAAGGTCGTGGCTACCACTCCCGCAATCCTCCTGCTGATCGAGCGCGGCAAAGTGATATTGGACGCGCCCGTGAGCGCCTACATCCCCGAGTTCACCGGCGCCGGCAAGGAGGCAATCACCATCAGGCAACTGCTCACCCACACGTCCGGATTGCGTCCCGACATCAGCCTTCAGCCGGCATGGACCGGTTATGACACGGCGATCCGGCTGGCCTGCGCGGAGGTGCCTGCGTCAAAGCCGGACGAACGGTTCATCTACAGCGACATTAACTTCTTGGTGCTGGGCGAGGTCGTGCGGCGCCAGAGCGGCGAGGGCTTGGACCAATTCCTTGCGCGCGAGGTTTATGAACCCCTGAAGATGGTGGACACCGGGTTCCGTCCAGCAACGAACGCTCTCGGACGGATCGCACCGACGGAAGTCGTGGAGGGCGTCCCATTTCGGGGAGTGGTGCACGATCCTACAGCCCGGCGGATGGGGGGTGTGGCGGGTCATGCTGGTTTGTTCACCACGACCTCCGATCTGGCCCGCTTTTGCCGGATGATGCTGAACGGAGGTGAACTGGAGGGTGCCAGGGTGTTCAAGGCCGATACGGTGCGTCTGATGACCCGTGTGCACACTGCGGCGGTCGTACCGGCCCGGCGGGGGCTCGGGTGGGACATCGATTCACCCTACGCGGGCCAGCGAGGGAAGATCTTCCCGATCGGTGGCTACGGTCACACCGGCTGGACTGGGACGTCGCTCTGGATTGACCCATTTTCGCGAACGTTCGTTATCTTTCTCTCGAATCGCAATCATCCGGATGAAAAGGGCAACGTGATCGGTCTGCGCAACGTCCTGGGCACACTGGCCGCCGAGGCGGTGGCCGGATTCGATTTCAAGGCTGTCCCCGGCGCGCTCGCGCCCCGGAAGGCGGAGGAAGAAGAGACTCGCCCCAGACCCGATGGAGTCAAGACGGTGGAGGTCCTCAACGGAATCGATGTGTTGGTTCGGGACCGTTTCGCTCCGTTGAAAGGTCTGAAAGTTGGGTTGATCACCAACCATACCGGGCACGACCGGCATCGGACATCGACCATCGACCTGCTCCATCACGCCCCCGGAGTCGCCTTGAAGGCGCTGTTCAGCCCCGAGCACGGCATCCGCGGCCTGATGGACGAGGCGGTCGGCGACAGCGTGGACGAGAAGACCGGGGTTCCGATCCATAGCCTCTACGGCCAGACGCGGCAGCCCAGCCCGGAACAGTTGCGGGACCTGGACGCACTGGTGTTTGACATCCAGGACATCGGTTGCCGTTTCTACACCTATATCTCGACCATGGGGTTGGCCATGGAAGCCGCCGCGAAGTCGGGCAAGAAGATGTTCATCCTCGATCGCGTCAACCCCATCGGCGGACTCGTCCTTGATGGCCCTGCCGAGTGCGGCCCCTCGAGTTTCACGGCGTACCATCCAATCGCGGTGCGGCATGGGATGACTGTGGGGGAGTTGGCCGGGATGTTCAACTCGGAGCGAGCGCTCAAGTGCGACCTCACGGTGATCCGGCTCGAAGGTTGGTCGCGTGAGTTCTGGTTCGATCAAACCGGGCAGCCTTGGACGAACCCCTCGCCCAACATGCGGAGCCTCACTGAAGCCACTCTCTATCCCGGGGTCGGTCTCTTGGAGACCACCGCCCTCTCGGTGGGTCGGGGCACCGGCACCCCGTTCGAGGTGGTGGGGGCGCCTTTCATCGACGACGTGAAGCTTGCCGCCGAGGTGAACCGGGTGGGGCTTGCCGGGGTGCGCTTTGTTCCAGTGCGCTTCACCCCGGACGCCAGCGTTTTCAAGGGCGAGGCCTGTGCCGGCGTCCAGATTCTGCTCACTGACCGCGAGCGCTGTCAGGTGGTGGATATTGGGATCACCATCGCCAGAACCCTCCACCGACTCTATCCCGCCGAGTTCAACTTGGACAAGTTCAACCGCTTGCTGGCCCACCCGGCCACACTCGAGACCGTCCGAGCCGGCAGTCCGACGGCGTCCATCCGGGAGTCCTGGGCTCCGGAGCTGTCCGAATTCGCGAAGCGCCGGGCGAAGTTCCTGCTCTATTAGCGGTATTGGGCGCCTGCTCGGCGTTACTTGGCTTTCTTCGGGTCAGTTTTCTTCTGATCCGGGCTGGACTGGGAAGACTGAGCAGCCTGGGCTTCGGCCGCCTTGTTGACGGCTTCCTGAAGTTCGTTAAAATCCTTTACCACCTTGTTGTAATTCTCAGCGAGTTTGACGAGTTCAGCCACCTTTTCGTCCCGCTGTCCGGCGAGGGCTTTGAGGCTCTCGTTTTGCCTGGTGATGTCTTCGTTTTGCTTGGTGATGCGTTCGTTGGCGGTGGCCATGGCCTCCTTGTAGGCGGTCAACTGCTGCTTTTGTGCATCACTCTCTTTCAGAAGTTTCTCGATGTCCTTGTTGAGGGCGGCGATCTCCTGCTTGTTGGTTACGATCGTGGCCGTGAGCTCCGCTTTGATGCCGTCCAATCGGGTGATCTCGGTCTGGAACCGTTTGACGGTCGATTCGAGGCCCTGGATGCTCTCGCGCTTCTGGTAGAGTTCGCTGTTGAGGCTCTCGATGTTCTTGTAGAGCCGCCCTTCCCGCAGCCACTGGAAGGTGCAGAGCCCACAGAGTGCCAGGGCGAAGATGAGTAGGATGTTCGGTAGGACCTTGTTCATGTTTAGTTCCGGAGAGGGATCCTTGCTGAGAGGAGAGCGTGGTGATCGGGAAGTGGGGCGACCGTGCGACCGCCTTCCGGGCACGCGCACGCTCCCGGACGGATCGGATGCGACCGACTCCGGCGCTTCCGCAGACAGGATCCGATGGTGCTCGGCTTTAGCGTCGAACGCATTTGAGGGGCAAACCTTCTCAGCTTCGGGGCCGGTTGTCAAAGGGACAACGAAGACCTCGCGCCCCTTGTGCGGACACGGCGGTTTTGCCATATTCGTGGGCGCGTGAAACGAATCATCAGCGGAATGGCCTTCCTTTTAGTCTTGGGCCTGGCGGGCTTCTTGCCCCGCGCGATTGGGCATCGCGCCACGGAAGAGCCGCCTCAATCGGGGGGCCACGCGCCCAAGCCCGGCTTGATTCCGGGCGCCGAGATCTTCGACGAGCCGACCGTTCTGGACTTCAACGTGCGTCTGGCGAAGACCAACTTTAGTGCCCTGCGCGAGCGCCCTCGCGAATACACGCCAGCGACAGTGGTGGTGGACGGGCGGCCGTACATGGACGTTGGCGTCAAGTTGAAGGGGGCCGCCGGCAGCTTCCGCGGGGTGGACGACCTTCCGGCGATGACGTTGCATTTCAGCAAATGGGCGGACGGAAGGCGGGTGTACGGCCTGCGGCGGTTGCACCTCAATAACTCCGTGCAGGACGGCTCCCGAATGAGTGAGTACCTCGGCAGCGAACTGTTCCGGGCCGCAGGCGTGCCCACCCCGCGCGTGGCCTGGGCCACCGTGCGGATCAACGACCGAAAACTGGGCCTCTACGTGATGAAGGAAGCATTCGAGAAAGAGTTTCTCCGCACCTTCTTTGACGATGAGAGCGGCAATCTCTACGACGGCGGCTTCCTGCGGGACATTGACCAGAGCCTCAACCAGGAGTCAGGCCGCGGATCCAAGGATCGGGCCGACCTGAAAGCCCTGATGGCCGCCGCCAGGGACCCGAACCGCGCTCAGCGCTGGGAACGTCTCCAGAAACTGCTCGACGTGGACCGCTTCGTCACTTACGCCGCACTCTCCGTAATGCTTGCGGATTGGGACGGCTACCTCCTGAATCGAAACAACTACCGGATTTACTTCAGACCCGATGACGGACGGGCGGTCTTCATGCCGCACGGGATGGATCAGCTTTTCCAGCGCTCCCACATGGAGATGGATCCAAACTGGACGGGCTCCGTGGCCTGGTCGTTGTTCGACACACCGCAGGGCCAGAAGCTTTACGAGGAGCGCTGCCGGCAGGTTTTTACCAATATCTTTCGACTCGAGCGCATGACCAACACGATCGCGCGCGTGACCGAGGTGCTGCGCAAGGTCGATCCAAACATCGTGCACCGCGCTTCCGACATGACCGACCGGGTCGAGAGTCGCTACCGGGCACTGCTGCACGACCCCATTATTAAACCCCCGCCGCCGCCCGTCTTGGTCGCGGCCTCCACGAACACCCCGTCCGGCAAACCGCGGGAAGGCCTGTATCCTACCCACTGGCGCCAGCAGGAAAACGGCGACGCCCGGATGGAGGGACCGCTGGCCGTGGACGGGCGGCGCGTCCTCAAGATCGCCGCCAACAGCGATTCCACCGCTTCATGGCGGGGCGAGGTGGAGCTCAAGGAGGGACGCTACCGTTTCGAGGGCTGGGTGCGGACAGAGGGTGTCAGGGCAGTCCGTGACGACAGGGGCGAAGGGGCGGGCTTGCGCATCTCGGGGGCGACCTCCCGCCGCCGCAATCAACTCGCCGGTGACACGAACTGGACCTCCTTGAGTTACGACTTCGAAGTGCGGCGCGGGGAATCCTCGGTAACGCTGGTCTGCGAATTGCGAGCCAACCGGGGTGAAGCCTGGTTCGACCTGGATTCGCTCCGCGTGGTCCCTCGGGCGAAGTAGGCCAGTCTGCCATCCACGATTGTGGGACCCTTTCGCTGGGAGCGCCGGCATCCGGCCGGCGTGGAGGTTTCCTCTTCGTCCCCTCGCCGGCCGGATGCCGACGCTCCCGGTCGAGGGAGCTCACACCCAGCCGATAATGTGAAGCGGCGTCTCTTGCTGAGCCCATTTAATCCTTTCGTATCTCCAAAGGATGGAGTAGTGTCATCCCCATCACATTTAAAGTTGTCAGACTTATGAGTATGACTCGGACTGATCTAGATGGACGCCGTCACACCCCGGCGCGGCAAGGCTTTACGCTCATCGAACTCCTGGTCGTGATCGCGATCATCGCGATCCTGGCTTCACTGCTCCTGCCCGCGCTGGGCAAGGCCAAGATGAAGGCCACGCAGGCCTACTGCTCCTCGAATCAGAGGCAGTTGATCCTCGCGTACACCATGTATTCGACTGACAACAACGAGAACCTGCTGCCGACGGCCTACACAAACGAATCGGGCCGGGTGGACCTCGTCGCAGGCGGCTTTTGGCTTGGGCCGACTCCCGGGCCGACGATTCCCACCGGCATCAACGAGACCGAGGCCATGCGCCGTGTGAACGACGGTCTGCAGAAATCCCCTTTATACAAGTATTGCAGCGCCACCGGCGCCTACCACTGCCCTGGGGATATGCGGACCAAACGCCTGAAACCGGGCAAAGGCTGGGCCTATGACAGCTACTCCAAATCCGAGGGAATGTCGGGAGGCGGTTGGACGGGCACCAAGCCGTACCTGAAGACAACGGAGATTACAGAACCGTCCAATGCGTTCGTGTTCATTGAAGAGTCGGACAGCCGCAGCTACAACATGGGAACTTGGGTGATGGACGTGAGCCCGCCCGGCTGGGTGGACGGCTTTGCGATCTTCCACGGTTCGGTGACCACGTTCGCGCTCGCCGATGGCCATATCGAGTCGCACAAGTGGCTTGAAAACTCGACTATCGTGGCCGCGACGGCCTTCGCGAATGGCAAGGACAGCTTCTATTGGTCGGGTGGGAACGCGAAGAACCGGGACTTCCGCTGGGTGTATGACCACTACAAACACGCCACCTGGAAGCCCCTGCCGTAGCCACCCGGCGTGGCCTGATGCGGGTGCCGCAATTCTTTGCATTTCCTGCTTTCCAGCGTTGATGATTTGGCCATCATCCATGCATGATCTCTGAGATTCGTTCGATCCATTTCGTTGGCATCTGCGGCACCGCGATGGCCTCCTGCGCCGCGGCGCTCCAGGAGAAAGGCTACCAGGTCTCGGGCTCTGACCAAAATGTGTATCCGCCCATGTCCACATTCCTGGCGGAGCGCAAGATTGAGTTGGTCAGCGGCTACGCGGAGCGGAACCTGGCGCATCGTCCGGACTTGGTGGTCATCGGCAACGCAATCTCCCGCGGAAACCCGGAAGCGGAGGTCGTGCTCGACCATAAATTGCGGTATTGCTCCCTGCCGGAGTTGCTCAAGGAATTCTTCATCCGCGGCAAGCGCTCTCTGGTGGTCGCGGGGACCCATGGCAAGACGACCACCACCTCACTGCTGGCTTGGGTGTTTGAGCACAACGGGCTTAACCCCAGCTACCTGATCGGGGGCATTCCAAACAACTTCGGGCAGGGCGCCCGGTTTACGGACAGCCCGTGGTTCATCATCGAGGGGGATGAGTATGACACAGCGTTTTTTGACAAGCGCAGCAAGTTCCTCCACTACCTGCCTGAGATCGCGATCATCAACAACGTCGAGTATGACCACGCCGACATTTTCGAGAACCTGGGCGCCATCCAGACCACGTTCAAGCGGTTCATCAACCTGGTGCCCCGCAACGGGCTCTTGCTGGCCAACGGGGATGACCCGAATCTGGCGCCGTTGCTGGGCGTCACTCATTGTCCCATCAAGCGGTTTGGTCTGGGGGAGAGCAACTCCCTGCGGGCGCTGAACCTGCGCTTGGGGCCCACCGCTTCCGAGTTCGAGACGCCCAGTTTCAAGTTCCACTTGGACATGATGGGCGAACTGAATGTTCGCAACGCCCTCGGGGTGATTGCCTGCGCCCGTCACTGTGGCCTCAAGAACCAGGAGATCCAGGGGGCGTTTGACACCTTCAAGGGCATCAAACGCCGCATGGAAGTGCGCGGAATCAGCGGGGGCGTGGAAGTCATTGACGACTTTGGCCATCACCCCACCGCCATCAAGGAGACCTTGCGCGCGCTCAGGCTCAAGTTCGCCGAGCAGAGGCTCTGGGCCATCTTTGAGCCGCGCACGAACACCACGCGGCGCAATGTCTTCCAGACCGAGCTTGTGGGGGCGTTTGCCGATGCGGACCGCGTGGTGCTAGGCCAGGTGGCGCGGCTCGAGTTGCTGCCGCCGGAAGAGCGGCTTGATCCGATGAAGCTCATCTATGACCTGCAGACCAGCGGGAAGATCGCCGCCTACCTGCCGGACGTGGACGCCATCGTGGATCACGTGGCGAAGGGCGCCACTGGAGGAGACGTGGTGATCGTGTTTAGCAACGGAGGCTTCGGTGGCATCCACGCCAAGCTCCTGGAGCGATTAGCGCGCCGGAAATAGATCGTCCAACCAGCCGGCGGGGGAGACGGACCGCCCGCGCCTGTCGAAGGCCCCTTACGGGATCGTTCGGCTCAGGGTTTCTCCGCAGGCGCCGCCTTGGCGCCCGACTTCTCCTCGATGTTGCGCGTGAGGCGCTTCTTCAGCGCGTCGTAGCTGGCGTCCTTGACGGAGGCCAGATATTTGCGGGCGTCATCGAACCGTTTGGCGGCGATGGAGAGGCGGGCCATATGAATGTAAACGCCTTCCCGTTCCAGATTATCATGGGCGCGCTTCTGCGCATCCGTCCACGCGGCGATACCTTCGTCGAAGAGCTTGCTCTCCGCTTCGGCGGCCGAGGCCTTGTCCTCCGTGGGCGCCGGCTTGAGGTAGTAGTAAGTCTGCGCCAGGTCGGTGGCCAACGCGAAGTTCTCGGGATCGAGCTTGAGCGCCTGGCGGTAAAGGCCAAGGGCGCGGCGAAACACCTTCTGATCGTCGTCCAACTGGTAGTATTCCTTGGCGTCTTTGCGGAAGAGGAACACGCACGTGGCAAGGTTTTGGTAATAGACGGGCTCTTTGGGATTGAGCTCGATGGCCTTGGCGAAATACTCGAACGACTTCTTGACGGGCCCCCGGTGACTGAAGTGGTTGGCCAGGTTGTTCCAGGCCGCGGGATTCTTTGGCTCGAGCGTTCGCGCCTTTTCCCATTGGACGAGCGCCTCATCCTCCTTCCCGATGTCGTTGAGGAAACTCCCGTACGCAAGCCGGGCGCGAGCGTGGTCGGAGTGCCGCAGCAGGAAGTCCTCGTACCCCTTGATGACCGGCTCGAAACGGCGATCGATGCGGGAGCGCAAGAGGGTGGAGGAAGCGCCCGGCAGCTCCGCCGTGACGGCGTCATCCGCCTTGATCCACGTGTCCACCTCCGTCTGCGCCTGATCGTCCTCATCGAGGAGCTTCTGGTACTCCTTCTCCACCGGATCGTTCGGGTCCAGCACAGGCAGCGCCACCCCGGTGGTATGGGCGACGAGGTTGCTGGCGGCCGCGACCTGGTTGGTCGAGAGCATTACGCAGACGAGGCCGATGAGCAGTTCGTTCACAGCGTCAAACTAGTGCGATGTTGGGCAAATGGCCAGCCATTCGTTGCGGGTTGCGAGTTCAGACTCCAGTACAGAACATTATTACATATGGAACAAGTCTTTGTATGGAGCGGTCAAGAGGCTTGTGGGGCGACATCCTCGCTTTTCGCGGCGCCGACCGCCTATTATACCAAACTTCATCGCACCTACGACAGAGTTTGGGGTGCCACTTTTTGTCCATCTGCCGGACTTCTGCTGTGATTCGAGCCTTTCTTTCCTGGGAGGCCTCTGTAGGGTTCGGCGCATTATGTCTGGCGACGAATCATGCCAAGCCTGGGTGGAGCGCGGGCGCCCGCTGATTCGGGGCGCTGTGTTGCGATCGCCCTCTCTCGAGAGGGGTGGGGTCGGACACCACCCCGCCAGGCGGCTTGTCGAACGATGCTGACTGAGCTTGCCTCCAGTCTCCGCGTGGCGCCTCTCTGCTTGGGGTGGCTGGGGAGTCTTGCCTTGTGCCGCGAACTGGCGGCGCGCGGCAAGCTGCCGGAGGATTGGCGGATTTCCTTTCTGCTGGCCAACGCCGTTTGGGGCGCGCTAGCGGTCTGGCTGGTGGAAGCCGCCAGCGCCCGGCATGCCCTGACCGCCCCGGCGCTCCTGGCCGGCTGGACCCTGGCCGCAATCCTGCTTTTCGCGCTGAGTTGCTTCATGGCTGTCCGCCGGGGTCGATCGTTTTCCTCGTGGTTGCCTCGTCGGGACCCCGGCCCGGAGCGTCCCTGGCCTCTCCTTGCTCGTCTGTGTTTGGGGACGTCCGTCCTGTTCGTCCTTGTTTTGGGTGCCATTGCTCTCCTGACTCCCACTACCAATTACGATTCACTCACCTACCACCTGCCGCGGGTGATGCACTGGATTCAGAACCATGCCGTGGCCCACTTCCCGACCTCGGACACCCGCCAACTTGAATCCGGTCCGTGGGCGGCGTTCGTCCTGACTCACCTGATCCTGCTGAGCGGAGGCGATTGGTTTGTGAACCTGGTGCAGTGGTGGGCGATGGTTTCGACGATCGTGGGCGCCTCGTGGATTACCACGCAGTTACTGTCCGCCGGCGAGCCCGAGCGTGACGGGGGGGAAGCGGGCGAGCGGGATCAAGCGGTGGACCGGCATCGGCTTGCGACGGCCTTCACATGCCTTCTGGTCGTGAGCGTGCCGACCGGGATCGTCCAATCGATCACGACCCAAAACGATTACGTGGTGGCGTGCTGGCTGACGACGCTTGTGGTGTTTGGGTGGGCGCTCGTCCAGGCGCCGGGGAACATTGCGCTGGGGGTGGGTGCCGCTCTGGCAACGGCGCTGGGCCTGCTAAGCAAGGTTACGTTCCTGATTTATGCCGGCCCCTTTCTGGTCGGCGGCGGGCTGCTCATCCTGGCCCGACTAGGCCGGAACGCGCTGCGCGCGCGCCTGGTGGTCTCGGTGCTGGTCCTCATCGTGGCCCTTAACGCCCCCCACTTCGCGCGCAACCGAGCAGTATTCGGCTCGCCTCTCGGCTCCCATTACATGTTCCTTCTGCAGCGCAATCAGTCGCTTTCGGTAAGCGGCACGATTTCCAACCTCATCCGCAATCTCTCACTTCATGCCGCGACTGGTTGGGAGCCGCTCACGCGGGCTATCAACGGGTGTCTCAGCCGCGCCCACCGGCTTTGCGGCAGAGATCTGAATGATCGTGAGACCACGTTCATCACCTCGCCGTTCGTCTTTCAGACAGGCTTTCCGCTCAGCGACAACCTGACGGGAAGCTTTCATCATCTGCTCCTGGCCGCCGTTGCGGGGTTGGCGGCATGCTTTCTGCCCTGCGCATTCCGCCGTCCCATGGCCCTTTTATTTTGCGGAGTGGTGTTAAGCATGATCGTCTTTTGCGCCTACTTGCGCTGGCAGGCGTGGCATGCCCGCTTTCACCTCCCATTGCTGCTGTTGTTGATGCCTCCGACCGCCGCGGTTCTGGCGAGCTTTCGAGCTCGCTGGGGGTTGGGTCTGGTCTCGGTGGGGTTGGCGGGGTTGGCGTTCATCTGTGTCGGCTGGAACCAATCCCGCCCAGTGCTGGCTGACGGAGGATTCCTTTTGCAGCCCCGTGAACAGCAGTACTTCCTCGCCGTTTCCGGTCTTTACGCCCCGGCAGTGGCGGTGGCCGAGGATCTGGTCGCCGCGAGGTGCAAGGAAGTGGGCTTGAGAGTGCGGCACAACTTCTTCGAGTACCAGGACGAGATCGAATACGTTCACTGGGTGCTGCTTCGCAATCGCGGCTTTCGCGGCCGGATCCATCATGTCTTTTTCCAGAGTGAATCGGCGATTCTCCGTCGATCACTCCCTCCTTTGGATGCGGTCATCAGTTCCCCGGGGCCCCAGGTGGCGGAGCTGACCAACGCGTTCCCGCAGCGCGTCGTCCATGATCCATTCGCGGTGTACTGGACCGACGCATCGAGCCACTGGGCGCGGCTGGGACGGCTGGAGGCCGGGGGCGTAACGGGTTTGGCCCCGAGCGGCTCAGAGATCCCCTTGCGCGAGGATCGGATCGAGCTGTCCCTCCGTTCGGCGCGGCAGGGCATACTGTCTCTTCGCGGCCGCCTTCGTTTGGACAGCGGCGCCTCATTGGCAACGCAGCGCCTCTTTGTCCGGAGTGACTCGGGCTACGTGCGTTTGGTTGTGCTGGGTCCGGAGGACGTGAATCTGGAGATACCAGCGCCGCCGGGAGTCACCGTGTTGGGGCTCCAGTTGGTACGCGCCAACGGCGCCCCTCAGGGCGCGGTTGCCGTGCGGGATTTCAAGTGGCAATGGCGGCCTGTGGATGGACCTTTGGAATGGATCATCCCGACCTCCCTGGACCTGCCGGGCCAGCCGGGTAAAGGGGGCGGGAAGCTACCTTTCCGCGTCACCCAAGAGCCAATGGTCCTCCAGCTTAACTCCGGGTCGGATGGCGAGGCGGAGTTGCTGGCGGAGGTTCGCTTCGAGCCGGGAGCGAGCGAGGACGAGCAACGGCGCATTGTCCTTGCCACTCACGATGGCCGGCAGCGTGAAGCGACAGTAAGCCAGGGGCAGAATCTGCTTCACGCGCCTGTTGTCCGGGGTCCGAACGCGATCGGGTTCTTTTGGCCGGAGGCCACCCAGGCCGGGCCCCTTCGGCGCGTGGAGGTGACGGACTTGGAGTGTCGGTTCTTTACCGAGGAAGCACGGCGTGCGAAACCGTAGTGCCGCGCTCAGTTCGAGCGATACCCCGAGACACGGTCCACGCGCCGGGCCATTTCGCTGGTGTAATGGCGCCCGAGGGTATCCTTGTGAGACGCAATCCACTCCGTCACCTTCGTCGCGCCAAGCGGGGGAGCATCAACACACAACCGGTTTTCCATCAGCCCCCTTATCTCCTCCCGGGTGATGACAACATCCCGCACCCGCTGGGCGATGTAGCATGGAGTGAGCGGGTCGGAAAGGCACATCGGATAATGCTGGAAAGGATGTTGCTTTCTAATTACAGTCACCAGTGAAGTGAAAACGACCCGCGACAGTTCCAGACATAACTCGCGAGCGGGGGCTCGGCCCCCTCGCAGTTCACTCCTGCCCGTGCTGGCGTTGGGCGCGGGCCTCTTGCTCTCGACGCTGGCCCAAGCCGGGACACTATTGGAGGGCTTTCTCGCGGGGCCGATGAAAGGCGCTGAGGAAATTGTGTTCGCCGTGCGACAACCGGGCAAGGACGGCCACTGGTATGCGAACTTCAGCTACTACGCCGCCAATCCCGATCGCAAAGCCTACGGCGAGGGCGGACGCCTCTGCCGCCTCGATCTTCGGACCGGCGCGCTCACGGTCCTGCTGAACGACCCGAAGGGAGGCGTACGCGACCCGCAAGTCCATTACGACGGTTGGAAAATCCTCTTCTCCTACCGCAAGGGGGGCGCGTCCAACTACCTGCTCTACGAGATCAACGCCGATGGCACGGGTCTGAAGCAGTTGACAGACGGCGAGTATGACGACATCGAGCCGTGCTATCTGCCGGATGGCGGCATCGTTTTTGTTTCCAGTCGCTGCAAGCGCTGGGTCAACTGCTGGTTGACGCAGGTCGCGACTCTGCACCATTGCGACGCGGACGGGCGGAACGTCCGCGCCATCTCCAGCAACAATGAGCAGGACAACACCCCGTGGCCGCTCGCCGACGGGCGCCTGCTTTACACGCGTTGGGAATACGTGGACCGCAGCCAGGTGGACTACCATCACCTTTGGACGGCCAATCCCGACGGCACCGGTCAGATGATCTACTACGGGAATCTGCACCCCAGCATCGTCATGATCGACGCCAAGCCGATCCCCGGTTCGGAGAAGATCGTGGCCTCCTTTTCCGGCGGACATGGCGCATGCGAACACGATGGCGAGATCACCGTAGTCGATCCAAAGGCGGGTCCGGATGACCGCAGGTTCGCCCGCCGGGTCAGTCGTGGCGCCGGGTTCCGCGATCCGTGGGCGTTCTCGGAGGAGTGCTTCATGGCGGCGACGGGCGCCTCGCTGGTGGTCATGGACGGCGCGGGTAACACCGCTGAAGTCTTCAAGCTCTCGCCGGAGGACCGCAAAGCCGGGCTTGCGTGCCACGAACCAAGGCCGCTGGCGGCCCGTCCGAGGGAGCCGGTGGTTCAGCCCCGCGTCGATCTCGCGCAGACCGCGGGCTGTTTGTTGGTGGCGGACGTCCACGTGGGCCGCAACATGGCCGGGGTGAAGCCTGGCGAGATCAAGAAGTTGCTCGTCCTCGAAACCCTGCCGATGCCGATTCACTACACCGGAGGCATGGAACCGATGAGCTACGGTGGCACGTTCACGCTCGAGCGGATCGTGGGCACCGTACCTGTGGAGCCGGATGGCTCGGCCTACTTCGAGTTGCCCGCGCTGCGGAGTTTCTTCTTCGTGGCGCTGGACGAGAATGACCTCTCGATCAAGCGGATGCAGAGCTTCGTGACCGTGCAACCTGGCGAAACGACCAGTTGCGTGGGCTGCCATGAGCAGCGCACGCGGACGCCCAGCGCCGTCAGCAAGCCGACGCTGGCGTTTCGCCGTCCGCCAAGCCGTATCGAGCCGATCACCGACGTTCCCGACGTGATCGATTACCCGCGCGACATCCAGCCCATCCTCGATGCCCTTTGCGTGAACTGCCATGGCTACGATAAGACGCCCTCTGGCGGCCCTCGCGCGGGACGGCTGCTGCTCGCCGGCGACCGCGGGCCGATGTTCAGCCACAGTCACTACATGATGACCATCGCCGGCTTGTTTTCCGACGGGCGCAACCAGGCTCGGAGCAACTACGCGCCGCGCACCCTCGGTTCGTCCGCCAGCCGTCTCCTGACCCTGCTTGACGGCGCGCACTACGGCGTGAAAGCCACACCCCTGCAAAAGAAACGGTTGCGGCTGTGGATTGAAAGCGGCGCGGCGTACCCCGGGACCTACGCGGCGTTGGGCACCGGCATGATCGGCAACTATGCCGAGAATACCGAGATCAACACGGACTGGGAGTGGCCCACGACAAAGGCGGGCGCGGAGGGGAT
>ORJL010537612.1_pt1 | contig 29971 bp, 37 predicted proteins | sample 1779941 | NCBI WGS metagenome assembly ORJL01 (sample SAMEA104232317, study PRJEB22302) | groundwater metagenome | biome: forest; feature: aquifer; material: groundwater | place: USA | collected 2011-08-07 | depth 5.8 m
TTTGAAAACAATTAGAATGTATAATGGATCTATACCAATAGTGCAAAATTTGGATTTTGGGCACACGGATCCGCAAATAGCTTTGCCGTACGGAATGCCTATTCGTATCAATTCAACAACAAAACAGATTTTTGTTGAGTTCTAAAAGTAAATGAAAAAAGATTATGTATCCTACCAAGTATCTCTCAAGCTTCTTTTGCATTACAAAGGGAAAATTCTTATTCTGAAAACAGAGGAAAACGATATTGATCTTCCTGGAGGGCGTATTGAGAAAGGAGAAGAAAGGGCGCCATCCAAAAAGCTTATCAGCCGTGAAATTCAAGAAGAGCTGAGAACAAACGTTCGGTATACCGTAAAAGAGCCTTTGTTTTGGTATCGAGGACTCTCTCAATATGGAAATTGGATATTCGTAGTTGTGCATGAAGCTGAATATCTTGGAGGCAAGATAAAGCTTTCAAAAGAACACAAGAGCTATGAATGGATAAATGCGAGGAAACAAAACCTCAAGCGAGGCGATTTTGCTGCTTGGGATCGTGAAAAGTATCTTGCGTTCAAAGAATACTTTGACTCAAAATGAGACACAAGACACTATCGCAAGACAGTTGACTTCTAAGCCCTACGCGCGTACAAATAAGGCAGACCCTTAACATTCTACGAGGAGGAAAGGCAATGAAGGTAACCTTTGTATGCCCGAGGACATCATATTTCTATGATCGCACGCCGTACCTGCCACTTGGAATTGCTTATCTCGCTGCTAATATCCAGGACGTAGTAGACGGTATTGAGTGCGTTGATGGGAACATTCTCAGTAGTGAAGACTATGAGCAAGCAATCGCTACGATCAATAGCGACCTGATCTGCATTTCTGCTACGCTCTTGCAAATGAAGGAGGCTTGCAGAATCGCTAATGCGGTAAAGGCAAGGCGCTCTTCGTCTCAAGTGGTTATCGGAGGGTATGGGCCTCACTCTCTGCCGTTGTCGAACCTATTCCAGATGGGAAAGTTCGACATCTTCGTTAAAGGAGAAGGAGAGCTAACTCTGAAGGACGTAGTGGATTGCTTGAAGCGAGACGGCAATCTCGGATCCATTCCAAACCTTGCCTTTATTCGCGGCAACGAAGTGGTTTCAACTAAGCTAAACCCCGAGCTGCTACGGCTGGATTCTCTGCCTCTTCCAGATAGAACACTCTTTGACGTTGCCTTCTATCAACGGGCATGGAAACAGAGTACCGGCATGACTTCTCTGCACATAATCACGTCTCGGGGATGCCCCTTCGGCTGCACATTCTGCGACAAGACGTTGACTGGCAGAAAGTACCGCAGCCGAACGCCAAAGCTCATCGTTGATGAAATGGAGCAACTGTGGCAACAGTATCAGCCAGACGACATTTTCCTATTTGATGATCTGTTCACTCTGCGGCAAGAGCAGGTCTTGCGGGTTTGCCGAGAGATCAAGCAAAGAGGATTGTCATTCCAGTGGAGCGCTCAAGGGAGAGTGGGGCTGGTTGATGTGGAGGTGCTCTCTGCTATGAAAGACGCGGGATGCACCGAACTGTTCTTCGGAGTGGAATCGGGCAGTAACAGAATCCTCTCCTTCTTCAAGAAGGGGTTCACGCGTGAGCAGGTGATAAAAACCTTTGCTGCTTGCCACGAAGTTGGCTTGCGGGCGGGGGTATATCTCATTGTCGGCGTTCCAGGAGAAACAAAAGAGGATATCGACTTGACTACTGATCTGGTACAAAAGATTAGGCCAAGCTTGATAAACTTCTCCTTTCTCACGCCGTTTCCGAACACACAACTCCATCAAGATACTGCCCAATGGATAGGGCAGAAGGATTGGACCAAGTGGGACGACTTCACAAGGACGGTCTACAACTATCCATTTGAAGTTGACCCGCGAGTTTCACGCCAACGGATACTCGATGCCTATAAACGGCTCATCGAGCAGGGGATGGATTATAGCCCCTATCAGTTACTCAGATGAGGCTGTTGCCAGCCTCATTTTTTATTGTGGTAGTTTAAAAAGTTTGAGAGAATTTTTGAAGAAAACCCCCTCCTTTTCTTCTTTTGTTATGGGCAGAGAATGTATTAAATTGATGTGCTTTTTTGCATCACACATTGGCCAGTCGCTCCCAAAAAGCACGCTGTCGCTTTTGCGCTTGATTGTTTTTATCAGTATTTCCTTTATTTTTCCAATACCCCCGCTTGCGTTCACAACTTCCGGGTCGACTAACGCCGACGTATCAAAGTAAATGTTGCTAACTCCATTGGTTATGGCAAAGCAATAATCCAATTCAGGCCAGAAGTAGTGTGCGATAATAATGTTAAGTTTGGGGTAGAGCTTTGCAATTTTAACAATGTGCTTTGGGTCATTATACTTGGCGCATTTTTCATTCCCGGTATTTATGCCCGTATGGATCATTAAGGGAAAATCATACTTCTGACAAAGACCATATACGGGGTACCATCTTTTGTCAGTGGGACACACAGGATCATGCCCAGGGAAAATCTTAAAGCCCCGAATAATCTTTTTCTTGTATAGCTTTTCAATCTTTTCCAGATTTGTCTTATTGATCTCTGTTATTTTCAATGTCCCAAGCGCGTATAGCTTTGGCTCATTCTTTATTAAACCAATAACTGTTTCAAGATCTGCGCATGCGGAGTTTTGAAGATTATCTGGAATGACAATCGAATAATCAATCCCATTCTTTTTCATGCTCGCCAATAAATCATTTCTCGCCCTTGAGAATTGTTTTTTTCTTTTCAAGTATGAGATATGCACGTGGCTGTCTATGATCATTAATGCATTATAAATGACCTTGACATTTTGCGCAATTGAATGTATGCAGGGGGTAGTTTCGAACGTACCTTGAAAACTGGGTAGAAGGAGGTGAGAGTCCCAATGGCAAAGAAGTTCCAGCGCACGGAGGAAGACTTTAGATGCGAACAATGCGGTTTGGATGTGCGTGGGAATGGTTACACAAACCACTGTCCGCGCTGCCTATGGAGCAAGCACGTTGACGTAAACCCTGGGGATCGCCAGGCAAAGTGTCAAGGCTTGATGGAACCCATCGGCGTTGAGCTGAAGAGTGGAGAATACACCATCCTTCATCGCTGCAACAAGTGTAGGATTGAGAAGAAGAACAAGGCAGCAAAGAATGACAACTTTAATGCCATTCTTCAACTCTCAACCAATCCAACCCGACAACCCACAAGAAAACGAAAGTAGGAGGTGATGTAATGAACGCGCAACGCAAGCCTGGGAGACCATCCCAGGTTATCCAACTAGAGCAGTGGTCGCCGGTCCCAACAGTGCTGTGCGATGACTACCGTTCAGCAGGACGCCGGGAAGACGGCAAGTACGTAGAGCATGATACGATTCCACATCTCTGTCACATTGAGATGACATATGCGTGCAACGCAAGGTGCATTTTCTGCTACAACCCAGAACGTGCAAAACTCGAGGATCTTTCTGCTATCGATCGTATCGTTCGCTCGGTCGCAGAGAGTCAGATACCCCACGTGTATCTCATCGGCGGGGAACCGAGCCTGGTTCCAGTAGAGAGACTCAACGAGTATATAGAGTTTCTCAGTCAACATTCCTCGGTGACCATCGTCACCAACGGAATCAAGCGTCTGGAAGGTATATCGCGTAAGCTCGCATGCTTTGGAGTTCCCATTCATGGGGCGAATGCCGAGACGCACGAGTTCCTCAATCAGTACCCAGGGAGTTTCGCAAAGACGCTCGACACCATCCGGTGTTACATAAGCGAAGGGCATGATGTCCGTTGCATACCGGTGCTGACCGGGTACAACTACGATCAGATGCACGACATCATCGGCATAGCGGCCAGTCTTAGCATGGAGTCGGTGTTCGTCGATCGATACGAAGACGGTGGCATCGGGGCTACAAATTCGCAAGACCGTCGGCTCAAGCCGACGCTTGACCAGTTCCGCACCGCGATGGGACAAATCATCCAAGCAAAGCATCGCTTCACGGCCCTTGGCGGACGGATCGGTTTTGGCACCGCCATCCCATACTGCTTGGACGAGCGGATGGTTGTAGAAGGAATAACCGCAAATTGCGGAGTCGGCTCTGACTTTGGAGCGATTAACCCGCGTGGCGAGTTCCGGATGTGCAACCAGTCGCAACTTGTTTTTGGCAACGTACTTGAAGAGCCGATAGAAACCATCTGGAATAAACCGGCTCTTGATATCTTCCGCGACCTGTCGTGGGTGGACGAACCGTGTAAGTCATGTACGTTGCTCTTGGATTGCACCGGCGGTTGCAAAGTTGATGCAAACTGTTCGAACCGATTCTGCATCGATTACGCCGTCCGCGGGCTTTCTAAGCCGCTTGCCGAGATGGTGGCGAAAGTTCACCATCCTCGTGTGGCAGATACGTATCCTGCCGGCTACCGTGCTTTCCGACCGAATCGGTTTATGAAGCTCAATACGCGGTATCCGGAGAAGTTCCTCGTGACCCGTTACCAAACCGTGAAGCTCGATCCTATAGCGCTGGAAATGGCTCAGGCGATTTTTCACGAAGCAGTCGCCAACGAACAAACTCTGGTTCAGCGTTTTGCTGACCGGGTTGATGAACACGAAGTAAGACTGTTCGTGAGTCGTATGCTCCAGGCCAACGCGCTCGACCTACAGGAGGTGACTCTATGACGCTCCGTGAAATACATTGGGAGGTAACTAACGGGTGCAACCTTAGATGTAAGCACTGCCTCCCGATGTCTGGCAAACCAAGGGCCAATGAACTTTCCAAGGAGGAGGCGTTGAGGGTTTTGGATGGGTTCGCCGCTGCAGGAGTTTCAAAGGTTTACTTTACAGGCGGCGAACCCTTCAGTCGTGCGGATTTTCTCACCCTGCTTCATCGAACCATAGTGTTGGGAATGAATGCTGATGTCATTACCAATGCGACCAAACTCGATGACGCAACGATCAAGACGGTTAGAGAGCTCGGAGTGAAGTTAGGTGTAAGTCTCGATGGCGCAGACACAACTACCAACGATGCTATCCGCGGTAGGAGCACTTTCAGGCAAGTCATCGAGACACTCAAGAAGTGTCAGGACGCCCATGTGCCAACGACGCTCTACACGACCGTAACCGACATGAATTTTGGGCAACTACAGGCATGCGGCATGCTCGCTCGGGAATATGGATGCGCGAGTATCCACTTTAGCGAGGTAACTCTTGCTGGACGAGCTCTTAAGTTTCCAATGGATCTTGCCCTTTCTACGGATCAACGGAGCCAGCTGCCAGAAGTTGTTGCCCGCGTAGCCAGTGACGTCTTCGGGGAAAGACTTTCCCCGCCAGATGAACGTTGCTGGATTGATGGGACGTCACTTTACATGACGGCCGATGGAAACCTATACCTTTGCAGTGAAGTATTCCAGCGTCAGCCCAATCTCGCGCTGAGAAACATACGATCATTCCAACTGCAGAGGTGGCAGGAAAAGGAAGCACCGGCTTATGTCCAACGCCAGAGCCGCTGCTGTTATGGAGCGTTGGTCAGCGATCATGTCGTACTCATCAGCAATGTTGCGTACGATTGCGCCCTTGCCCCAGTAAAACGGGAAGCCATCAAAACATTGGCGCAGCTCTACGGCGAGCTCGAAGAGCTCTACCGAGGCATTGAGGGAGACTGCCGCGAGTGCAAAGATCCTGATTGTGTGGGCTACATCTGGTTACTTGAGCAAGAAGCGGCCAAGCTGTATGAGCGAAGAGTTCCGCTGGTGCAGATCAATGGCGATCCCTCGTTCATCCATTCATTTCCAGTCAACGGCAAAGGACAACTAGACCTATCCGTCCGATATCCGCCGTGTAGTCAGTTATGCAAAGACAGTCGAAAGTGCAGTATTCATAAAAATCGGCCTATGGTTTGTCGTTTATGGCCTCTGGGTCTCGAAACGAAAGCCGACGGTACGATTGTGTGGGCACTGCATCTAGATTGTCTGCATGCTCGGCGGTTAGAGGGATATGGTCTGTTCCCTGATTTCAAGCGTCAAGCCCGAAACATCATCAACAACCTTTCGCCTCAGCTATTGGAAGAGATTATTAAAACATACAACGCAGTTGAAGCAATCTCTTCTTTCCCTGAGGGCGAAAACAACTACCATGTCCTAGAGGAGGTGAAAATCGCACATTGACGGCGGAGAGGGCAATGGTATTCTAGAGGAAGGAGGTGAAGCCATGTCTAAGTGCAAGGCTGTCCTGGATAGCCAGAAGGTTACCGAGATCCTGGTCAAGGCCAAGGCGCAGGGGTCCGTACCCAAGAACAAGCGGACTGCTGCGCCAGAACAACAGCCCAAGTAGATCATCAAACAGGCTGTTGATTCACGGAGGCGATGTCAACTCGACGTCGCCCCCTTTCTTTTGAAATAGAGAATGAGACACGAGACAATACCCTTATCCAGTGTCTCATTTGTCTCATTTTGTGCTAAAATGACCCCGATAGTATCCCCCGTAGTTTTAACGAAGACGGACCGAGACCCATCCTTCGCTGAAGCTACGGAGGGCAAAGCGGGTAGATGAGACACTCTAAAAGTTGACGAATATCTATACTGCGCTATACTAGAATCATGAAACATATTATCCAATTTCAAGTATACAAAGGAGAAAATGCCTATGTGGGGGAAGGGGTTAACCTTCCTATTGTCACGCAGGGCGCTACCCTTGATGAGGTGGTGGCAAACTTGAAAGAGGCGCTTGCTTTGCATTTGGAGGGAGAAAATCCTGCGGATCTCGGCTTTGCTCCTCAGCCTTCGGCTTTGGTGAACTTCGAGCTGGACTCCGACTATGCCAAGGCTTAAAGTGCTTTCCGGCAACGATGTTATCGGAATTCTAGGGCGATTTGGTTTTACGGTGGCTTCCCAAAAGAGAAGCCATGTTAAGTTAAAACGAGTTTTGGACAATAAATCTGCCCAGATTCTTACCACACCACTTCACAAAGAACTCGATAGGGGAACGCTTCGCGCTATTTTGCGCCAGGCTTCCCGCTATATCCCAGAGATAGAACTTCTCCCTCACTTTTACGAAAAAGAGTAGCCCGACCGAGAGGGGTACATGAGACACTCCTAGAAAGCCCTAGAATCCCTCTTAAACCCTCGGTTCTAGACCGAGGTACACAGCCGTCATATGCTATGCCCTGAGCTCGCCGAAGGGCTAAGTCAAGTGACCGAGACGCATATGTGATCTATTCCTTCATGGCATACCGGCCGAGCGCCGTATTCAGAGAAGAAAAACCACTGATATTGATCAGCGGTTTTTCTTTTTCCTAACTATCCCAGTGATATTCTCTTATCCTTGAGAGTTAGCTTACTTTGCAGGCACGAGAGGAGCTCTCTCTTTTCAAGCAAGGTTCCTTCCTCCTTTAATTCTTACGCCGACAATAGTGAAGAATGGTTTGGATATATTGAGAAAAGCGAACAAATTAGCGGAGAAAAACATGAGGAGCAGGAGACCCGATCCTGATTTGACATTTTAAGTAATATACTGCATAAAACGTATAGTGCAACGAGTTCTTTAGACAACCGAAAACAACCTACGAGAGGAGATGCAACATGGAACAGCGGATTACTCCGTATCTACAGCGGCTGATTGATAGTGGGAGCACGGCCCTCTTGGCGCAATTCAGGGCAATCGCAGACAAGAATGGCTTGTCTACGTTTGATTCTGAAGACCCGCTTGGCGAGGAGTCTCGATATTCTCCAGTAAAGGGCCTAGTTCACAAGTACAAGAATCGGGTGCTCTGGAAGGTGTCATACCGATGCGCTGCCCACTGCCAGTTTTGCACTCGTATAAGGCAGATCGGAAGTAGCGAAGGCGACCTTGGGGATGGCGATATTAATCAGGGGATAGAATACCTTCGATCGCACCCAAAGGTGGATGATGTGATTCTGAGTGGCGGAGATCCACTTTACACCCCACTCCAAACGACCCGCATCCTTGGGGGGCTTATGGGGGTTGAAAGCGTTCGAGTCATACGAATCGGAACGCGACTTCCAGTTCATTCACCTCAAAGTATGTGGACCCCGCCGGTCACCAAACTGCTGGACCTTGCGGAAAAGGTTGCATCCGAGAAAACCTTTTTCTTCCTGGTCCATGTGAACCATCCGGACGAACTTGCTCCAGAAACGCGGAAAGCTCTCAAGCTACTCAGGCAGACAGGTATCCCGATACTTTCTCAAACCGTCTTCCTGCGCGGAATCAATGACGACATGGGAGTGCTGGGACAGCTATTCCGGGAACTCTACTACCTCGGCATGATCCCTTACTACATCTACCGATGTGACTACGTCCGTGGTCTGGAACGCTTCGTCTGCGATCTTGCAGTAGAACGCAAGATTATGACGGAGCTCAGAAAGACCCTTTCAGGTATCGCTCTGCCGACATACGTGGTAGATGTACCGGGGATGGGCAAGCTTCCTGTCCCCCTTGAATTTTGGGACGTACCTAACCCTGAACAGTGCAGAGACTTTGACGGTAACATCATTAGTCTCTAGCAGAAAGGAGGATGTGCATGAGAATCCTGGTTCTTTACAATATCGCCCGAGACCTCAAGAAGGGTACGGCGATGGACCTTCTTTGTGAGCGGGAGATCGAGATTATAGTTCCGCTCGTCAAAACCCTGCTTACAGGACACGGGTACCAGGTTGAGACGCTCGAAACCACCCTGAACCTCTGGGAAGAACTCAAATCCAGGAAGGGGACCTTCGATCTTGTGCTCAACATGGCTGAAGCTTTCGGAGGAGGCAATGCGGACGAACCACTCGTTCCCGCCATGCTTGAAGCGCTTGGGATGCCTTTCACGGGTGCTGCTACTCACAGTATGCATCTGACGCTCGACAAGGAAAAAACCAAGCTTGTCGTACAGGGCTATGGCATTCCTGTGCCAGAGTACCAACTTTTCCGGAGTGCCAGCGACCCACTTAGAGCCGACCTTGCTTTTCCTCTTATCGTTAAACCCGTGCGCGAGGAGGCGAGTATCGGCATACATGCAGACAGCGTGGTGGTAAACGAAGCCGACCTTCGGCGCAAAGTAGCACAGCTAGTTGGACTGTACCGGCAGCCTGCGATCGTCGAGCAATTCATCGCAGGACGAGAAATCTCGGTCGGAGTGATCGGCAATGGCGATGCACTCCATGTCTTTCCGCCGCTGGAGTTCCTATTCGCAGAAGCGAATTCACCACTTGAGGCCATCCGGTCGTACGAATACAAGTGGGGCGGCAAAAAAGAACAGATGGTGCGCGCGGCGCTTCTGGAGGAAATCGCGCAACGGTTGTCCAACTATACTAAGCGAGCGTTCGTGGCTACTGAATGTCGCGATTACGCCCGCATGGATTACCGGGTCACAGACCAAGGGGCTATCTATCTCCTTGAGGTTAATTACAACCCGGGGATTGGCCCCAATACCCATGGGCTCAATAACACGCTTACGATGATGGCGAGTCTTGAGGGCTCTGGGTTCGAGGATCTGGTCGAGTGGATTGTTAAGACGGCAGTGCATAGGGAAGGACTAACAGGAACCGTTTCAAGGGGTAGTGCATGATTGTGCTACCCCTCTTTTTTATCTTATGATATGCGCATAGACATGAATGCATTTAATACAATTCTTATAGCAAATACAGCAGAAGCGTTTAAGAAGATTCTTTTTGAAACTTCTGGTACCGATAACGGAAAACGCCGCATTAGACATGAGCTTGCGCTTTCGCAGCGTGCATTTTTTTGGCAAGGAGATAACAAAGTTGTTATTACTCCTTATTTAATCCCAAAGGAACTCATAGAACATAACACGAAGATTTTAGGTTTTAAGAATGTTACCAATTTTGCACCTAAAGAAGATAGGATTGATTTGTGTGAAGCTATCGTAAATGATTCAGTTCTATGGGGTATCCTGGCGCAGATTATTAAATCGAACCCCGGCATTATAATTTCTCCATATGCCGTTACAGCTAATTTTGTAGAATTAATAAATAAGCTAAGAAAAGTAAATCTTGATTTTCATGCACCAGAATTGCCAGATTCTGAGTCGCTTTGGACGATCGAATATCTTGATTCGAAAAGTGGCTTTCGCAAACACGTCTCAGCTCTTTCTAATATGCATATCCCTGAAGGATGCGTATGCGAGGATTTTGAACAGGCTATATATGCAGGACGACGATTTATGGAACAAAGACGCTCATGTGTTATCAAGTCAAATATGGGAGAATCGGGTTGGGGAACACTTATTTTAAAAAAAGAAAGGTTTAAGAATCTACTTGATTTTGAAAATTATGTAAGAACAGCATTTGTGAGAGATTCCATTTGGAATCAGCTACCACTTGTCGTAGAAGAATTTATCGACCCTCTTTTTTCTATCGCTGGAGGGATGCCTTCGGCCGAGGCGTATATTGATTCCTCGGGTATAAAAGTTACATATACGTGTGGGCAAGATATTAATGACCAGGGAGAATTTCTTGGTGTTGTGATTGGTAATGAGATATTACCCGCAGGGCTAGATAAGAAAATACGATCTGCAACAAAAGAAATCGGCCAATCTTTCTTTAAACTTGGTTATCGTGGATTTTTTGACGTTGATTTTGTATTAAGTAAAAATGGCATTCCGTACGCCATCGAGAGCAACACAAGGCGCACCGGTGGTACGCATGTGTACGATTTTAAGCAATGGCTTGCTAAAAGTATGGATGTTGACGGGTTACACATACTTTCGCATGACTCTTTCGTATACGGCACAAACGTCCTTTCACCGGCAGAAATATTGAAGCAATCTAGAGGAGTTCTTTATCCGGTGAACGGAAAATCCAAAGGAATAATGATATCATTTATCAGCATTAAAGATCCTGTGATTGGATATATGGTTATCGGACAAAATAAACAACAAACAGAGGAAATTAAAATGGATTTTCTTAATCTATGGCCATCAAATCTCATTGATAATATGAATAAGCCGAGGTAAGATAGATATACTATGACAGTAAATGCACGAACAAAATTATTACGAGTAAAACCGTTTCAAGAAACCCTCCACGGCGGCTATTGCGGACCGGCGAGTCTTAAAATTGTGCTTGGTTACTACGGAGTACAAAAAAGCGAAAGAGAGATTGCGGAGCGCTGCGGGCGTGATGCTCAACTTGGCACAAATGATATTTCAATTAAAAGGGCTGCAAAATCTTATGGTTTTAATGTGGAAATCAAGAACAACGCAAGCTTTACCGATATTCAAAAATGGCTCAACAAAGAAGTTCCCGTTATTGTGAATTGGTTTACTCGCGGACGAGCTGACTACAATAATTCAGAAGTTCCCGACGGGCATTATTCAGTTGTGGTTGGATTAGATAAAGAAAACATCTATCTACAAGACCCAGAAATTGGCGCCACGCGCACAATCAAAAGAGATGATTTTCTTCGCGTTTGGTTTGACTTCAAGGGCGATCATATTACTTCTTGGAAAGATATGATCATTCGGCAGCTTATTGCTGTATTCCCTAAGCAAAAATAGTGACCAAAATGAGACACGAGACACTACCTCTATCCCGTGTCTCATTTGTCTCATTTTGTGCTAAAATGACCCCGACCGAGACCCATCCTTCGCTAAAGCTTCGGAGGGCAAAGCGGGTAGATGAGACACCGCAAAAAGAGCCCTATCCGCCTTCGCCCCGCCTTCGCCAAAGCTTCGGAGCGGGCAAGTAAAGGCACATAGCACTTGACATTGTGCATACAATGAGTATACTGAAAGCATGGGTACAATAAATATAAGAATTGATAAAGATATTAAGGCAAAGGCAGGGAAAACACTTTCTGCCTTAGGTTTGGATACCTCAACTGCGGTTCGGCTTTTTCTGCATCAAGTTGTGGTCGAAAAAGGACTCCCATTTATCCCTACAAGAAATTCTGCAACCATTCGTGCGCAATGGGATAAAGAAGTTGCCATGGCTAAGAAAAATAGCCGTCGCTATAAAACTGCTGGAGAAGCATTGGCTAATCTTTAGAATGTACAGCATTGTTCGCACGAAGGTTTTCGAGCGTTCGTACAGAAAACTAAAGCAATCAGGCATAAAGGAACAGATTATCAATGATATAAAGAATATTATTGATACTTTGGCATCGGGGAAATCGTTATTGCCGAAACATCAAGACCACAAGCTTACTGGATATCTTAGCGAGTATCGCGAATGTCACGTGCGGCCAAACCTGCTTCTCGTATATCAAATTGATCACGGCAATCTTATACTCGTATTGGTTGATATAGGATCTCACCCTTATTTATTTGGTTAAATCAAGTTTAAACATCGTCCACGCCCCGCAACTAAGATTGGGAGTATCGATAAACCTGTGCATTTCAGATATGCACATTCCACGATGTCCAGCCAATTTGTATAATTCATGGAGATGCAGGAAACAAAAACTTCTGTTCTTGAAGAAGTAATAAACGCGACAACTCACGGGATTGGAGTTATTGCGAGTATTGCTGGCTTTGCGGTTCTGCTGGTTCTCTCTGCAAAAACCCATAACCCGTGGGCGATAACGGGCATTGTCATATACGGAACGACCTTAACTCTCACATTTCTTGCTTCTACACTGTTCCATAGCCTTGTTTTCACAAAAGCAAAACGAGTGTTCCGCATTCTTGACCATTCCGCTATTTTCCTATTGATCGCAGGTACGTATACTCCCTTTGCGTTAACTGTGTTGCGAGGACCGGTTGGGTGGACTCTGCTTACCTTTGTATGGGCGGGAGCAATCTGCGGTATTCTATTAAAGGTTTTCGCTATGCGCAGAAACTCCATATCCCTTGTACTGTATCTTTTGCTCGGCTGGGTAGGGCTTCTTGTCTTAAAACAGTTAGCAGATAGCCTACCTCTATCAACTATTCTTTTTCTGGTTGGGGGCGGTCTTTTGTATACTGCGGGTGCTGCGCTTTACTGTTTTAAACAACAGGTTTTTAGCCATAGCATAGGTCATCTGTTTATGCTGGCTGGAAGCAATCTTCATTTCATCGCATTATTCTTGCTGGTTCATTGATTTTTCGGTTTATTTGTTGTATAATTATATGCATGAGAACAGAGAAGAAGAATGAAATAGATCTCAGCCAAGTACAAACTTCTCTCAAGGTGTTTTTAGAATCATACAATAAAAATATCCCCGCAGGGTTTCCTCGCGCTTCCGTTGCAATATTAAAAAAGTTCCAAAGCATATATCCAATGCTTTTTAAACACGGCAATACATGGTCTATTGCTCTCTACAGAAAGAAGGTGATTGATTGGCTTTCTTCGTATCGCAATGCTGATTGACGACGTACTCATCAAGGTGCAGGCAGGCAACGGCGGAAAAGGCGCCGTTGCTTTTAATAAGAATAAAATGAGCCTGGGGCCCGTTGGTGGAAAAGGAGGCAAAGGCGGAAGCGTTTATATTCAAGGCGTATCCAATCTAAATGCATTAGGCCAATTTAGATACAAGAAAGATATCAAAGCGAATAATGGAACAGACGGAAGGGGCCAACTCAATGACGGCACCAGCGCAGATGACCTTATTCTCCAGGTTCCCGTGGGAACGGTCGTTCACAATATTGAAAGCAAGGAAACTCAAGAGATATTAAAGATAGGGGAAAAGATTCTCATCACAAAAGGAGGAATTGGGGGAAGGGGAAACTTTCTCTTCCGATCTTCAACAAACACGAGCCCTACTCAATTCCAAAATGGCATGCCTGGCGAACGTGTTACGTTACGGCTAGAACTCAAACTCATTGCCGATGTGGGACTTATAGGGTTGCCTAATACAGGAAAGTCTAGCTTACTCAATGAGCTTACAAAAGCGCAAAGCAAGGTTGGGAACTATCCCTTCACAACATTAGAGCCGAACTTGGGAGTGTACTATGAGCTTATCTTAGCTGATATTCCCGGGCTTATCGAAGGAGCGTCTTCGGGCAAGGGGTTGGGCACAAAGTTTCTTCGCCATATTGAACGCACGAACATACTTTTTCATTTAATCTCTGCTGAATCGCAAGACCCCATACAAGACTACTTAACAATTCAAAAAGAACTTGAAACATACAGTAAAGAGCTTACAAAGAAAATAGAATATGTATTTCTAACCAAAAGCGACACCGTATCGACAAAAGATATAGAAAAGAAAATCACTGCCCTCAAGAAAATTCACAAAGATATCCTTGCAATTTCTATTCATAGCTGGGAGAGTTTGGAAAAAGTGAAAAAGATCCTCAACGAGATAAAAATGAAAAAATCTGATATAATCCATACATAGATGAAAAAACTATTCATAGAAATTATTCTCTCCGTAATCTTTGTCTTTGGCCTCACCTTTGTTGTATATAACTTCCTTGCGGGGATATCGCCATTCTGGAATACGCAGTTTTTCTGGAGCGTTGTCCTTGCCCTAGGATGGGCAATAGTAGCCGCAGGGTACTATCATCAAGGGTGGCTCGTACATACCAAGAAAAGTTCTGCGAATGTTTCCACCGTTCTTCCAATTGCAGTTTTCTTTATCCAATGCGTACTATTCGTAAAAGGCATTTACTACCAAGATTGGTCGCTTGTATGGGGAGCGGTGGTTGTTAATTCCGGAGTGGTGTTCAGCCTATACCAAATAATGCGCGCTCGAAAAACATCGAAATCCTCTCAATAGCGATCACGCTTTTCGCGATCGCCCTCAATATCTTTATTCTTTGCACCGTTCTCATACCCATGCTTTTAGGGGCTCCTTTTGTTCCTATTGATAAGACAGTCCTCAAAAGAATGGTAGCACTCTTGCAAATACAGCCAGGGGAAAAAGCGGCAGATCTTGGCTCTGGAGATGGAAGAATTGTTATTGAGCTCGCTAGGGCTGGCGCGAAAGCAGAAGGATATGAGATAAATCCTTTACTTGTGCTTACCTCTCGCAAGAATATTAAGAATATGGGGCAGGCATCCATTCACTGGAAAAGCTTCTGGAACCAAGATCTATCTTCTTTTCAAATCATAACCCTCTTTGGCATGCCGCATATGATGAAACGGCTTGCAACAAAACTGCGTAAAGAACTCAAGCCCGGCTCCAGAGTCATCTCTCACCAATTTAAATTCCCTGACTGGCCAATTTCCCAGCAAGAGTCTCAACTGTATCTATACCGCGTTTCCTAAAAGCATATTCAAGAGTATACTAAAGGTATGAGAATAGAACTCAAAGAAACAAGCCTTGATCTTATTCCCCTCACGAAAGAATATATTCACAAAAAACTCCAGCCCCTGGGGCGCTTTGTAAGACGCTACGAACAGCATGCAGAAGTCCGCATGTTTGTAGAGATAGCAAAAACAACAAAGCATCACCAAAAGGGAAATGTGTTCTACGCAGAAATAACTATGGAGCTGCCCAAAAGCATTATACGAGCTGAAGCAACAAACGTTGACGTACGTACTGCCCTAGATCAGGCACGAGATACCGTAAAAAGAGAGTGCCAGCAATATAAAGAAAAGTATGTGATAGGAGCAAGAAAGAATGGTTCGAGGAACTCACCATAAAAATGTACAGAAAGGATAACAAAACCGAGCACTATACGCAAAAAGCAAACAGAGAGGGTTATCCAGCGCGTTCAGTGTACAAGCTCAAAGATATTGATAAGAAATACCGCCTTTTCAAGAAAGGGGACAGTGTGCTAGACCTGGGAGCGGCGCCAGGATCTTGGATGCAGTACATTGCTCAAAGGGTTGAACAAAAGGGACTAGTGCAAGGAATTGATATTCAAGACATTGCAATACCTCTTTTGCCTACTATGCGTTTTCTAAAGAAGGATATAAGGGAATTAGACTTAACACACTGGAAAAGAGGGGAGTATGACACGGTGGTTTCTGACGCTGCGCCCTCTACCTCGGGAGTGCCGTCTTTGGATGCTGGAAGATCATTTGAGCTCGCTTCCAAGGCCTTTGAGATTGCATGCTCTACACTAAAGCTAAAAGGGAACTTTGTTTGCAAGCTATTTGACGGAGAATACACGGGGGATTTCCACAGAGAAATACAGAAAAACTTTTCCAGCGTAAAACGATACCGGCCTCCAGCAGTAACGAAACAGAGCCGAGAACTTTACATCATCGCACGCAACTTTACGCCAAAAGCATAATTTTGTATAATAGAAAGATGAATCCCGAACGAGATTTCATACACCCTCATATGAACAACGGGAATATCAACACGCATATGCAGAAAAGCGTAACAAAAATTATCAACCTAACATCTCGTACGGGATGAAACCAATTTTTCTTATCACATTAACGCTCGGGGTCATAGGAGGAATTCTCTTTATAGTCTTCCTCTCTAACCCAGGAGAACAACTAAAAGAAAACACTAGATTCGACAAGTCCTTCGACCCTGAGCTCAGGACCGAAGGGCTCACTACAAGTATGCCAATACAACAAAACGAGCAGAGCCAAAACGAAGAGGCGCCAGCAGATCTTCAAATAGAAGACCTCACACCAGGCACGGGTGTTGAGGCAAAAATAGGAAACACGGTATCTGTGCATTACAAAGGCACCCTTCTCAATGGAACAACGTTTGACAGTTCATACGATCGGGGAACACCGTTCTCATTTACCCTGGGGCAGAACACGGTTATCCAGGGCTGGGAACGAGGGATATTAGGAATGAAAATTGGAGGGAAAAGAAAACTCGTCATTCCTTCTGATTTGGCGTACGGGCCAAGGGCAATAGGCCTCATTCCTGCCAACAGCACACTCGTTTTTGAAGTAGCGCTGCTAGACATAAAATAACTATGGACCAGAAGATCAAAAACTACCTTGGCATAGCCATCATTGGAACCCTTATTGTCGGCGCATATGGAATATTCAGCTTCACGCGCTCATACGAAACAGTAACGGAAACTTCGAACTTCTCTACCAACGCAGAAGGAAAAATAGTTGCGATACCAGACATTGCCCAATTTTCTTTTAGTGTTATCACGCAAGGAGGAGTAAACCTGCAAGACACCCAGAGCGAAAACACAAACAAGGCAAACGCCGCCATAACCTTTGCAAAATCCAAGGGCATAGACGCAAAAGATATCACGACGCAATGGTACAACGTAGAGCCGCGCTATCAATACTTTGACTGTTCGAGCAGGCAAAGCTCTGTGTGCCCTCCGTATGAGATCGTTGGATACACCATTACGCAAACCGTACTGGTAAAAGTGCGTAACTTTAATGTGATCGGAGATCTTCTTGCAGGAGTAGTAAAAAATGGAGCAAACACTGTTTCTCAATTAAGCTTTACCGTTGAAGACCCTGCTGGGTTTGAAAATCAAGCGCGAGAAAAAGCGATCTCAAAAGCGAGAGACAAAGCAAAGTCCATTGCAAAAGCAGGAGGATTCCGGCTTGGAAAACTGCTGTCTATTAATGAAGGATCCTATTACCCCATGCCAATGTTCTCTGGAACAGAAGCAAAGGGCGGAGCACCCCCCGCTTCTCCTACGATAGAACCGGGGTCTTATGACATTACGATCAACGTGACTCTTACCTACGAAATTAAATAGAGGATTATCCTTCTTTCCCTACTCTCTTTGAATATTCTCCGGTATCTGTGTTTATCTCAAGGATATCTCCTGTCTCTACAAACAAGGGAGCCTGAACCGTGGCGCCTGTTTCAAGGGTCACAAGTTTTGTTCCTCCCTTTGCGCTGTCTCCTTTTAATCCAGGAGGAGCTTCTGTTACCCGCAACTGTACCTTAACAGGAAAAGAAATGTTAATGATGTTGCCTTTAAATCTCAAGCCGTCTATAACTTCGTTGGATTTGAGAAACTGAATCCCTTCTCCCACTTGCTCTCCTGGAAGCTCAAAACGCTTTGAAGGATCATCCACTTGGCAAAACACGTATTTACCCCGATTGCCATATACGAACTTCGCTTTAAACTTTTCTATATCCGCCTCTTCAAGCGTATCTGAATGATGAAAACTCCGATACACAACTTTACCATTGATGAGGTTCCTGATCTTAGTCTGGGCAACCGTCACATCCTGGGCTTTTCTCATTTGCTTAAACTCCAATACCTCGTAGGGCTGGCCCTCGAGAATAAACTGAACTCCATTCCGAAGCTCAAAATAGCTTAACATAGAATAGTGCCTATAAAGTTTTTATGTCCTAACAAAAACTCTTTTGAAGACATGGGCTTGCCGCCCTCCATCTGAAGTTCTTCAACAACTAACGCATCCTTTCCGCATTGGATACCGAGTTTCCTTTCAGCTGTTAAGAACACGGTGCCAGAAGAAAACTTGGGAGATAACTTGGGAGATAACTTGGCTAAGCCAAGTTGTGGATAACTTGGCTTAGCCAAGTTTTCGGGAAAGACCAATGCCTTTAGTATTTTTAAGCTTCGGTTTTTAAACGCAGTAAAGGTTCCGGGCCAGGGATTCAAGGCCCGAACCTGCCTTTCTATATACTCGGCTTCCTTGTTCCAGTCAATCCTCCCGTCTTCTTTTTTGAATATTTTTGTATAGGTTGCCTTGTTTTCATCTTGCGGCACCGGTTTTATTCTCCCTGCGATCCAATCGGGAATCGTTTTGATCAACAGTTCAGCGCCAATTTGAGCAAGTTTATTATGCAATTCTCCATACGTGTATTTGGTATTTAGTATTTGGTATTTAGTATCCGCAATAACCGGGCCGTGATCTACCTTCTCGTCCATCAATATTATTGTCACTCCGGTTTTATCTTCGCCATCCAATAGTGCTGTTTGGATAGGGGAAGCTCCTCGATATTTTGGGAGCAAGGACGGATGAACATTTAAAGATCCGCATCTTGGAATATCGAGAATTTCTTTCGGCAGAATCTTTCCATACGCGGCAACCACAAAAAGGTCGGGGTTCTTCTCCTGCATGAAACGCACCGCATCATGATCAAGCTTCTCTGGCTGGAAAACTTCAATGCTGTGAGTATTAGCACAAACCTTTACTGGCGGGGGAGTAAGCTCCTGTTTTCTTCCAGCAGGCTTATCTGGAGTAGTCACAACTAAAACAGGCGACATTCCGGCTTGAATAAGCTTTTCTAAGATAATCGCTCCAAACTCTGAAGTTCCAAAGAATACGATCTTCATTTCACAATTCTCCATTCAATGACTGATTCTTTATCTGCAAACTCCAACCACTCTCCATCTTTTATCACAAACCATTTCTTTTTCTGCTCATTCCATACCATGGGATCGCCGCGATAGAATGCCTTTTTCACTACTGGCTTTGGTTTTAGAGTATCAAGTTCAAGCCATTTTTTCACCATGGTTTCAAGCGAATAATCAAGATTCCTTGACTGCGCCCATTCTGCAACTTTAGCGATTGCTTCTTTTGCCTTTTGTACTGAACCGGCAAGATCAAGCAACTCTCGCGCTGATTTAGCAAAACGGCCATACACTATATTTCGTTTTCTTGCGCTTTTTTTAAGCGCATCTAACGATACTCCTTTCGTTTCAAAAAAATGCGTAACTATCGCTCGTATTACTGTTTTCTCTTGCAATGCTTTGTGATATTTAATTTTTCTTGTTTTGATGTATTCTTCTATCTTTTCAGCTATGCTTTGGCCAACGCCCTTAACTTTTTTGACGCCTTGCAATCCCTCCTTTTTATATATCCCAGAAACGTTCACGTCCAGCATTTCTAAACTTTGAGCGGCCCGCCTATATGCTGCGGGCTTAAAGGAAATCCCCTGAATATCCAGAAAATCGGCAATTTCCCGCAATAGGAAAACAATTCTCTTGTTTTTCTCCATGATACGTTGATTCTAGCTTAAAACATGGTACAATTCAACCAGGTAGTAGAACTTTGACTTTGCGTTCGCAAACGAAGTTTGGTCAAAGTTTCACTACCTGGTCAACTCATGCTCCACAGAATATTCCTTGCCATTAACATCTCCGAGACCTTAAAAGAAAAGATACTCTCCGTGCAAAACACATTGCCCGAGGTTCCTTGCACGTGGACCTCAAAAGAAAACCTCCACTTCACCCTTGTATTCTTGGGCAATACGTCAGATAAAGAGTTAGAAGAAGTACTGCTGTTAGCTAAAAAAGTAGGGGAGCGGCATAAGAAGTTTTCTATTCCTCTTTCCCGTATCCAATACGGATCTAGCAGAAATGTTCCGCGCATGATCTGGGCAACAGGTCGTATGCCAAAAGAGCTTCTATTATTGCAAAAAGAACTTGAGAAAGCATTCGGCGTTTCAACCATACTTCACTTTGTCCCAGAGAAACGGCCGTATACTCTGCACCTAACTCTGGCGCGCCTCAATGGGTTTGAACTCCAAACAATGGAACAAGATGAGCTCCCTATTATAGACGAAGAAATATCATGGGAAATTCCCGCAAACTCTTTTGAGGTTATGGAAAGCAAACTCAAAAGGGGAGGAGCAGAGTACACGATTATCCAAAGTTTTCCCCTTTTATGAAACAACGAATTCATTTTATAGGCATAGGAGGCATAGGAGTCTCTGCGTTAGCTAAGTATTATCTTGCAAAGGGCCGTTCAGGCTCTGATGATCCTTCAGGCTCGAAGAGATACGAAATATCCGGCTGCGACTTGGCGCGTTCTGAAATTACAGATCAGTTAAAATCAATGGGGGTTAAAGTTCGCATTGGTCCACCAAAAAAATCTTGCGTACCAACAAATGTTGCAAAAATAATTTATAGTCCAGCGGTTAAGAAAGAGGTTTTGAAAATTGAAAATTGGAAATTGAAAATTCCTGTTTTGAGCTATCCTCAAGCTCTAGGGGAACTCACTAAACAATACTACACCATTGCAGTCTCTGGCACCCATGGCAAAAGTACCACAACCGCCATGCTTGGATTATTGCTGGCAAAAGCCGGCTTAAATCCCACGGTTATTGTGGGAACTAAAGTAAAAGAATTCAGAAATAGCAATTTTAGAATGGGAGGAATACCAGATAATAGATACCCGCCTTCGCCAAGGCTTCGGCGGGCAGGCAAGATACTCGTTATAGAGGCAGACGAGCACTTTGCTTCTTTTCTTAATTACTGGCCAAAAATCATTGTCCTCACTACTATTGAGGCAGATCACTTAGATTATTGGAAAACTCTCAAGAACCTTCTAAAAGGTTTTAAACAATACACAACGCATATCCCTCAAGACGGAACCCTTGTTGTGAATAAAGATGACAGAAATATCCAAAAGATATTAAATCCGAAATACAAAATACAAAAATACTCTTCTGAACAACCAGAAGCAAAAAAACTTCGGAAAATTCTTAAGATTCCGGGCGAACATAACGTTTCAAACGCGCTTGCGGCGCTTGCCGTTGCAAGAATACTTGGAATAAAAGACACTACAAGCTTTAAAGCTCTTGGACAATTTCATGGAACATGGAGAAGATTTGAGATTTTTGATTTGAAAATTGGAAATTGTAAATTGAAAATTGTTTCTGACTATGGACATCATCCAACAGAGGTTAAAGTAACCGTACAGGCGGCAAGAGAAAAATGGCCCGCCTCATCGGCGGGCAGGCCAGGCAAAAAGATATGGCTTATATTCCAGCCCCATCAGTACCAGCGCACCTATTATCTTTGGAAAAACTTTATACGGGTTCTCTCAACTCTGCCAGTAGAAAAACTTATTCTTACTGACATTTATGATGTGGCTGGCCGAGAAGAAACATCAATCAAGAAAAAAGTATCATCGGAAAAGTTAGTGAAAGCAATTGAAAATTGTAAATTAAAAATTGCAAATTATCCCGTAGTCTATATTTCAACGCTTTCAGCAATAGAATCATATCTCAAACAAAATCTCAAAGGCGGTGAAGTAGTGATGGTCATGGGAGCAGGGGATATATACAACCTTACCCTTCGACTATGCTCAGGGCAGGCCCTTGCCTTGACAAGAAAACATCTAAAGGGGAAAATACAAGCATGACACTACTCATCATTATTCTTATCATAGTCGCAGTAGCCATAGGGGTATGGTATGTTGCAAAACCTAAAGGACCAAGACCTCTTCCCATGGTTCAGCCGCCCAAGCCCCCAATGGTGAGGCCTACACCTCCTCCAGTTCCTTCAATGCCTGCCTCGCCGGCAGGCGGGCCCCCAACTCCTCCTTTGCCTCGCCAAAGTCCGCCTATGGCGGACGGCGGCGGGCCAACTCCACCCCATAAGATCTAGATAAGACACTTTAAAGAATCTACGACAAGAGGACTATCTATAAGATAGCTCTCTTGTTTTTTATGAGTACCGCAGCTTCTGGATGATTATGTCTGTAATATCAATATTTGCTTCCCTACGGTTGATGGTATTTGTGAGATAGAGTTTAGAGTACGCCTTTTTGACTTTCGTAATGCCTTTAGTAATCACTCCATGGGTGATCAAAGCTAAAATTTTTCGAGCTCCAGCCTCTTTGATAATTTCAGCGCATTTAAAAAGAGTGCCTCCGGTTTTAATCATATCGTCAACAACCGCAACTATCTTTCCCCTGAACTTCGCATTTGAAGGCGTAATCTTTACATGAAAAGAATTCAACCGTTTTTTTTGAAATCCAGAGATCTTTGTTCTTCTCTTGCCGCCTCTATCTGACGATATAAGGAAGATGTCATCTCCAAAATCTCTTTTTGCCTGCGTGATAAGCAGAGGAACAGCCGAAAGATTTTGAAAGGGATATTTTTTAACCCATTTTCTTCCCTCAAAATGGGCGTCGATAATATATATCTTCTTCGCTTTATAGTAATTCACTAATTTCTCAACGAGATTTTCCGCGACATTTGTTTCTCCTTTTTCAAAAATCCTATCTTGCATTCCATAGGGGAAATACGTAAAAAAGACTTCAGGACATATGTTGTTATCCCGCAAGATTTGCAAAATTAATTCCAACTCTATCAACCCCTCATTTGGTTCTGGAGCTCCCGCATGCAGCACAACCACCCTTTTATTTTTCAATCGCACGGCCTTTACTATTTTCATATACATTTCCCCGTCGGGGAAATATCGTTTTCCATCTCTGCTTAATTCGGGAAAAATAACTTCAAAATCTTTACCTTTTTTCAAAACATCTTTTGCTAAATATTTAGCTGAAGAAGTGAAAATAATAAAAGTCCTCATTTAAGAAATTTTTACTTTGTTTTTATCTATTCTTACTTTAAATAGAACTTTTGGATTATATCCAATCTTTTTTAATTTTTCTAACCCCTTATAATCAATTTTGTAAAATATTGCTCCAATGTCTGCTACTTGAGCCTTAGCTCTTTTGATCCCGTTAATTAAAGCTATAATTGTTCCGCCAGTTGAAATTAAGTCATCAATTATCAGGATTTTTTCGCCTTTATTTATATTATTGAAATGGAGAATCCCTTTTTCGTAGCCCGAAGCATATTCGACGACAATTTCATCTGGAACCATCTTTTCTCTTCTAGTGGCAATTATGAGCGGAATGGAGGTTTTTAAAGAAATCACAGTGGCAATAGTAATCCCCATAGCTTCAGGGGTTAAGATTTTGGTCGCTTCTTTATAGTTTAATTTTTTCAAGAGTTCATTGGCGCAATCCTCAAGTATAGCCGGTTCCAAAGCCGGATCTTGTTCGGTAATTGAGTTTATAATATATTGATAGTTTCCTTTTTTGACTATTTTTGCCCGCTTGAATTGTTCTTTTAATAATGCGAGGGTCATAATTAAATAGGAATTTACTACCAGTTTATTCTAAAACAGTACTTTCCCAAAATCAAGAGATAGGGTACAATAATTATATGGAAATCATCCCCGCTATTGATATTATGGATGGGAAATGCGTAAGACTCAAGAGGGGAAAGTTTGGGGTAAAGAAAATATATAGCGAAGACCCCCTCAAGGTAGCGCTATCTTTCCAAAAAGCAGGATGTAAAAAACTGCATCTTGTAGATCTAGACGGGGCAAGAGAAGGGGATGTAAAAAATTGGGGTGCAATAGAAAAAATTGCAAGGCGCACATATGTAATCCTCCAGATAGGAGGGGGATTTAGAAGAGAAAAGGATCTCAAAAGATTGTTTGCCCTTGGCCCTCACAAAGTCATCTTGGGAACCGTTACGGCACTCCAACCAGTAAAGTTCAAAGGGTTTCTCCAAAAATTCGGGGGAGAAAAAATTATCGCAGATATTGCTCTCAAAAAAGACAAAATCTTCGTGAAGGGATGGCAAAAAGCAATAAAAAGGGACTTGTTTGATGTGCTGAGAGATTTCATCGCCTTTGGGGTAAAAACAGTAATTTGCACAGATATTGAAAAAGATGGAACATTACGAGGTCCAAATTTTTCTCTTTATAAAAGACTAATTTCAAAATACCCGAAATTAGAAATAATTGCTTCAGGGGGCATTACAACCATGCGCGACTTAAGAAAACTCTCAAAAATAGGGGTGGCTGGAGCAGTCGTGGGAAAGGCTTTCTACGAGAAAAAAATTTCACTAAAAGAACTCGCATCTCCTCTATGACCACCATTATTGACTACGGGATGGGAAATCTTAAATCTTTGGGCAATGCGTTCCAGTTTCTGGGAGAAAATGTGCGATTTGCCACAAGCCCAATTCAAATACGCAACGCAAAAAAAATCGTATTCCCAGGGGTCGGCAATTTTGGGACAGCAATGCGAATCTTAAGAAAAAACAAGATGGACGCCGCCATTGAAAAAGCAATTCAGTGCGGCGTTCCGTTCCTTGGTATCTGCTTGGGACTTCAGCTTTTGTTTGAAAGAAGCGAGGAGGCGCCAAAGACAAAAGGATTGGGAATTTTCAATGGAAGAGTTTTAAAATTCAAAAACCGCAGAATTCCCCATATGGGCTGGAACCAGGTTGCTCTCCAAAAGAAATGTCCTTTGTTGAGGGGAATTGATAGCAAAAGCTTTGTCTATTTTATGCATAGTTTTTATGTTGCGCCTAAAGAAAAGGGGCTGGCTGCCGCAACCACAGAGTACTGCGGAGATTTTTGCTCTGCAATTTCATCAAAAAACATTTTCGGGGTCCAATTTCATCCCGAGAAAAGCGGAAAGGCAGGACTGCGAATACTAAAAAATTTTATTGATTTGAAATGCTAACAAAAAGAATCATCGTTTGCCTTGACTGCGATTTAGGAATTGCCGGAGGCAGGGTGGTGAAGGGAATACAATTTCAAAAAATCCGCTACGCAGGCCTGCCCTGGCAACTCGCAGAAAAATACTATAAAGAAGGCGCTGACGAAATAGTGTTTTTAGATATTACAGCTTCCCGGGAACGCAGAACAACAATGGTTGATATTGTGGAAAAAACATGCCAAAACGTATTCGTGCCAATCACCGTTGGAGGAGGGATCAACAGCGTTGACGACGCAAAGAAATTATTCAGAGCTGGAGCCGACAAAATCTCTATCAACACCGCAGCAGTCAAAAATCCAAAGCTCGTTAGCCAATTGAGCAAAGCATTCGGTTCGCAAGCAGTGGTAGTGGCAATTGATGCAAAAATGAGGTATAAAAGAGGAGGAAAACATTGGTTTGAGTGTTATATTTACGGAGGAAAAGAAGCTACGGGTCTTGATACGATATCTTGGGCAAAAAGGGCTGAAATGCTAGGGGCAGGGGAGATTCTTCTCACGAGTATTGATCGGGATGGGACAAAAAAAGGTTTTGACATAGCGCTTACCAAAACAATCGCAAAAGCGGTCTCCATACCGGTTATTGCATCGGGGGGAGCGGGAAGCAAAGAACACTTTGCAGCGGTTTTTAAAAAAGGAATGGCAGACGCAGCTTTAGCGGCAGGAATGTTCCATTTTAGGAGATTTACCATACCCCAAGTAAAAAATTATTTGAGGAAACGCCATATCTATGTCAGATAAAAAACTCCCAAAGCTCAATTGGAGAAAACTTGGAGGACTTATCCCCGCGGTAACCCAAGATTTCAAAACAGGAAAGGTTTTAATGGTGGGCTTTATGAATAAGACCGCGCTTACCAAAACCCTCAAAGAGAAACAGGTGACGTACTTTTCCAGGACGAGGAAAAAACTCTGGACAAAGGGGGAAACATCCGGTAATTTTCAAATTGTAAAAGACATACTGCAAGACTGCGACAGCGATACTCTTTTAATAAGGGCCAAACAAATTGGCAACGTCTGCCATACGGGCCATACAAGCTGTTTTTATCAAAAAATTCTATGAAAAAAATAAAGTTTGGGTTTCCAAGCGGATTGCTTAGAGATCAAACTATAAAATTATTCCAAGCAGCTGGCTACAATGTTAAACTCGAAGAGAATTTATATAAATTGCAGATAGACGACCCAGAAATTGAATGCCTTCTAGCTAGAGTACAAGAGATTACTCACAATGTAGAGAAGGGGATAATGGATGCCGGAATAACAGAGAAAGCTTTTATTCTAGATCATAAAGTTGACGTAATGGAAGTAATAAATCTTGCTTATGGACCTAAGACTTTTGGATCTGGAAATGCAAAAATAGTTTTAGCAGTGCCAGAAAATTCAAAAATACATTCAGTGCAAGACCTTGAGGGAAAGAAAATTCTTGCCAGAGTGCCAAAAATTACTAAAGAATATTTGGCAAAACATAATGTGAAGGCGCGTGTTGAATGGACCGATAGGCCGGCAGAGCCCAAGATTCCAATCTTCGGAGATGCTGTGGTTGAATTTACGAATACCGGAGAAACTTTAAGAGCGCATCATTTACGGGTTTTAGACGTGCTGATGGAAACATATTCTGTTTTTATAGCGAATAAAAAATCTTGGGAAAATGCATGGAAGAGAGAAAAAATCGAGGAACTCAAGTATATGCTCGCCGGGGCTCGCCTGGCGCAAGAATACACGGGAGTAATGCTTCATGCGCAACGCAAGCTTCTTAAGGATGTTCTCTTGCTGCTCCCCGCCCTTAAAGCGCCTACTATCACACAGTTAGAAAAAAGAGATGTCTTCGACATCCTTACGGTGGCAAAGAAACAAGAAATGCGCTTGCTCATTCCCCGCCTAAAGGAACTAGGGTGCACCGACATTGTTGAGTTCCCGCTGAACAAAGTAATCTTGTAAATACATGGAGAAGAAAAAACTCATTGTTGGCATTCCGAAAGGCTCGCTTCAAGAACATACCATGAAGATATTTCGTGCCGCGGGGTTCAGCCCGCAAGTTTCAGATCGGGGATACATTGTTCCTACCGCGGATTCTGCAATCCAATGTATTCTGCTGCGCGCCCAGGAAATCCCTCGGTATGTATCTGAAGGCAGGCTCGATGCCGGGATCACTGGGGAAGATTGGATTAAAGAAACAAAAGCAAATGTTCAAGAGGTTGCAGATCTAAGATATTCCAAACATGGAATTGTAAAAATGAAATGGGTCCTTGCGGTCCCGGAAGATTCCCCCATTGCTTCCGTGCGTGATCTTGAAGGCAAAACAATAGCTACAGAAGCGGTTGGAATTGCAAACGACTATTTTAAACGCAAAAACATTAAGGCAGAGGTAGAGTTTTCGTGGGGAGCAACAGAGATAAAACCTCCATTATTTGCAGATGCGATTATTGACGTCACCGAAACCGGAGAATCCTTGAGAGCAAACCACCTTAAAATTATAGACGTTGTTTTTGAAAGTTCCACGAAACTCATTGCAAGCCGCGAGGCCTGGCGCAATCCGTGGAAACAAGAAAAAATAAAAGACATTGGAATGATGCTGGAGGGCGTAGTAACAGGGGAAGAAACCGTCAATCTTATAATGCACGTGCCAAAGCGTCGCCTCTCAAGAATCTTCAAGATATTGCCTCTTTTAAAGTATCCTACAGTGCGTAAAATCACAAAACCCAACTTTTTGGACGTTTCCATTTCATGCAAAAAAACAGAGGTGCGAAAACTCGTATTCAGATTAAAGGTCCTTGGCTGTACAGATCTTGTGGAATTCCCAGCAAACGCAATCGTGCCTTAAACGTTAAAATGTTAGACACTTAGTGTTTAACATCTTATCTTAAAGATTACGTATATGCGTAGATTATAAAATAATACAAAAGGCTAGTTTTGGTTAAGAATCTAAAGCAAACTTGACAAAGGACTTTAATGGAGATATAATATGAGAGGATAGCAGGAGGTTATACAACCTTCCTGCCTTAACAAGTCAAGAGTAAAATAGACCCGCCTTCGTCCCGTCATTCGACAGGACTACGGCGAGGCAAAGAAGGAGGTGCAACAATGGCACGCAGTCATGCTCCCGCGGCACGCCGTGATGTCGCCACTAAGGCGCCTTCGCGGAGATGGACGCTTTCGGGGCGGACGCTCCGAATAGCATTCCTGGCGGTAGTGGTTGTGGTGGTATTTCCGGTTCTGTTGGGGATTGTGATGGCTTCATCAAAGAACGCAAGCCAGCAGATCGAGCAAGGCAATGGCTCGCAGAATTTTGGCTCTAACCCGAATTCTGGAGTTGTTCTGCCTGTGCCAATCTCAACCTCAACCAACACGCCAGAACCCACGGCTACGCCGACACAGGCTCCATGGCCCATCGTGCAGGTGGAGTGGACTCCCGTTGCCGATCTCTCAATTCTGCCGCCAGCAGAACAGGGATTCTACAACGGAACGATGCAAAACGAGTCATATGGCTCTAGTGGAACTACAGAATGGGCAGCATACGCAAGAGAAATCTTGCCAGAACTTCTGAGCCCATTCCCTGGGGCAAAACAAGGAGCTTCTATTGCCAGGGATGCAATGGACAAAAAGGTTGTACTGGCAGGGCTTGCCCTTGCTCTTCCACCTACGGGTGATCCGTCTGCTCGCCTATTCCTCTCTGTGGATGGCGAGAAGACCTGGCGCGAGATCCAACTATATCCTGGAATTGCTCGCTTAGACGGCGGGCCCGAAGGACCAGGAATAGTGATACTTCCATGGTCGGTGCGTGTAGTCTCTCACAATGAGTCACTAACCTTCTTCCTGCTTGCTGGCGGGGGGGGAGACGGTAGATGGTATCAAGCCACACTGCCGCAATAGCGAACAAGGTCTTTCCTAGAAGCCGTCTGGGAAAGACCTGTTTTGTTTTTTATAGAAATAATATTTGTATTATTGAGCTCCGGGTGGGGTGTAGTCAATATTGAGCCATCGAGGTTCTGATCCAAAATTTCCAGCAAGGTCATATGATTGTACATAGACATAGCAGTATCCAAGCTGCGTGACAGGGTTTATCCCTTGTGTTTGGCAGACAGCGCCGGTGCTGGAAGAACCAACTGTCACAGGAATTATAGAACTACAAGTTCTAGGTTCAGATGTATATGATGTACTATCGGTACATTGGCTAGTATCATTATACGGGCATCTCCCTAAATCTTGAACTTTGTAATAGCAACTAGTACTAACAATCCCAGATGCGTTTGTGGTTGCTCCGTTCTGGTCTACGTCTCCATCGGTCACAACAATAGAATATTGGTTTGCCTTAAACCAGGGCACAACTACATCATCATCCGTACCAAGATTTCCGTCTGGACCAGGGGTTATCGGCGAACCAGATGCGGCGTTCGTAATATTCGGGACAGATGTAGGGGCAATAGTATCTTTCTTTACAATTAAGGAAACAGAGTCGTCGTATCCTTTTTGGTTGCCGGAAGTGTCTTGGGCTCTAAAGTATATGGTATTGTCGCCTTGCGGCATAGCTGTCCAGTCGCTGTCTAGAATTTTCCAGTTGGTGGTGTAAGAAGCGCCAGAAGCAGAGACGGAGGTTGTGCCATTGGTAGTTGGGGTACTCCATGTTCCAGCACTTCCCACCTTATATTCAACGCTGCTCAACGTCACATTGTCGCTAAAATCTACGTCAAGACTAAGATCGGCATTACTCTTCTTCCACTGGCCGGAAGCAGTGTTTATGGCAACATTAGGAAGTGTTCCTTCCACACATCCTCGACTTGTGCAGGCCTGCCCTGTTTGTACTCTACAAAGACTTGAATAGGTGCATTGCCCCCCAGTTGTATATTGCGATGTTCCATTCCATGCCCAGGTGCAAGTTGAAGGACTGTAGGCGCCGTAATAACAATAGTTGTCGCTAAAA
>ORJL010671103.1_pt1 | contig 29956 bp, 29 predicted proteins | sample 1779941 | NCBI WGS metagenome assembly ORJL01 (sample SAMEA104232317, study PRJEB22302) | groundwater metagenome | biome: forest; feature: aquifer; material: groundwater | place: USA | collected 2011-08-07 | depth 5.8 m
TGCCCAATACCGGCCCCGCATCGCCTCCGTCAGCTCAAGCTTGCTCTCTCGTTTCACACCCATCTGGTCTCCTCACAAAAGTAAGATTAATTATGAGGCAACGACCTACCCCCGGGTAAGATTAATTATGAGGCAATGCGTTTCCTTGCACTTTAATTTTCGATGCTGTATAGTGCTGGCGGCAAAAAGTTTAGCCTCGGAGTCATACCCGTAGGAATCCCTAAAGGGTCTGTTGGGCTCGAGATGACTAAGCGGATGCCAAGTGAATTAGGAGGTCGTTTTGAGCTTCTTGGACAAGTCCCTCAGCTGTCGCGATTGTGGCACCTCGTTCGTTTTTACGGCGGGGGAGCAGGAGTTCTTCTCACAGAAGGGCTTCGTGAATGAGCCGAGCCGGTGTCCGGACTGCCGCGCCCAGAGGCGCGGTACGTTCTCGTCGGGCGGACGGAGCAGCGGTGGAGTGCGGGAGATGCACCCGGCGGTTTGCGCCCGGTGCGGTACCGAGACGCAGGTGCCTTTCCTGCCGAGAGGCGACAGGCCGGTTTACTGCGATGCTTGCTACAAGCGGGAGCGAGAGCGCTAAAGACCCGGTCCCTTCTCTAGCTTAATAGCGCCCTCCCGGCGCTCCGAGCGCCGGACAAAGGCAGCCGCACTGGAAGCGACTTAGTGAGCGGCTTCCAAATGGGTCAGTCTGTGCAGGAGAGCCGCGGGCAGCTAATAGCGGCTCTCCTCAGTAACCCTCACAAGACTAACCCGCGGGTGGGCCTTTAGATCGTCCGCCCAGGGCTGAGCTTCGCTAAATGTAGAGGCCACCAGCGTCTTCCCACAGCGACGCCGCCACCTTCTTGACGACCGTGGCCTTACCGCTGCCCGGATGTCCGGTCAACTGGAATGCAGCCTCAAGATGGTGCACCTTTCGCGGGGCTAGCTCAGGAACTACGGGCTGCGAGGCAGTCCGTGCAATAGCCGAGGAGCTCCAGGCGATGGGACACAACCCGGAACCCGGGTACCTGCAGTCGCGCCGTAAGGTCTTCGGCGATCTGGTCGAGATCAGCGTCGGCCACGCTTCCGCAGGAAAGACACACAATATGGTAGTGGTTGTCAGTTCGGGCATCGTAGTGGCTGTGGCCCTCGTACGGCAGCTCCTGGATGGCTCCGTCTTCCCGAAGGATTCCCAGGGTCCGGTAGACGGTACCCAGGCTAATGTCAGGTATCCGCTTGCGCATCTCCTCATAAACGGTAGAAGCGCTGGGGTGCGAGGTAGTCTTTCGCAGGTAATCCATTATGGCGCGCCTCTGACGGGTGGTCCTGCGCTTGGGCGATTTCCTATCTTCGGTGTTCATAGCATAATCAGTAATGGTTACTGATTATATTCTAGGGACAACGGATGCCTGAGTCAAGCTGTGCGCCGGTCGGTGTTCGCGCCCATGCTTTGGGTGACAATCGTGACATCGAACGCTCATACAGCTCTAACATTGACGATTTCAGAATGGTAGAACGAGCAACGTTACGGTCATGACCTACGCAAGCAGTAAGCGCATACTGTTTGAATATCGCCACTGCCAGAGAGGAAATATGACGGCCGTATTGAGGAATGCAAGCTTGCGTCGCTACCATCTGCTAGGCTGGGCGTCGTTAATGTTCGAATAGCACTTAGGACGCCTTGAAAAGACTCTGCCTTTTAGTTACAATAGATAGGCTCTAGAATAACTCTTGGGACGAGACACTGGGGGTAATGTGGAAGAACCGGTAATAAAGGGCAAGAACGTAGAGGTTTCCCAGGCTCTACGTGATTATATTGCCAAGAAGGTGGAGCGGATTAGCCGCCACCTGGACCGGATCCTGGAGACCAAAGTCGAATTGGCTATGCAAGACACGAGAAGCCAGGATGACCGGTACGCTGCGCAGATAACGATCTCTACCAATCAGACTACTCTGAGAACCGAAGAGCGAGGCCTGGAGCTCCGGTCGGTAATCGATACGGCCGTCGACAGGATGGACCGCCAGATTGACCGTTACAAGGCGAAGCTCTATCGCCGGAGCAAGAGAGTCAATACGAACAAGCCGGTAACCGAGGCTGAGGAGTTGGTCCTGCCTTCTGAGGAAGTGGAGCTAACCAGGGTCGTCAGGCACAAGCGCTTCCCCATGAAGCCCATGTACCCTGAGGAAGCCGCAGAGCAGATGGAACTGTTGGGCCACGGCTTCTTCGTCTTCTTCAACGCCGGTAGTGGACAGGTCTCCGTAATATACCGCCGCCGCGACGGCGACTACGGAATGCTGGAGCCTGAGCTGGGCTGACCTGCCTCAGGGAGCAGCACATTCCGAGGAGCCGCGGGGCTGATTTCGAACGGGCGATGAGAGCGGCATCCGGCTGGGTTTACAATTCCGTTGCGATGTTGTATCTTCAATGCGAGAGAGGGCTGACTTGCCCCCTCTTTTTTACGGGTTTTTGGGAGGAACCCTATGGGCTTTCTTGAGAGGGTAGATCCTGAGATAGCGGCCGCTATCCGGCAGGAAGAATATCGCCAGCGCGGTAAGCTGGAGCTTATTGCCGCGGAGAACTATGTCAGCCGGGCAGTCCTGGAGGCGCAGGGCTCGGTAATGACTAATAAGTACGCGGAAGGCTATCCAGCCCACCGGTACTATGGCGGCTGCGAGTACGTTGACCAGGCGGAGGACCTGGCCCGGGAACGGGCTAAGGCACTCTTCGGCGCGGAACATGCCAACGTTCAACCACATAGCGGGTCCCAGGCTGACATGGCAGCCTATTTTGCTGTCATGGAGTTTGGCGATACGATGATGGGGATGAACCTGGCCCACGGTGGTCACCTCTCTCACGGCAGCCCGGTCAACTTCTCCGGCAAGCTCTACAAGGTTTTCTCCTACGGGGTGGACCGGGATACCGAGCTGATTGATTATGACCAGGTTGAGAGAATGGCTCTTGAGCACCGGCCCAAGCTTATCGTGGCCGGGGCTTCAGCCTATCCCCGGTTCATTGATTACAGGCGCTTCCGGCAGATAGCTGACATGGTGGGGGCCTACCTGGTCGTAGACATGGCCCATCCCGCTGGCCTGATCGCCGCTGGCGTGCATCCCAATCCGGTACCCCATGCTCAGATGGTTACGTCCACCACCCATAAGACCCTGCGAGGTCCGCGTGGTGGCTTTATCCTTTGCAATGCGGACCTGGCCGCACGCATCGACAAGGCGGTCTTCCCTGTAATGCAGGGAGGGCCTCTGATGCACGTAATCGCTGCCAAGGCCGTGGCCTTTCGCCAGGCTATGCAGCCGGAATTCGCTACTTATGCGCGACAGGTTGTCGCTAACGCTCAGGCCCTGGCAAGCGAGGTCAAGCGGCTGGGCCTGCGCCTGGTGTCCGGGGGCACGGACAACCACCTCATGCTGGTGGATCTCAACGCGATGGAGATCACCGGTAAAGAGGCCGAGATAGCCCTGGATTCGGTAGGCATTACCGCCAATAAGAATGCTATCCCATTCGATAGCAGGCCGCCGAACCAGACCAGCGGCATTCGCCTGGGGACCCCGGCGCTCACCTCCAGAGGCATGGGTGAGGCGGAGATGAAGCAGATCGCCGGTATGATTGTGCGAGTCCTTGAGCACCGCGGCGATGGGGCGGTTTATGATGATATTCGGGAAGAGGTGGATGCGCTCTGCCACCAGTTTCCCGTCCCCGGCCTGGAGGAGCTATCCCTACCTGCTGGCCGGCAGGTAACAGCCTGAGAGCAGGAGGAATCCCTATTGCGTGATTATGAGCTAGTATACATCGTTAATCCCCAGTTGATAGATGAGAACCTGACAGGGGTACTTGAGAAGGTCTCCCAGTTCATCTCTAGCCGTGGGGGCCAGGTCGACAGAGTGGATACCTGGGGCAGGCGAAGGCTCGCCTATCCGATAGCCACTTTTAGGGAAGGCACGTATATACTGACCCAGTTCAAGATGGACCCGGCCCAGGCGCCGGACCTGGAGAACAGCCTTCGGACATCTGAGGAGATCATCAGACACCTGATGATTCGCCTGGACGAGGCCCAGGTCAGAGCGAGGCAGCAGCAACTCGCGCAGCAAAAGCAGCGTGAGGAGCAGGAGAGGGCGCAACGGGAGCAAGCGGTCGTCCAGGCTGCAGCACAGGCAGCCGCAGCACAGGCAGCGGCCCAGCAGGCTGCCGCCGAGGCTGCTCAGGCCCCTGCACCGGAAGCTACGCCCGAAGCTGCACCCGAAGCTGCGCCGGCAGAGGCTGTTGAGCAGCCAGCCGAAGAAGCTCAAGAGCAGGCCCCGGAAGAAAGCCCGGAGACTTCGTAGTAAGGAGACAGACGTGGCTAGCTTTTGCAAGGCGATGATCGTCGGTAACCTCGGGCGGGACCCGGAGATGCGCTACACTCCGGACGGGAAGCCTGTAACAAACTTCAGCGTCGCGGTCAGCCGCAGGGCTGCGAGCTCCGGGGGGGAGCAACGGGAAGAGACCGAGTGGTTCAGGGTCACCGCTTTTGGCAAGCTTGCGGAGATCTGCAACGAATACCTCTCCAAGGGGCGCAAGGTCTTCGTAGAGGGACGACTCCAGACGCGCACCTGGGACGGCCAGGACGGACAGAAACATACTACCGTAGAGATAATCGCCTCGGACATGGTTATTCTAGACAGACCCAAGTCTGCCTCACTGGAAGACGCGGGTCCTGATCAAGACATGGAGGCAGAAGACCTGCCTTTCTAGATACCCGGGCAGCGTTAGCACGCCCCTGGGGTCCCGCGGTCGAGAAAAGCGGGATGTAAAGAGAGCCGAAGCCCTCCGGGTTGCCGGGCCGGGCAAGAAATGGAGACTGGATGCCTAGGAAGAAGCCTGTCAGGCCCAAGAGGTCTGGCCGAGAGTTTAGGGGGCGATTCGCCCCGAAGCGCAAGGTCTGCGCATTCTGCGTGGACAAAGTTGATGATATAGACTACAAGGAAGTGGGCAGGCTACGCCGGTTCATCTCTGACAGGGGACGCATTGACCCCCGCCGGAAGACAGGCACGTGCGCCAAGCACCAGCGGGTTCTCAGCATTGCCCTAAAGCGGGCACGCCACCTGGCCCTCCTCCCCTACACTACCCGGCACATCCGTGATATTGGCGGGTAGGCTAGACTGCAGAGACTTCCGGTATGGGTAAGAAATCTCGTATAGCACCTCAGCGCGTTCCTACCAAGCGCCAGCTCTCTCGTTGGGAAAGGGAGAAGCGAGTCAAGCGCTACATCTACATCGGCTTTTCTGCCGTCGTCTTCCTGGTCCTGTTCATACCCGCATTCGGGTTTGCCCGCGAGTACGTGCTCAAGGGCCAGGAGCCCGTAGCCCGCGTTAACCAATCAACCCTGACTCTTTCAGATTTTTCGAAGCTACTTAATCTGAACAGCTTCCAGCTTGATCAGGAGATTGCCAACCTTCAGAGCGTTGGCGGACAATCCTCGGACCAGTTGCAGAACAGTCTCCAATACCTTGAGCAGGCCCGCTCCTCGTTACCCTATGAGGTCGTTGACCAATGGACCAAAGACCAGCTGGTGAGGCAGGAGGCATCTGCCCGCGGGATCACGGTCGGGGCTGCGGAGGTCACCGCGGCCATGAAGCCTCAAGAGGACCCCAATACCCCGCCGGATGAGAATCCGGCTGCGCTGTCCGACGAGGAGTTCGAGAGCCGATACAACGCATTCCTGAAGCAGGCGAATACGACCGATGCCTTCTACCGGCACCTTACCGAGTCGTCGCTCCTGGAGAAGAAGCTGCGGGACAGCCTGGGAGTGGACATCAAGTCTCCCGCTCCTCAGGTCCGTGTCCAGGGCATCATTACCGCAACCGAGGACGACGCGAAAGCCGTTCTGGACCGCCTGGGAAATGGCGAGGATTTTGCCCAGGTGGCAAAGGAGGCCTCTCAAGACCCACAGTCCAAAGACAACGGTGGAGAACTGGGCTGGGTACCGCGCGGACTTATGGACGAAACACTTGAGGATGCCGTCTTCTCCGCACCTGTAGGACAGCTTAGCGGCCCGGTCGACAGCGCCCAAGGCTATGTGGTGTTCAAGGTATCGGAGAAGAGCGACTCACGTGACATCGAGCCTCCCACCATGGAACAGCTCAAGGCGAATAGTTTCGACCGATGGTACAAGCAGGCCTATAGCGACAACACGGTGGAGAACAAGCTCTCTCCTGACCAGGTGGCCTGGGCCCAGAAGCAGATCCGCCGGCGGTAGCTGGCCGCCACCCGGCCCCGCCGCCCTGCCCCGTTGTAGTTCAGTGGTTGTTCGATAGTGGTTCATAGTTCTTCAGTCGTTCTTGCTTAACAGCGCTAGAAGACTTCCGAGGAACCATCAGGCGCCAGGAAGAACGACAAACCACCATGAACAACTATCGAAGAACTACGGGGCGGTCGGGCGGAGCAGGGAGGCAACGGCGTCCAGGACACGGTCGGCAACCTGGCGCTTGGGCATTAGAGGCAGACGCTCGGGCTCTCCGTGCCGGCGAATGAGCACTACCCGGTTGTTGTCTACCCCGAAGCCGCTATCGGAAGCGGTTATATCGTTGGCTACTATCAGATCAAGGTTCTTGGCTGCCAGCTTAGAGCGGGCATTGTCTATCAGGTCGCGGCTCTCTGCTGCAAAACCTACGACGACCTTCGGGCGCCCGTCATGGGCCGAGACTTCAGCCAGGATATCCGGGTTCTTCACCAGCCTGATCGTCATCTCGTCCGCGGTGCGCTTGATCTTGTGCTCGGCGGGGGCCTCTACCCGGTAGTCGGCGACGGCTGCGGCCATTATTATGACATCGCAGCCGGGTAGGGCGTCCATGACCGCCTTGCGCATCTCGCCGGCTGTCTGGACCCGGACAAGCCTTATGCCTGATGGGGCGGCCAGAGAAGCGGCGGATACCAGCGTGACCTCGGCTCCGCGGTCACGGGCGGCTTCAGCCAGGGCGTATCCCATCTTGCCGGAGGAGCGGTTGGAGATGAACCGGACAGGGTCGATGGGTTCCTGAGTGCCTCCGGCGGTCACGATCAGTTTCCGCGCGGCCAGATCAGCGGGCGATTCCAGGAGACGGCGAATCGCCTCCAGTATTACGGATTCATCCGCCAGCCTGCCCTTTCCAACTGCCCCGGACGCCAGGTGCCCGTATCCCGGTTCAATAATCGTAAAGCCTCTGACCCGCAGGCGTTCCAGGTTATCCTGCGTGGCGGGGTTGGCGTACATGTGAGACTCCATCGCCGGGGCTACAACCACATGCGCATCGGTGGACAGCACGGTGCATGACACCACGTCGTCGGCCATACCCCAGGCCAGGCGGGCGATGGTATGTGCGCTGGCTGGGGCGATGACCACCAGATCAGCGGCCTGTCCCATGGTGACGTGCCTGGGCCGGCTCTCCGCATCCAGCTCGAACATCTCCGTAAAGACGGGCCGCTGGGTGACCGCCTGGAAGGACAGAGGCCTCACGAACTCTGTAGCGGAGTGCGTCATGGCTACCTCAACCCGCACGCCTTCCTGGGTCAGCGTAGAGGCGATGCCAACGGCCTTGTACACGGCGATACTGCCCGTAACGCCAAGGACTATCGTCTTGTTAGCGAGCATCTGGCAGCTTCTTCATTTAGGCTATTCTACTACGGATGGCCGTCTAACTAAAGGCCGGTGGCTCATTGCGCCTGGCCGGTTATCTCCATGAGCACTTTGCGGGCTTCAGTTGCGGCACGGGCGCGATGGCTGATCTCGTTCTTCTTCGGCGGCGGCAACTCCGCCATGGTCACTCCGAGGTCCGGTAGGTAGAAGACCGGGTCATAGCCGAAGCCGTGCTCGCCGCGAGGCTCCAGGGCAATAATCCCATTGCATTGCCCCTCGCAAAAGTGTATGTCACCCTCCGGCCTCACAATGGCAATGACGCACCTGAAGCGGGCCCGGCGCCTCTCCCAGGGAATATCCTTCATCTTCTCTAGAAGGTACGCAACCCTTTGCGTGTCGCTGGCGCCGGGGCCGGCATAGCGGGATGAGTACACGCCCGGCTCTCCGCCCAGGGCCTCGACCTCCAGGCCTGAATCGTCAGCCATGGTGAGCAGCCCGCTCATCGATGCGTAGGCCCGGGCTTTGATAGCGGCATTTTCCTCGAACGTGCTGCCGCTCTCCTCTACCTCTACTGAGATCCCCGCATCTTTCAGAGACCTGAGGTCTAGAAACAGTCCTTCTAAGAGCTCCTGGTATTCCTGCAGCTTGTGGAGGTTGTTGGATGCAACCAGGAGCTTCATTTCCGTGTGGCGACCAGGGTCTTCTGGAAGAACCAGAAAGCGCCAAGGGCTATAATTACGTCGCCGATGCTGATGACCGATGGGTGAGGCCAGGGACGTCCGATCAACAGGGTGTCTCCGAGAAACGGTAGCAGCGTCTCTGGGCCCATAATCGTGAAATTAGACCAGTGACCCGGCGGGGGGCCGGAGTAGCCGGCCGCGTTAAGCTGCTCGGGCGCTCCAGGCATCTGCCCGAGGTTCGCCGTTATCACTAGAAAATTGGACAGCATCCCGAAGGTCAATATCACGATGCCAGGCAGCCGGATATTAGAGACAAGCATGGCCAACGCCAGGAGCAGTGAGAGGATGTAGACCAGGCCCCCAACGCGCAGCTCACCGATGCCCGGACTTACCAGGACTGGCTGCAACGGAGGCAGGATCAGCAGGAGTCTGAGCACAAGTGCTCCGGCCAGGAAATAGATCCCTTTAAACCGAATCGCCCTTAAAGCGGAGACCCTGCCCCCGCGAAGTAGGGCGACAAGAAAAGACAGTATTACGGACGAGGGAAGTATCATGCGGTTAGCGGGCTGCTTCTATGCGCCGGACCTTACCTTCCAACGATTCCTGCTCATGATCGGCCAGGACCTTCAGGAGGGCGCCTACTACCATGGGGTCGAACTGGCGTCCGGCCTCGGCACGTAGCCGGTCTACAGCCTCTCCATCGGGTAGCGGGGCACGGTAGTAGCGTCGTGCCGTCATAGCTTCGTAAGCGTCAGCTACTTGAATAATTCTTGCTCCAAGAGGAATCTCTTCACGCATCAGGCCTGCCGGGTATCCTTGCCCATCATAGCGCTCGTGGTGGTGCAGGAGGAAGTCCACGCCTTTCGAAAAGAGGGGGAAGTATCTAAGAATATTGGCGCCAATCTCGGAGTGCTTCTCCATGTCTTTCCTCTCCTCCGGCGAGAGGGGTCCGGGCTTCTTCAGGATGGCGTCGTTTATCCCTATCTTTCCCAGGTCGTGAAGCCTGGCGGATACCTTCACCGTCTCTATCTGGCGCTCAGGCAGGCTCATCTGGCGAGCTATCTTCACGGCGAACTCGGCCACCCGCTCTGAGTGGCGCGACGTCAGATTGTCACGTTTGTCCAGTATGTCTGCCATGGCGATGAGAGCCTGCTCCATCTGAGATTCGAGGTCCACGCGGGCCTTGAAGCTATAATGGACAATGCCCATGGGCATCAGGAAGAGGGCGACAGCCCAGGCGTGGGACTGCCAGAGAAGGGCAAAAACGACGCCCATAGGCAGCATCGCCAGCAGTTGAGGGAGCACGGTCTGCTGGTTCCTGGACCATACGTAGCCCAGTGACAGGTTCTCGGCGAAGGCGACCACCATAGAGACCATGATATTGTTCAAGGCCATGTATATGAAGCCGGCAACAGCGATGGCGGCTACATCATACAGAGAGCTGGCCACTGCCGGGTCGGAGTCAGCCAGGGCAAGGTAGGTGAGCCCCGCTACAATCGACACCACGGCATGCATTGAGGCATTGAAGAGCACCTTGTACCAGGTCTTGCGCCTCTTACCAAGCAGGGCGGCGGCCAGGATGAATGCGCTCACGGTCAGAAGTACAGTGAAGGCCGGGCCCATAAGAATGATGCAGGCCAAGCGGAGGACAGCGTTGAGGTTTATGTTGATACCTCTCGGTAGTTTGATCTCAAAGACCTCAAAGACCACCAGAAGAGGTAAAAGTACTAGGGTAAGAGGCAAAGATTCCCAGTCCAGGGCGACACTGCGGCTGGCTGCCACGGTAGCCGCAGCACCCAGGAGCATAACGATGACGATGTATTGCCTAGCTCGGGCTGGCAGTCGTTCCATATCCTGTTAAAACACCAAACTTACACAAAAGCTGGCGGAGTCTAGATCATCTGGCTAGGAGCTTATCCCCAGTCTGTTCCAGCTCCGGTGGCCACGACCATGGCCGCTACGACGAGAAGCACATACAGAACGTATCGCCAGTTCATGCGGGAACCATCCTTTCGTAACTCGGGTGGCCAACAAAACAAAAGATGCGCTCCCTCTTCTTCGCCTTCGCTTGTCCCCGCTCTCTCCGCCAGCTTAGCCGCCATGATAGCTGCCAGTCCCGGCTCTGTCAATAAGTTCCGCTCCTTGCCCGATTCTACTTAGTGCGCGATTCGAGGATGCGGGCGTATTGAATATTGTCGTTGAAATCCACGCTGCCCGTGAGGCCGAAGGTGCTCAACCCGGCGACGATCGTCCCCTTTCTGAAGACCAGGTAGTAGAAGGTAAAAGACTGTTCCTGGCCATTCTCACTTCGAGTCACTTCCACCTTGAAAGCCCTTGACTCTTCGCCCATGGCCGGGGCCGATACCGGGGTACTCGAGAGCCCTTGCTCGGCAAGCACCTGATCGTATTCCTCTACGGCCCGGTGAGCTCCGTCGGTATTTGCATAGAGGTCCACATCGGAAGCGACGAGTAAGGTTCCGGCCAGCCCGGCTCGACTCAACTGCGCAAAGCCGGAAATATACCCGTACAGGCGTCCGGTATCTTGTAACCGCTGGGCCATCCTCTCCGGGTGATGAGCAGTTCGGACGATTTCTTCGTTGTACTGGAACCGGTTGAGATCGTCTATAGGGACGTAACCGCGAGGCAAGTCGTCCAGGGTCAGGTTTATGGCCTGAGGATCAGCAGGCTCCCAATCGAACCGATCGGTGTTTAGCCGCTGCTCGATCCCGTATGGCCCGTTGACCCAGCTTTGGTAACCGTCGGTGAAGGCGGTGAAGTTATCGGCCTTTCGCCAGACTAACAGCCCATTGGCGGTCTCTTGCAAGGCATCGCCATTTAGTGCGTTGTAGTGCTGGGCTTCCCGGCATTCCCCGACGACATCCGGCATCGCGTCGTGCAATGCCTGGAATCCAAGCTCGAAGCGACACTCGGCCGCGTTTGCCGTTCTAAAGGTTGTGGCCAGCGGCACCAGCAGGCTGACAATCATTACCGCGGCCAGGGCAACAGAGAATAGTCGATACATACTTACCTCCTGATGTAATGGTGGACCCTTGCCTCTCAACTAGAGAAGCCCGCCTTGGTCTACCGCACGCCCCCTGGAGGCAAACTGCTTTGACCTGCTGTTCTTCCGGGCAAACGGGTAACCGTTACAACGTCAGGAGTTTGAAAATGTTACGACCCAGGCGCAGTACTATCAGGCAAATTCCCAGGCAGACTTTGCCATAGAGCGTGTCATCCTGCCTGTCACAGCCTTGAAAAGGACTTTACGGAGACCCTGTCAGTCTTCTCGTACTGCCATCTTTATCTCAGTGCCTGGTATCACCAGTTCTCCGGGTGGAGGGGTTGTGGATAGCACGCATCCTTTGCATACTTTGTCGAGAGTAGCTTTAGGTAGGTCGTTACGTCCCTGGTAGTTAATAAAGGGGTAAACGCGCAGGCCGGCCTGCCGGATTGCGGAGATCGCCTTATCCTCGGAGAGCCCGACCACGTTAGGTACGGGCACCTTCTCCTGCCCTTTGCTGACAGTCAGGGTTACCAGGCTGCCCCTTGCAACAGTCATGCCGGGAGATGGGCTCTGCTGGAAGACCGTGCCTTCACGCACGGTAGAGTTCCAGGCATCTTTAACGCTCGGCTTGAGCCCGGCGTCGGTCAGGCGCGTCTGAGCCAGGGCGCTTGGCAAGTCGATAAGCGAGGGGACCCGTACGGTGTCCTGGCCCCGGCTCACTGTCACGGAAACTACGCTTCCGGGCTGGATGGTAGAGCCGGTCTGGGGGGACTGGCGGATGATTCTCCCTTCGGCGACGTCGTTGCTGAACTCCTGTGCGCCCTCCTGATAGGTAAGTCCCTGGCCTTCAATCAGGATTCTGGCATCCTGTGGCAGCATGCTCGTTACACCGGGCACGAGGACCATTGGAACGGGCGTAGGTGACTTAGTGGGTACAGGAGAGGCTAAGGACGTTGCGGTCGCAACCGCGGCCGGCCTGGTCGCAGTGGAAGGCGTGCCGGCGTCAGGGGTCCTGACCAGGCGCCTGGTCAGCGCGGGGCTGGCTATCATCAAGCCCACAATCAGCCCGACCATGGCTGTAGTGCCTACCACCGGGCCCCAGGGAAAAGGTCGACTAACACGCTTCATAGCGCGAGCGGGTGGGGAGGCCTTTCGTGGCGCGGGCGACGCAGTCGCGGGTGCCGGCATGGCGGCCGGAACGGGCATGACGGGGGACGCCACCCGGAGGGAAGCCGTATCCTCCTGGGACCGGGACAGGCAATCAGCCAGTGCACGGCCCATCTGGGAAGCGCTGGAGAACCGCTGCACCGGCTCCTTCGCGATAGCTTTCAGAACGATGGCCTCGAGAGAAGCAGGCACTCTGCTGCTCAACTGGCGCGGGGGGACCGGCGCCTCGTTGATATGCTTCAATGCAGTCGCTATGGGGCTTGCCGCCTGAAACGGAGGAGAGCCGGTGCATGCCTCGTAAAGGGAAATCCCCAGTGAGTAGATGTCGGATGCAGCGGTCGCCTCTTCGCCTCGTACCTGCTCAGGTGAAAAGTAGAAAGGAGAGCCAAACACCTCTCCGCCGCCCGTCTGGCTGGCGCTGCCAAGTGCCCGGGCGATTCCGAAATCGGCTATCTTAGCCTGGCTCTGGTGGATGAGGATGTTATGAGGCTTGATATCCCGATGAACGATGCCCTTCTGGTGAGCATACTCAAGGCCCGCACAGACCTGGATGCCTACTTCGACCACCCTCAGGGGGCTTAGTGGGCCAGCGGACAGGACCTCTTTGAGAGAGGCTCCCTCCACGTACTCCATCACTATGTAATGGCGGCCCGCGTCCTCCCCAACGTCATATATGGCCACAATATTGGGGTGTGAGAGGCTGGCAACGGAGCGTGCCTCCTGCCGGAAACGGGCGATGAATTCAGCGTCGGAAGCCCATTGCTCCCGGAGCACCTTGACAGCCACCAGGCGCTCAAGCAGAAGGTCCTGGGCCTTATAGACGCTGGCCATGCCACCCTCTCCGAGGGTGTCTAAAAGGCGGTACCGCCCCCCCAGATTATCCATATCAGGTTCTATTCTATATTAAGTGTATGGTTGGTCACAAATGACTCGTCCATCCCAACCCAACACTTTGAAGGACACCCCGGAACGTGGGTGCATTGCGAGGCAGTTGCGGGTATGGTAAACTAGGCAAATATCCGAGGTGGAAAGGGAAAAGGCGGTATGAATCAGAAGATCCTTCTTGATGATACTACGTTACGAGATGGCGAGCAAACTGCAGGTGTAGTCTTCACCAACGAGGAGAAGATTGAGATTGCCCGCATGCTCGCAGATATAGGGGTGCACCAGATCGAGGTGGGCATTCCTGCCATGGGCGGCGACGAAAAAGAGACTATCAAGAGGATAGTCGAGCTGGGTCTGCCAACCAGTATTCTTGCCTGGAACAGGGCGGTTGTACAAGACCTGCAGCACTCAATTGACTGCGGCGTTAATGCCGTAGCTATTTCCATCTCGGCGTCCGACATCCATATTCAGACCAAGCTAATGGCTGACCGCCAGTGGGTGTTGGACAGTATCCGGAAGTCGGTGGAATACGCCAAGAAGCACAATCTGTACGTATCCGTCAATGCTGAGGACGCCTCCAGGGCAGACCCCGAGTTCCTGATCGAGTTCGCCAAGACCGCCAGAGAACAGGGCGCAGACCGGCTCCGCTATTGTGACACCCTGGGCATTCTCGACCCGTTCTCTTCATATGAGAGGGTAAAGACCCTGATCGATGAGACCGGGCTCGAGGTTGAGATGCACACCCACAACGACTTCGGCATGGCTACTGCTAACGCTCTGGCCGGCATCCGGGCAGGCGCCACATACGTCAATGTTACTGTGAACGGCCTGGGCGAGAGGGCCGGTAACGCCGCCCTGGAAGAGGTGGTGATGGCCCTCAAGTATATCGATGGCGTAGATATGGGCGTCAAGACTAACAAGCTCCGGGAGCTGGCGGAGTACGTCGCGGCGGCGTCAGGCCGGACGGTACCCATCTGGAAGGCCATTGTGGGAGTGAACGTCTTCGCTCACGAATCGGGTATTCACGCTGACGGCGTAATCAAGAATCCCAAGAACTATGAAACCTTCGCTCCGGAAGAGGTTGGGCTCACCCGGCAACTGATTGTGGGAAAGCACTCCGGGACGGCTACCCTCCGTCACAAATTCGCAGAGTTCGGGATCGAGCTGGTCGAAGACGACGCCGCTGCCCTGCTGGCGTTGACCCGGGTGAAGGCCATCCAGCTCAAGCGAGCGCTATTCGACAAAGAGCTTATGCTGCTCTATAACGATTATAAGGGCATTCACGTGCTGGAGCACGCCGAAGCAGTCGACTAGCCCGCAGAATCCACAGACCATGAAAAGCCGGCCCCTGTCAGGGGCCGGCTTTCCTGTTGAGGAGGGCAGATCTCCTCCCTATCGGACAGCCTCGGTCGCAAGCGCTGGACTGGGCCGGGCGGGTGTCCTGAGATTCAGCGCAAAGACAGAGGACGCAAAAAGCAAGAGGGCGGCGGACATGAATACTACGTTGTAGCTTCCCATCAATCCGTGCAACAGGCCCGCGGCATACGCCGCGATAGAAGCGCCGACCATGTGCGCGAAGAATATCCAGCCATAGATTGTGCCGAGAGATGCCTTGCCGAAGATAGTAGCGACCAGGTTAGCGGATGGAGGACCCGAAGCTATCCAATCCAGGCCGTACACAACGGCAAATATCAGAAGCTGCGGGGCACTCACAATAAACAGTAGGGCGATCAGAGAAAGCGCCCGCGTGAAGTAAGTCAGGGCCAGGAGCTTCCGGTTGTCGTAGCGGTCAGTCAGCCAGCCCGATATCAGGGTGCCAGCCATATTCATGGCACCCATCAGTCCCATCGTCCCTGCGGTAGTCACCTCGTCAAAGCCGCGCTCTAGCGAGAAGGGGATGAGGTGGGTCGTCATGAGACCCGTCGTCGTGTACCCGCATATGAAGAGGCTGCCTGCGAGGAGCCAAAATTCACGCCTCTTGATGGCAACCCTCATTGGGGTCTGCCGGGTGTCCTCAAGCCGCTGAGCTGCGGTGACCGCACTTCCATCATCACCAAAGGCCCGGAGCCCTTTATCAGACGGGTTGTTGCGCATAAAAAGGATTACGGGGAAGAGCATGAACGCTCCTATCACAGTGAGAACGACCACAGCACTTCGCCACCCCGAAGACAGGGACAGTCCAAGAAGGCTGGGGATAAAGATTAGCTGCCCCATGGACGTAGCCGAGGCGAAGACCCCCATCACCATGCCGCGATGCGCTTTGAACCAGCGGGCGGCAACGATATTTCCAACGGAGCCACTCAATGCGCCGGTGCCCAGGCCGGTGACCAGCCCCCAGAAGAAGTAGAACTGCCAGAGCTCTTTCACGAGCAGGAGCGGAAATAGCCCAGCTACGGTTACGCAAATGCCACCGATCATGACCAGCCGCGGGCCATAACGGTCCATCAGCGCCCCTCCCACCGGGCCGCTCAGGCCAAATACGAATAGTCCTATCGATACCGCGAGTGAAATACTCGCCCGGCTCCATCCGAATTCGTTCTCCAGCGGCACGATGAGGACCCCGGGCGCATAGCGGATGCCGGCCCCAACCAGAATCGTGGCAAAAGTCACCGCCACCACGACCCAGGCGTAGTGCCACTCCAGCCCGCGCCGGGACTCACCAGCAACTGGTCTACCCAAATTTCACCGCCTTCCGCGTCTCGCTAATTCCCGTCGAATCCACCTCAGCCCCTGCAAGGCCAACAATTGTTGATTGTACGCCTTACCGCCGATGGTCTCAACCCTTGCGGGTGTCTGTCAGGTTTCTTGATGTGCACTCAACCCTGGCCATTTCTTGACAAAAGCACCTGGATATGCAAAACTCCTTGCCAATATCTCCTTACCTTCCGGGGTCTTTATCCGGTATTCTACCGGCGAGGAGGCGTTGGGGAGGCAGGCCAACGTTGAATGGCGCGCTCGCCCGTAGGAGGTTACATGCCGTATACCGACTTCAGAGACTGGATCGATCAGGTCCGGGCAATGGGGGAGCTGAAGGAGTTCAGGGGTGCCCAATGGGACCTGGAGCTAGGCACAATCTGTGACCTGATATCTGTCAATAACAAGGTCAAGCCTGCTGTGCTGTTTGATGAGGTGCCTGGATACCCCGCGGGCTACCGGGTTCTCGTTAACCCCGTCAACTCCCTCCAGAGAGCTGCGCTGACCGTTGGCATGCCCCTGGACATAACCGAGCTTGGCTTCATACAGGAATGGCGGAGGCGGACAAAGACGGCTCAGCTTATACCGCCCATGATAGTTAGCTCAAGCCCTCTTCTGGAGAACGTTCATACGGGCGACGACATAGACGTTCTAGAGTTCCCGGTGCCCAGATACCATGAACTGGATGGCGGTCGCTATATCGGCACGGCTAGCATTACCATCACCCAGGACCCGGACACCGGATGGATCAATATTGGCACGTACCGGGTGGAGGTCCACAACAAGAATACCCTCGCATTCTACGTATCGCCCGGCAAGCATGGACGGGTGATACGAGAGAAGTACCATGCCATGGGCAAGCCCTGCCCGGTAGCCGTGGCAATGGGTGTGGACCCCGTCCTCTACCTGGCCGGCTTCGTGGACTTGCCTGACGGTCAGTGCGAGTATGATTACATCGGCGGGCTGGCCGGCAAGCCGGTGGAGGTGCTACGCGGCCCCGCAACGGGCCTCCCTATTCCGGCCAGTGCCGAGGTAGTCATAGAGGGCGAGTCTTACCCGGAGGACCGGGAGGTTGAGGGACCTTTCGGGGAATGGACCGGCTACTATGCCAGCGCCTCTCGCCAGGAGCCCACTATACGGGTAACATCAGTTCTTCACCGCAACAACCCCATTCTGTCGGGCAATCCGCCCACCCGGCCTCCCGTATCAGGACACACGATGTTTCCTTCGCTGCTTCAGTCAGTGATGATATGGGAGGCCCTGGAAGCCGCCGGGGTGCCTGACGTCGTTTCGGTGCGCTCCCATGAGATGGGAGGCTATTCATTCCTGTGTATCGTCTCTATCAAGCAACGTTATCCCGGTCACGCTCGCCAGGCGGCGGCCATCGCCTCACAATGCAGGGCGGGCGCTTACATGGGCAGATATGTCATCGTGGTAGACGAAGATATCGACCCATACAACACCGATGATGTCCTCTGGGCTATGGCTACTCGTTCTGACCCGGACCAGGATATCGATATACTCAGACGCTGCTGGAGCGGGCCACTAGACCCGGCCATAGCAGTGGGAAAGAAAGGATTCAACTCCCGCGCTCTCATAGATGCCTGCCGTCCTTACGAGTGGAAGGACCAGTTTCCCAAGGTATCCGACCCCAGCCCGGAGCTGGCTAAGAAGATAGTCGATAAGTGGGGTAAAGCCCTTTTCGAATAGGCGCACTCGAATTATCGGGCTGATAAGGTGGAAAACGGCTTCATCACAGGGTGGGATGAATAGTTCTTCGAAGGAGGCATATGTGAAGGACATGTCGGGGATTGACCGAAGGAAGTTTCTCAAGTTAGCGGGGGCCGCTGGAATTGTTATGGTAGGCGCCGCCTGCGCCCCGGCTGCTGCGCCGCCGACACCTACACCTACGAAGGCGCCGTCCGGGGGTGCGGCGACGCCCAAGCCCGCAGGCGCCGCCAGCCCGGCAGCCCTTAAGCCGGAAGAATGGAGAGCGCAAATTTACGAGGCCGCCAAGAAGGAGGGTCAGGTCGTCGTCTATCAAACGGGTACTACCAAGGAGGTAGACGAATACCGGAAGGTCTTCTCTAAAACGTACCCCGGTGTCGAGATAAAGGACTGGGTAGGGACCGGGGAACAGATCATAGAGAAGATGGTGACTGAGTTCAAGGCCGGTAAAGTTAATGCCGACTTCGTCATGACCCCCTTTGAGCAGTGGGTTGTGATGCTAAAAGAAGGCATTATGGACAAATGGGACTCCCCTGAGAAGGTCAATTTCCCTACCGAGGCTGTAGACCCCAACGGCATCTGGGTAATTGACCAGGCAGTTGTCCATGTAATCTCGTACAATACCGATTTGGTACCGGCGGCCGATGCTCCCAAGAGCTACCAGGACTTGCTGAAGCCGGTCTTTAAGGGAAAGCTGGGGTTGGAGCAAGAGGCATACTCCTGGTTCTCTCAACGCATACAGACCTGGGGCAAGGACAAGACGGTAGACTATGCCAGGAAGCTGGTAGCCCAGGACCTCAGGTTCATCAAGGGCCATACCACCCTGGCAGACGCAGTCGTTTCAGGGGAGGTCTGGGCTGCCGTCAATGTATACCTGCACCGGGTTGAGCAGCAGAAGGCTAAGGGTGCCCCTGTGAAGTGGGTCGCCGATGAGCCCACCGGCGTCGAGCCTAACTCCATCGGACTCCCGAAAGGCGCGCCTCATCCCAACGCCGGGAAGCTCTTCCTGGACTGGCGGCTATCACAGGCAGGCCAGGAGGTCACCTTCAAGGCATTGAGCCGGCATCCCATGAGAAAGGGAGCGTCGCTTCCCCCGGAGCTGCAGGTGAAGATGGCCGTGCCGACGCTGGAAACGGCTGCAACGTTCGGGCAGAACGCGGCTCTGTTCAAGGAGATATTCAAGCTCATCTAACAGCTAAGAGAGCACATAACCAGCGGGCTACTGCACGCCGTTCAGTCTGCTCAATACAGCGGAGTGGCTATAAGTAGCCCGCGAATTGCGCACAGGTCAGGACAACAGACACTGCTCCATCACAGGGTGGAGATGAATCGTTCTTCTAAGGAGGTATATGTGAAGGACAGGTCAAGGATTGATCGCCGAAAGTTTCTGAAGCTGGCGGGGGCCGCTGGAATAGTGGCTGTGGGTGCAGCGTGTGCGCCCGCAGCGGCGCCCACGGCTACCCCAACCAAGGCGCCGAGTGGGGCTGCGACGACCCCCCAGCCCGCCGGAGCGGCCAGCCCGGCAGCCCTTAAGCCGGAAGCCGTCCGCGCTCAGTTGTACGAGGCCGCCAAGAAAGAGGGCCAGGTGGTTATGTATTCCACCGGCACCAGCAAGGACACCGAGGCCTTCCGCACGGTCTTCTCCAAGTCCTATCCCGGGATCGAGATCAAGGAGTTCATGGGGACCGCTGAGCAGATCCTGGAGAAGGTGCTGACGGAGTTCAAGGCGGGCAAGGTAAACGCCGACTACGTACTGGTCCCTGTAGAGCAGTGGGCGACTATGATCAAGGAAGGCATGGTGGAGAAATGGGATCCGCCGGAGAAGGCCAATTTCCCTGCCAGCGCTGTTGACCCCAATGGCTTCTACGTCACCGAGCAGGCCACCATTCACGTTATCTCCTACAACACCCAGCTCGTGCCGGCAGCCGATTCCCCCAAGAATTACCAGGACCTGCTGAAGCCGGCGTTCAAGGGGAAGCTTGGACTGGAGTCGAAAGCCTACTCCTGGTTCGCCCAGCGCATGGAGATTTGGGGCAAGGACAAGGCGGTCGAATACTGCAAGAAGCTGGCTGAGCAGCAGCCTAAGTTCATCACAGGGAATACCGCCCTGGCCGATTCAGTCGTTTCGGGCGAGGTCTGGGCTGCCGTCAATGTGTACCAGCACCGGGTTGAGGAACAAAAGGGCAAGGGCGCCCCTGTGAAGTGGGCAGTGGATGACCCGACCGGCTGCGAGCCCAACAGCGCTGGCATCATGAAGGGCTCGCCTCATCCTAACGCCGCCAAGCTCTTTTACGATTGGAAGCTCTCCAAAGAGGGCCAGGAGATCACGCTGAAGGCGCTAAGCCGCTATTCGATCAGGACCGACCTTCCTATCCCTCCCGAGCTAAAGGTCAACGTCAAGCTGCCGACAATGCAGACAGCTCTGGCCACCCCAGAGGCGGGCAAGCTATTCAAGGAGATCTTCGGCCTGGTATAGAACGACAGAGGCCCAAAGTCCATTAGGTGGCGCCTTGCCTCCCGATGGATTTCAGCTGGCCTAACTCACAGTCCCGCAAACCCAACGCCACCGGCCGGGCGAGCACCCGGCCGGTGGCGTCACGCATGTGACAAAAGCCGCATACAGATTCTCCTGACAGGATATATCGTTGACATCAGAACACCAGCACGCGGTCAGCGTGAACGGAGAAGAGAGGAGAATCAATATGTCTGAGACAAGTCAGGCATCAGCACCGCCACAGCCGGGCATAATCACGAAAGACCATGTTATCGCCGGGGTCCTGGAGAGCTACCCTCAAACGATGGGGGTCTTACTCCAGTTCGGCCTGGCGCCTTCGCAGCGCCCCGTTGCAGAGCAGTCAACATCCTCAAACGCGACTATTGAACAGGCTGCCAGGACGGTAGGAGCCGACCTGGAATCGCTTCTCGCGGCGCTGAACAGGATCCGGGCAGCGGTCGATGCATCGGGCTCTTCTACAGTGGTCTCCCTGCCCATTACCAGGAACCACCTGGTCGGGGAGGTAACCGAGGCGTTTCCAGCAACACTGGACGTCTTTCTGAAGAACGGCTTCGCCCACCTGGCGGACGAATCGATGCGCCGGACGGTGGCGAAGACAGTCACTATAGAAATGGCCACCAGGATTCACGGGATCGACCTGGACACTTTTCTAGCTGACCTAAACAAGGCCGCCGGCAACTCGTAGGCTGCCGGCTCACCCAAACTTGTCAGGCCCGGTAGCCCGGTGCGTGCTCACCCAAACTGCTATTCTCTGGATGGCCTATTCGTTGCGTGACCCATCTGTCATTCCTGTGAAAATGCCGGTGTCGGCTCTCGGCTGGGCGCCGCCGCTGGAGGCATATTCGTCCTTTGTGGTGTCCTGTGGGACATGAACGATTCCAGCCCTCGCCGGAATCCAGGCAGTCTACTCTGTCATTCCAGAGAAGGCTGGAATCCAGAGGAGTGGGGCGGGGAAGCCCCTGAGACAACCGGGTCCGGCCGTGGCGTGAAACAGGTAAGTGACGTACCAGGCAATTACAGCCAGACTACCTCTCGCCAACCAGAGAGGCGGCATGCCATGTCTTTGGTTGTCTGCATGTCTATTGGCCGATTGAATCGAGTGCCCCGCTCCGCCCCTCTGGATCCCAGCCTTCGCTGGGATGACAGAAGAAACAAGGGGATGACAGATCCTACTCCGCGATCTCCAATGTCCGAACGTCTCGGCTTGCCAGATCAATAACCCGAATTACGTGGTTGTTCGTGTCCGCCACGTATAGAAGTCCACCGGTAGCGCTGAGGCCTCCGGGCTCGTTGAAACTGGCGTCACCCGCGCTGCCGTCACGGGCTCCCGGTCTGCCATCGCCAGCGAAGGTAGCCACCTCCCGGGTACCGGGCATCGCTCGTTTGATCTTGTTGTTGTACGTGTCAGCAATATAGAGCACGCCTTCGGAAGCAGCTACACCCAGGGCGTGCTGTAAACGGACTGAAGCTCCAGCACCGTCCACGTCGCCAAATTCAAAGAGACCCAGCCCGACAAGGGTGTGCACCCCGCCGCGCGGTCCGAGGTCTATCCACCTGATGGCGCTGGCCTCGCTATCGGCTACATAGAGAAGATCGTCTTCCGGTTCCCGGGCGAGCCCGCTGGGCTGGGCGAACCAGGCCGCTTCTCGCGGACCGTCCCGGACGCCCTCGGGTCCTGCCCCTGCAAAGACCGAGACAGTATGGGTCTGCAGGTCCATCAGCCATATCTGGTGCAGCCCTGCCATTGCGATGAACAGGTACTCGCCCTGCAAAGCCAGGTCCCAGGGGGAGCTAAGGGCGATGTCACGCGCCGGGCCTTCATTGACCCTGGAGATGGACTGTATCCCGGTACCGGCGATTGTGTCTACCGTGCGTAGCTCCAGATCGAGGCGCCGGATGACGTGGTTTCCGGTGTCGGCGAGGAACAAAATGTCGCCACGTAGTGCCATTCCCTGGGGTGAGTCAAAGCGGCTGGTAGTGAAGTCGCCATCCTTCAAGCCCGGCTCACCCCCGCCGGCGATATCCCAGACCTTGCCGTCCACGCCGGCGACAATCATCCGGTGATGGCCGGTATCTGCAATGATCAGGCGGCCGGAGTGCTTATCGGCCAGTATCTTGCCAGGGAAGTAGAGTGTCCCAGCCTTCGCCTCGTCGAGCTCAGGCTTCAATGACAGGGGCTCGCGGCTAAGCGTTCCTTCGCTCTCGTAGGATTGGACCAAGTCCGCTACCAGGCCGTCCAGGGCCGCCAATGGGGCCTCACCCTCATGCTTTCCTACTATCCGCCCCTGGGGATCAATGAATATGAGCGTGGGCCAGGCCCTGACAACGTACTCGTGCCATATCTTGAAGTCCTTGTCGCTCACTACTGGGTGGTCAACCTGCAGACGTCGCGTAGCATACCGGAGATTTGCCTCTGCCTTCTCGGCCAGAAACTTGGCCGAGTGAACACCGATGATCACCACTTCTCGGGAGTACTTGTGTTCCAGCTCTCGCAGCACGGCGAGCATGTGCATGCAGTTGATTCACCCGAAGGTCCAGAAGTCCAGGATAACGATCTTGCCGCGCAGCTCTTCGAGACGAAGCGGGTGATCAGTATTCAGCCATTGCAGGCCTTCCGGAAAGTCCGGGGCTCGGATGGTTGCACTTGGTCGGGCCATTGCGAGACTCCTTTTGTACGTTAGAATTGGCCCCAAGATGGGTATTCGCCGACACCAGCCCGAATAGCAGGCTCGCTACGAAGACCACCAGGAACATGAGGAACAGGACCTGTGCGATCAGGCTGCCTTTTTGCTCTTTCGCTCCTTCGCCATCTCCTCCTTGCCTACCCAGTGGTCATCCTCTTTCTTGTATTCCTTCTTGACAGCCGACCAGGCGACCTTATGAGCGGTCTCCTCGCGCGAGGCATGGCCCCGGCGCTCTTCAGGCTGGTCGTACTGCTCCCAGGCGCTGTTGTAGGCCTTGAGATATATCTCTTGGGCGTGCTTCGGAAGGTTATCTTTCACGGAGTCCGGCAGGTCGGTAAGCTTCTTGTACGGCATTCTGAACACCTCCGTACGGGAAGGCCTGGGGGCAAGAGGCAACGGGGAATTGTAGGTGGCGCTTCTTGCACCCGATAGGCCTCACCTCTCGTATGTCTTTGAGAGGTTCAACGGGTAACCCCTCTAATCAGAGTATGACTTTTGAAATAGTGTGTCAACGTTCGGTGGGCATCCGTCAAAGTCTTGGGATAGGGTAGAGTGTTTCCCATTGGCTGAACGGCAGCCGGGGGCAAGTCCTTGGATGGATGCATAAGTGGCAGTACTGGAGCCTCGAGGCCCGGCAAAAAGCAAGGGGGCAGCCCATTGGGCCGCCCCCTTAAACCACAGTTTGCTAGAGTGCTTAGTACTCCGGCATCGAAGGCATAGCGGCCTTGTCCTTCTCAGGCAGGTCGGTAACCAGCGCCTCTGTCGTCAGGATCATGCTCGCGATGCTGGCGGCGTTCTCCAGAGCGGAGCGGGTAACCTTGGCCGGATCGATGATCCCGCGCTCGACCATGTCGACATAGTCGTCCGTGATAACATCGTAGGCCACGTTGTTGTTTCCCTCTTCCCGGTGCATCCGGCGCACGTTCTCAACCACGACCGAGCCTTCGCGCCCGGCATTGTAGGCTATCTGGCGAAGAGGCTCTTCCAGCGCCCGGCGGACGATAGCGATGCCGACCAGCTCGTCACCCGTGGCGTCAGGATTGTCCAGGACGGACGCCGCATTTACCAGCGCTACACCGCCACCTGGAACAATTCCCTCTTCGACAGCCGCCCGCGTAGCCGAAAGGGCGTCTTCGACCCGGTGCTTCTTCTCTTTCAGCTCGACCTCGCTGGCTGCACCCACCTTGATGATGGCAACACCGCCGGCCAGCTTGGCCAGACGCTCCTGGAGCTTCTCCCGGTCGTAGTCGGAGGTTGTCTCATCGATCTGCGTCCGGATCTGCTTGATTCGGGCCTGGATCTCATCCATGTTGCCCTTGCCCTCGATGATGGTAGTGTCATCTTTGTTCGAGACGACTCTGCGGGCCTGGCCCAGGTCATCCACGGTGGTGCTATCCAGCCTTCGCCCAATCTCCTCGGAGATAACCTGTCCGCCGCTGAGAATTGCGATATCCTTCAGCATCTCCTTGCGCCGGTCACCGAAGCCCGGAGCCTTGATAGCCAGGCAATTGAACGTGCCCCGCAGCTTATTTACGACCAGCGTGGCAAGTGCTTCTCCTTCTACATCCTCAGCGATGATTACCATGTCCTTCTTGCCCATCTGCACGACCTTCTCGAGGACGGGCAGCATCTCGCTGATAGCGGAGATCTTCTTGTCGGTAATCAGGATGAAGGGGTCGTCCAGGACCGCTTCCATACGATCGGGGTTGGTCACCAGGTATGGGGAGATATAGCCCCGATCAAACTGCATTCCTTCAACATACTCGGTTTCGAACTGGAGGCCTTTGGATTCCTCTACGGTGATAACGCCGTCCTTGCCAACCCTGTCCATGACCTCCGCAATCAGGTTCCCGATGTCCTCATCGGCAGCGGAGATAGAGGCAATGTGGGCGATGTCCTCCTTGCCCTTTACCGGAACGGCAATCGACTTTATCTGAGCGATCACCGTCTGAGCAGCCCACTCGATGCCGCGTTTCATCAACATCGGGTTGGCGCCGGCTGCTACGTTCCTCAAGCCCTCATTAACGATTGCCTGGGCCAAAACGGTTGCTGTCGTAGTACCATCGCCGGCCACGTCGTTGGTCTTGGTCGCAGCCTCCTTGAGGAGCTGTGCGCCCATATTCTCGAACGGGTCCTGTAGCTCTATTTCCCTGGCTACGGTCACGCCGTCGTGGGTGACAGTCGGGGCGCCAAACTTCTTGTCCATGGCCACATTGCGCCCCTTAGGGCCCAGCGTAACCTTAACCGCCCCTGCCAGTATGTCTATCCCTCTCTTGAGACTTGCCCTCGCTTCTTCGTTGTAAGCAATCTGTTTCGCCATTTATGTCACCTCCCCGAATTGCTGTCTAGTGTGGCCCGCGCCAATATCGTCGCTGTTAGGATTATTAGGCCTCTAAATCATGCTAACAAAAAAATTAGCCTTAGGCAACACAGTGGGCAGCCATTATACATTAGAAGAGTGTTAGAACAAGTGCCGGCGGACACTCCGGGCCTTGCGGCGAGACGTGCAACACCAGGCCCAATTCTTGTGAGGTCTTTTTCATGGTTGCTATGTTAGACCTGAATCCAGAGAATATTGTCGGCCACCTGAATCATGAGCGGCGGGCCAAGAAGCCGTTATTTACACCTACAATCACGCCACCTCAAGCCTCATCGTATGAGCAGCACAGCGTTTGACACGTCCATGCGCATCTCAACCGCACAGGGTTTAACTGGCGGAGATGAAGTACTGAAAGGAGTAAGATATGGCACTCAATGTCTATTCTGAGAAAGGAATCCCGATTGATCAGCAGTGGGAGAGCTTCCAGAAGATCACAGAGAAACCTATCGATGCGGGCGCCACGGACGCCTATACCAAGACCAGAATAGCATGGATGTGGGGCACGGAGAACGAGCAGTGGAACTTCTACCACAACTTCTCTCGATGCACCGATAATGAGGAGATCAAGCAGGCTATAGCACAGATACGGCGCACCGAGGACCAGCAGCGGAGCCGGATTGGCTTCTTCTTCGACCCCAGGGCTAGCGTGCTTGAGAACACCATAACCATCGAGCAACTGGCAGTCGATCTCACTGCCGCTATGGCCAAGGACGAACCCGATCCGTACATCAAACAGGCCCTGGACTTCGGCCTGCTCGAGGACTTCGACCATCTCTTCAGGTATTCGGTGCTCATGTCCAGGCTAGAAGGCAAGGATGCCAACAAGATCGTGGAGGGCAGGACCGATATCAAGCCCGGGCGCCCAACGGCGCAGGAGCACCTGCACCCGCTGGACACGGTGCGCAAGCCCCCCAGCCGCACGGCAACTGATCCGCTTTCCGTCGTTCACGTGATGAGCATTACGGCGCCGGAACAGCAGACGCGTGAGTACTACAACAGCCATGGTTACCTCTTCAAGGAAGAGGAGGCTCGCCAGCTCTATGCCGAGATAGGTGAGATCGAGGAGCAGCATGTTACCCATTACGAGTCCTTGCTGGACCCCAACTTCTCGCTTCTGGAGATGGCCTTCCTCCACGAATACAACGAGGTGTACGACTATTACTGCTGCCTGCAGATGGAGACCGACCCGAGGTTCAAGCCGGTGTGGGAGCACCACTTGCAGGAAGAGCTAGGGCACGTACGCGTTATGGGCAGCCTGCTGCAGAAGTATGAAGGAAAGAGTCCGGAGCAGCTCATGCCGTCCCAGCTCCCGAAGCTGTTAGTAATCCAACCGGCCAAGGAATATGTCAACCAGGTCCTTGCGACCCAGGTCGATCTCCGGGCCAGCGGCAAGCAGTTCGTACCCAAGGACCAGCTTCCCAGGGACTGGCCGTCGTACCGGTACCTCGAGACCATCGGAGCATCCAGCGCCCCGTCAACCCGCTTTGAGCGGATGGAGCAGGGCGGTATGCAGGGTGGAGCAAGCCGGGGGGCTTGAACCACACAACGCAGCCCCTTACAATTGAATAAGACCACCACTCGTTAGACTATCCGCCGGAGCATAGCGGCCGTACGTCCGCCCTCCGGCGGAGCCATATCTCCTGCTGGGCCTTGTTCTTTCGAAAAGGGGTTGCATGCCGGTTCTGGCGGCCATTGGCGCCCTTGTGCTGATTCTCGGTATACTTTGGGACGGCTTCGAGACGGTCGTGCTACCCAGGCGCGTGATGCGTCCCGTAGGCCTGACCAGGTTCTTTCAGCGCGTCAGTTGGACGCCATGGTCAGCACCAGTGAAACAGCGGCTGAGCAGCCCGCGCCGTGAGGACTGGCTCAGCCTGTACGCTCCCCTCTCCCAACTCTTCCTGTTAGTCATCTGGGCCGGCGGTCTGATCATTGGATTTGCCGTTCTACAGTGGGCCCTGGGCTCCCAGTACGATACCCCGGACCATCAACCAGGCTTTGGCACCGACCTGTATGTAAGCGGTACCACGTTCTTTACGCTGGGACTCGGCGACGTTTCCCCTCGCTCTCCGCTCGCTCGTCTGGTGACGGTGATCGAGTCCGGGACAGGCTTCGGACTCCTGGCCCTGGTTATTACTTACCTTCCGGTCGTGTATCAGGCCTTCTCGCGTCGCGAGGCGCGTATATCCATGCTGGACGAGTGGGCGGGGTCTCCCCCAACCGCGGTCGATTTCCTGAGCCGGCAGGCACAAAGGGGGGGCCTGCCAGAGATCAGAGGTTTCTTCCTGGAATGGGAGCGCTGGGCGTCTGAGTTGATGGAGACACATCTCACGTACCCGGTGCTGGCGTACTACCGGTCGCAGCACGAAAACCAGTCGTGGCTGGGCGGACTGACCATGATCCTGGACGTCTCCGCTCTGGTAATGGCGGGCATCGAAGGGGTACCTCCTCTCCCGGCCCAGCTTGCCTTCGCTATTGCCCGCCACAGCGCTGTCGATCTGAGTCAGGTACTGGGCGTTCCTCCGCGCTCGGATATGACTGATCGACTCCCGGCTTCGGACGTAGCGAACCTTTGGAGGATGCTAGCCGAGGGCGGCGTTCCTGTGCAGCACCAACCGGGTACGGATGCGAAACTGTCAGAGCTCCGGCAACAGTACGAGCCTTACGTGCAAGCGCTCTCTGAATACCTGCTTATGCCTCTGCCTCCCTGGGTCCCGTTGCAACGGCGCCGGGATAACTGGCAAACAACGATGTGGCAGACAGGAGACTGACGCTCCCCTATATCGTTCGACTGTACACACATGCCTGTGCTATGCTGATACCGGAAGACCGTATTGATGGGAGCCCGTCTTTGATCCGTATACTGCACACTGCTGACCTGCACCTGGGCGTAGAGTCCTACGGCCGCCTGGACCCGGCTACCGGCCTCTCATCCCGGATCGGCGATTGCCTGGCCGTGCTGGACCAGGCTGTTCAGGATGCCCTGGAGCAGGAGATAGACGTCTTCCTCTTCTGCGGTGATGCCTACAAGAACCGGGAGCCTTCCCCTACGCTCCAGCGAGAATTCGCCAGGCGCCTGGGGCGTCTGGCATCGAACGGCGTGACGGTTTTCCTTCTGGTGGGCAACCATGATCTGCCGAACGCCCTGGGCAGGGCCACGGCAGTGGAGATCTTCGATACCCTTTCCATCAGGAACATACATGTAGCCAGCCGCCCTGGGTGCTATCAACTGGAGACCCGTCACGGTCCCCTCCAGGTGGTTGCGCTACCCTGGGTCACACCGTCCCGCATACTCTCCCGGGAGGAGTACAAAGGCTTAACACTCAACGAGGTAAACCGCCTGGTTGAGGAAAAACTGGAGAGCATACTCAAAAACGAGGCGGCCTCCCTCGATCCGAGTATTCCCGCCATCCTGGCGGCCCACGTCTTGATGTCCGGTGCGAAGCCCAGCTCGGAAGCCCGGATGACCCTTATGCAGGCCAAGGATGCCCTCCTGATGCCGAGCCAGGTGAGCGACCATAATTTCGCCTATGTGGCTTTGGGCCACATCCATCGGCATCAGGTCATGAGCTCCTTTCCCCCGGTCGTGTACTCAGGCAGTCTCCAGCGTCTGGACTTCGGGGAAGGAAAAGAGGAGAAGGGTTACGTCCTGGTGGAGATCGCCCCCGGAGATGACCCCGGCCACGCCTTCGAGGCGCAATTCCGCTTTGTGCCTGTCGACTCGCGGCGGTTCTTGACCATCGAAGTGAACGCCGAGGATGAGGAAGACCCGACGGCGGCGGTATTGCGGGCACTGGAGCAACATGACCTGACGGGGACCATTGTGAGACTGGCGATCAAGATGACCGCAGCCGTCGAAGGGCTGCTGCGGGAAGCGGAAATAAGGCACGCCCTCAAGGATGCCCATTACGTTACAATCAGCCGCGACGTTAAGCGGGAGCAGCGCCTCCGCCTGGGAGGCCGCGCCGCCGAGGAGCTTGGCCCCCTCGAGGCCCTGGAGCTCTACCTCAGCACCAAGGGCGCCACCGGAGAACGAGTGCAGGTCTTGAAAGAGTATGCCAGCCGCCTCATGGGCGAGGGCGCCGGCCAGCCGGCATAGAACGCCGGGTTCATACCGGGAATCCTCCCCTGGTGTGGCGTGATATCGTTCCCGGGCAAATGCCAGTCTGATCTCCTGGTGGGTGAACAGCCAGTCTACTGGCTCTTCACTGAGGCGACGATATCGTCCGCCGAAACGGTCTTCTCTTCATTTGGCCGTGCATCCGTACTGATTTTGTAAGACATACCGTTCGGAGAAGATATTCTCTCCTTAATCCTCCCTATATTGAGGCGGTTGTCTGCCTGATAGGTGACAATTACACCCGCAGCAATGTTCTGCTTGTCCGCACACTTATCTACCAACAGTTTCGAGCCTGATTTAATGGTGGGCTCCATCACGTTACCTTGGGCTACTATAGATGAGGTGCATTGTAGCTCGCTCAAAGTTGTAGGCAGTGGTGGGTGCGCCAAGTTTCTGTAAAAAGGGAAGGGGGGTGGTGTGATAAGCTAGGGGAAAATAGTAGCCGCTGGAGTGGCTATCCCCCAGCGGCCTAGAAGTAAGATCCTCTTGTCTGAATCTCTTCCACAACCAATGATAACA
>ORJL010652332.1_pt1 | contig 29944 bp, 24 predicted proteins | sample 1779941 | NCBI WGS metagenome assembly ORJL01 (sample SAMEA104232317, study PRJEB22302) | groundwater metagenome | biome: forest; feature: aquifer; material: groundwater | place: USA | collected 2011-08-07 | depth 5.8 m
GAGGGGTGATTGGAAAAGTGCTGTCTTCGGATAGTAACTCGCTGGTCGCCTACTCTACCTCATGCACGGTGTGGAGCAGGGGAAAAGGTGGAGATTGTATCAAAGCTTTACCTATTGCTATCTATAAAAGAGCCACCGCGCAGCGGTTTAGTACAACAGGGTATTAACGCCCGCTTGCTTTGATTCCTCGAAGCAGGCGGGCGTTAGGTTATTTGGCTTGAGGGGGTGTTTGTTGCCGTGAATATCGGGAGGTATATTGCCAGCACATGTATATATTTCAATTAAGGACATGTGTTAACTTTCACTAATGATAATCACAAAGTATTAGTTCGTGATTTTCACAGACATCGTTCAGCACTATGTCGGGTAGAGCACCTTCCATCAGAAACGTTGAAATAATTACATTTGTGTCCACCATTACTCTCATTGCTGTTTTCCTTTTGAGCAACGGAGTTCCATTACATTCTGTATAATATCCTCTTCCGATATCGCTAGACCCTATCACTGTTTCCAAGAGGGGATAGTTCAGCCATAGCGGGACGATGGCAAAATTGCGTAGCACGATGTTGTTGCCACAATATTTACACGCCGTCTTTAGTAATTCTCAATGCTGATATTTTCCGATAAAGAGTTGTCCTACTTAACCCTAGTTTACGTGCTGTTTTGGCTTTGTCACCATTTTCCTCATTAATGGCATTGCTAATTACTTTCTTTTCTATTTCTTCCAATGTAGCACGGAGCGATTCTTTAACTTCAACAACCATTCTACCCGGGGAAGGCGATAAAAAAGGGTTTTCTCCTATACACTCCCGCATAAGTTCTTTTAAGTAACCCTGTTCATTAAGTTTTGTCGGATCAAGCATGATTAAAAAGCGTTGAACTATGCTAATCAGTTCCCGAACATTACCTGGAAAATTGTATGCCAGTAAAGGGGTAACGATTGCCGGGAAAAAATGCCCCGAGCGCGGTAGAAACTGGGGATCGATGCTTTTCAGGAAATGCCGGAATAAAACGGGTATATCCTCCCTGCGCTGGCGAAGAGGGGGTAATACAAGTGTCAACACATTCAACCGGAAGTATAGATCTGGGCGGAATTTTCCTTTCGATACCGCCATGCCAAGATTTTCATTGGTTGCCGCGATAATTCTTACGTTGATGGGAATAACCTTATCACTGCCCACCCTCATAATCTCCCGTTCCTGGATGACGCGCAAAAGCTTTAATTGGAAGCCTGGAGAAACGGAACTGATTTCGTCAAGAAATATTGTCCCGTTGTGGGCCATCTCAAAAAGCCCTTTTTTCCCTTGCCTCAGCGCACTGGTAAAAGCACCCTCGGTATATCCAAAGAGCTCGCTTTCCAACAAATTTTCCGACAGGGCCGAACAGTTAATGGCTACAAAGGGGCCGAGGTAACGTTTGCTATGATTGTGGATGCTCTGCGCAAATATTTCTTTGCCACACCCTGTTTCTCCCTCAATAAGGATGGTAAAGTCACTTTCAGCATACTTTTTGGTGGCAGCTACGGTTCTTTGGATTGCTTTGCTTTCCCCAATAATTTGGTCGAAAGTAAACCTAGCCTGCATTCCTTTGGCGTGAGTATTTAATCGGATAGTGTTTTCTAACTCCTGAATTCGCGTAATATCTTGAAACGTCGTAACAATACCTGTGATTTGATTCTTGACCTTTACAGGAACGTGGTTAACAATGACCGTTGCTTCTCCGAGCTGTTCAATAATTCCGTATTCCGGCTCATGAGTCTTTTCCACCTGCGTATGGGTAAAAAGCCGGGAAAGATGATCACCTAAAATACTTTCTTGTTTAACCATTAATATTTTTCCTGCAAAAGAATTGCAAAAGTTAATCAGTCCTTGATGATCTGTCATGATTATTCCTTCGTATGCAGAGTCAAGGATGGTTTTAAATCTTTTAGATCGCTCCTCCTCCTGGTATTTAACTTTTACGATTTCGATAGAGCGAAGGACAGCGTCCTGGATCCCTCCTTCCAGGCTATAGATGCTAACCCCTTTCATTCCGTGTTTTTGAGCCAATAGATAAGTAGGTGTCGTTCCGATGACGACCTCCACACCTGCCTTTCTCAGTTCACCAATTTTTTCTTCCAGGTCGTTGATGTTTGTATATTTCACATGGATTAGGGTAACCTTGAACAGTTCTTCAAGCAGGTGAAGGTTATTTAAGCCGATCTCTTGAAGGGGCACCGATGTCAACAGTGCCATTTTACGTCCGAACGGCAAACCTTTTACAATGGCGAGAAGAAGGTCTTCGTAGGTGATCCGGATAGTTATCACAGGAATATCCAGCGAATTTTGAAGCAGTTTCAGGTTGCGCTGGCCGGTGACGATTATATCCACACTGGCACGCTGAAGTTCCAGAGCAATAGTAATCGCTTCGTGTTCAAATCCGGCGTGGGCTGTTACTTTCACCCCTTCGAAGGTAGGCATGTTATCCTGGATCGCAGTGATTGATTCTTTGCGTCCCAAAAAGGCAATGTGGATACGCATCGTTTACCCCCATAATTTTTTTATTTTCTATGCACCAAGTAAAAACCACGGACTTCAGTTCATACAGCTTCTAGCATTCCGTCCTTTCGTTTCTCCGTGGTTCCCGGACTTTAGTCCGAAATGCTTTAGTCGGCTTTAGCCGAAACTAGCGACTTTTAGTCGTAATTGTAACCCCTGTACTTCAGTGCAGGGTCGTTAAGTTTTATAGAGTATTCTTTGTCCATGGACCAGTTACCTGCAATAAATATGAATAATATTTTCATAATCGGACATGTGAAGCGAGGGATTGACTGTTTAATCTCGAAACGATAAGATGCGCAATGTTGGTTTAAATATGATACATATTTCCCATTTATGTAACATGAGGATAAACTATGTGGCGCCAGAAAAGCCGTAAATAGCCCACCTGATGATTGGCATGCAAATTGCAAGATACTCTTAAACTGAAGAAGGTTATTGAAAGGGGTGTTTAAAAATGTGGGTTTGAACTAGTTTGGATAGTAGTGACCACTAAATAATAACATTTGTTTCATAGTCATTTTTTGGAGGAGGTTAAGTTGATGAATACAAAAATGATTGAAATCATGAAGGCGGTAAGAGTTCCCCTTGAACTCAACGCCAAGCCAGGTGACAAGGTGCTTATCATCACCGATACCCGCATCGAGCCAGAAGTATGGAGTGCCATGGCCGCCGCGGCTAATGAACTCGACATAGAACCCAGTGTGGCCGTTATGACACCGCGAAAATCCCACGGATACAACCCGACAACGCCCATAATGAATGCGGCACGCGATCCCGAACTGAAGCTGGTTATCTATATGACCAGCACTGCGCTGGCTCATTCCACTTTGAGTGAAGAGTTAATCGAGCGGGGCAAGTCGTTTATACTAATGGAAGAAATAACTTCGGATATGCTGCTTCAGGGCGGACCAGCATATGCAGACTATACGGCTATGGGTGAAATGGGAGCTAAAGTAGCCGATCTGTTCACGAAAGGAAACCGGATTCGGGTCCAGTCTGATCTAGGCACAGATCTGACGGCTAGTATCGCAGGACGTCCCGGGAGGAATGTAGCAGGAAAAATTAACATAATGTCACAGAGCGGTGGCGGCGGCTGTGCCTTCCCTGATGGCGAGGTGCATGTTTGCCCACTCGAAGGCACCGGTGAAGGGGTTATCGTTTTTGATACTACAGCTCATTCGGTCGGACTTTTAAAGGAGCCGATCCGGCTGACCGTTGAGAAGGGGATGGTGACAAAGATAGAAGGTGGCATAGAGGCAGAAAAATGGCGGCAGATTTTTAATAAATATGGAGATCCCAATAGCTATAATTGCCCGGCTGAGATTGCCATTGGCACCAATCCTAATGTTACAATCACCGGAAGCATGAGAACGGACAAGAAGCTTTACGGCGCCAGTCACATCGGCGTGGGCGACACAATTATCATTGGAGGAACGTGCAAGGCCAAACTGAGGTTGGAGGGGGTCATAAAGGAGCCGCTCATTTCGGTTGACGGCTACGTTTTGACCAAGGGAGGAAAGATCTTGGTATAAAAGGTGTATCGATCAAAGTCACATATTTTGAACTATAGAATACCAGATTGCCGCTAAGATATAGATACTGTCTAAAAAAATAATTTGGTTAAAAGTGGTGGAATAGTAAAAACAAGGAGGCTAATAGCCATGGGGAATAATGTAAAAATATATCCTTTCAGATTGGGGAGCGCAATCGCGGACAAAAGCCTGTTAACCTATAGATTGGGAATGGGTACAAAAGTGGAAATGGCTTTCGGCTGCTTCTATGTAGAGGCTGACGGAAAGAAGATTATGGTCGATACAGGACCTTCTGCGCCGGAGCATGCCATTAAATTCCACAAAGAAGTCGGCCCCCAGATTGGACCCGAAGAGCAGTCATACATCCAACTGGAGAAAGTGGCTGGTGTAAAACCGGAAGAAATCGACCTGATTCTACTCACGCACCTTCATTGGGACCATGCCTACCATTTGGAGAAGTTTCCCAACGCCAAAATTTATGTTTCCAAAAGAGAGTTGGAGTTCGCTCTCAACCCACTGCCTCCCTTTTTCTTTTCCTATGAGAACTGGCAGGTAGGGCTGGAGCCGTTTTTCATTCCGGCCATACCAAGAATGATCCAGATTGATATGGCCACAACAAGAATAACAGAGCACGTTTCAATGATTCCAGCGCCCGGTCATTGCCCCGGCCACATGGCAATCGTGGTAGAAACAGATAAGGGCCCTTATGTTCTTGCCGGTGACGCGATAATCGGGCAGGAGAACATGCAGCCGTTGCCGGAGCGGAGATGCCCATTTCGTATGACCGGTCTGCACATGGACTTTGAGGCGCAATGGAAGACAATGGAGACCATAATGAGAATTGTCGACTGGGATCATAGCAAAGTCTTAGGAGACCACGATCAGGTAGTCTTGGCTAAGTATGTTCTGCCTGAGTAAACTCTATGAGATTACGTTGGAAAAAATCTTAGCTGTGTGTAGCTAACTGAAGGGGGGTGATCCATTGGAAACACCTAGCGAGTTGTTAAAAGTAAATCAAGTAAGCAAGCGTTTCTTCGGTGTCCCCGCGCTCTCAGGGATTAGCTTCGATCTACGCGACAGTGAGGTATTAGCCATTGTGGGCGAAAACGGAGCGGGTAAAAGCACCATGATAAAGATTCTCGCCGGGGCGTTAGCACCTGATGAGGGAAACATCCATTTAAATGGGCAGGAATTCAGTCCAAAAGATCCTAGGGCAGCCACGGACGCCGGCATCTCCGTTATATACCAGGATCTACATTTGGTTCCTCAATTATCAATAGCTGCTAACGTTTTTTTACAAAACATCCCTGATCGAAAATTTGCCGGGATTTCTTTTATACAACAAAAAGAATTAATTAGAAAAACAAAAGAACTTCTCGACAGACTAGGTTTTCAGATTGACCCTAAAATTCAGGTGGGGAAGTTAAGCAGAGCGGTAAAACAACAGGTAGAGATAGCAAAGGCTTTTGCGACAAAGGCAAAGATAATTATCATGGATGAGCCCACGGCAAGTCTTGAAGCCAAGGAGGTTAAAAAACTTTTTGACATTATTAGGCAGCTTAAGGCTGGGGGTACTAGTGTCATCTTTGTTTCACACCGACTCGATGAAGTTTTGGAAATTGCCGATAGAATTACAGTCTTTAGAGACGGGCAGATTGTCGGCACTAAGGAACGGGGTGAATTGATCGGAACTCAGCTTGTTCAGATGATCGTGGGACGCGAAATCGAATCTATGTATTTTAGGGAGCGGGCCGAGCCTGGAGAAGAGATCTTTTCGGCTAGGGCGGTTAAATCAAATGCTATTGCGGAACCGATTTCTTTTAATGTAAAACGTGGCGAAATTCTCGGTTTCACAGGGCTTATCGGCTCGGGATATGCGGATGTGCTTAAAGTAATTTGTGGTCAAGAACTCGTTACTGAGGGGGAAATATTAGTAGAGAAGACGGAAAGAAAGGTTCGCAGGCCTAATGACGCCATTAAATATGGTTTAGGGTATGTACCAGAAGATCGTATAAATGAAGGCTTATTCATGAATCTTTCAGTAGAGGAAAATATTATTATTGCATGCCTTGAAAAGATTAGTCGCTGGGGGTTTATTTCGCGTAAAAAAAGCCGTAAAGTAGTGGAACCTTTGATTAAATCTTTAAAAATTAAGGCCCCTCACCCCGGTACACTTGTAAGGACCCTGAGTGGTGGCAACCAGCAAAAAGTAATCATTGCCCGCTGGTTAGCGAGTAATGCCCGTTTGTTAGCTTTGATTGAGCCAACTCATGGAGTTGACATCGGTGCCAAAGTAGAAGTTTACAAGCTATTGAACGATTTTGCCCGTTCCAGAGGAGCAGTCTTATTCTCTTCCTCAGAGTTACCTGAGGTGATTGGGATTAGTGATCGGATTATTGCCTTCCGGAAGGGAAGGATTATTTCTGAGATGCCTGCAGTGACTACGAACCAGAATGATCTGTTGGATAAGATCTTTGGACACGATTCCTATCAAGAAAATGAGCAGAGAATGGATGTGGGTTTATGAGCCGCAAAATATGGTCGGGCCAAAAACAATATTTATCGGTTTCGTTCACTAATTTCTTTCGAGAACCATGGAAACTTGATTGGGATAAATTTTTGGTCCCAGGGATGTTAGTGGCCTTAGTTATTGGGCTAACATTTCTTAACGATCATTTTCTTACTCTGGGTAACCTTCTCAATGTTCTTCAGCAGATTTCTATTCTGGCAATTGTATCGGCTGGGATGACCTTTGTAATCATTGGCGGAGGATTTGATCTTTCGGTTGGTGCCGTTATCGCTTTGACCGGCTCATTGGCAGCCTTGGTAATGGTGAGATATGGAATGGTTTTGGGAATCGGAGTCGGACTACTAGCCGGTATGGCTACAGGCATGATTAATGGGTTGTTTGTTAGTTTACTTAAAGTAAACCCATTTATAAGAACCTTGGGTATGTCAGTTGTTGCTCGAGGTGTCGCCTTAGGCATTACTGGGGGAACAGCAATTCTTAATTTACCAAGTAGTTTTTCCTGGCTAGGCAACGGTAGGATTTTTGGCGTACCAGTTTCGGGACTAGTGGTAATTGTGGTGTATATAATTGGTTTAATTGTTCTACGGAGAACAACTGTTGGCTTAAAGATCTATGCCGTCGGTGGAAATAAAGAGGCTGCTCGTCTTTCAGGCATGAAGGCTAATAAAATAAGTCTCGCAACTTATATTATCTCTGGCTTTACCGCCGGACTTGCCGGTATCTTAATGGCAGCCCGGCTGCGTTCAGGCGATCCGACCTCAGGTATGACTATGGAGTTATTTTCTGTTGCCGCAGTGGTCTTAGGTGGAACGTCCTTGAAAGGTGGTGAAGGCTACCTTAGCCGTTCTTTAATCGGTGTTTTATTTATAGGTTTTCTGGAGAACGGACTCAACCTATTGAATGTTCCTTATTATTGGCAACAGGTTGTAATTGGTTCGCTGTTCATGCTTACTGCCGCATTAGGAATGATCAGGAGCAGAAAAAGTATTTAAGGGAGATGTTAATAAATGAGTAGAATTCTTCGTAAAACTAAACCAGTAATTATTTTATTAATTTTATTTATGCTAACGACTTTATTTTCGGGTTGTGGTCAGTCTCAACCAGTTAGTAACAATAAATTGGAGAAAAAAACATTTTCGGTGGGAGTTGTCCTTAGTAGTTCAGCAAATCCTTTATACGTTAGCTTGAAACAAGGGATAGAAACAAAAGGACAGGAACTTGGATTAAAAACGAGAGTAATCTTTGTCGAAAATAACGATCAATTACGTCAGTCCAACGCGATTCAGGACTTAATCATGGCTAAAGTTGACGCTTTGTTAGTTTCACCAGTCACTGTGGAAGGAGCTGTTCCTTCGTATGAAGCCGCTAAGAAGGCAGGAATCCCCATCATCAGCATTGCAAGAACGATTAAACGTCCAGATCTAGAAACTACTTATGTAGGTATTAATCAAATCGAGGATGGACGCAAAATAGGCGAGTGGCTGGCCAAGAGACTTAACGGGAAAGGGAAAGTTGCAATGTTAAAGGGTGTAGCGGGCGCATCTTATGCAATGGACCTAGAAAAAGGTTTTAAGGAAACTATTGCCAAGTATCCGGATATTAAGATTGTTGCGGAGGTAAACTCCAATTCTACTAAAGAAGAGGGATTGAAAAGAACTGAAAACGTCCTTACTGCCAACCCCGAACTAGACGCTATTTACGCGGTTAATGACGAAATGGCTTTAGGTGCTGTACAAGCAACTGAAGCCGCAGGGCGGTTAAATAAGATAATAATTACCGGTTACGGCGGCACCCCTCCGGGCCTTGCATCCGTTAAAGAAGGTAAGATGGCCGCAACTGTCGCCAGTAGGCCCTATGGTTGGGGAGTTTTGGGTATTCAGACCATTTACGATGTTCTTAACGGCAAAACTGTCCCCAATCTAATTGACTATCCATCAAAATTAGTAGATCAGCAAACCCTCAAAGATACAAACCCTGATGATTTGAAATAAGAAAGGTAAGTATTCAGTGAACCCTCCCGGTCGTTAAATAGTTACCCCTGTAAAGTAATCTGAGTGGGGATCTATTTGCTCACTCTTCAGAAAGGATTCACATTGCTGCCAAGGATGGTGTGACAGTCGAGGATTCCGAGGCTGAATCCGACCCTCTAAACCTTCCCGTGAGCGGCTGCAAGAAAAAGCGGGGCGCTCAAATCGGTCATCGTGGAAAGGGTCGCAAAATTACCGACTCTATTCCGTCAATTGAGGTTATTCATGACCTTCCCCATCACGTCATGCGGACGCATCTTCACAGTGGAGGACTTGGAGGTGATCCGGCGTATTATCCAGAGGGATGATACCCATCGGGCGCAAATTTCTAGGGAGGTTTGTCGCAGGCTCGGGTGGCTAAAGCCAGACGGAGGACTCAAAGAGATGAGTAGCCGTGTGGCTTTACATAAGTTGCATCGCTTAGCTCTCATTGAACTACCCCCACCTCGTCACCGAAATGGCAATGGAGCGTGCCACATTGAGTTTACCGCCGCAAGTCCGCGCGATAACTTTATTGGTTGGACCAAAGAGCAGCGGATAAGTCACTTGCACTTGGTGGTTAATAACTCACGGTTTTTGATCCTGCCATGGGTTCATGTCAAAAACCTTGCCTCGAAAGTGCTCTCTCAATGCGCGAAGCAATTACCGAACGATTGGCACAGTAGTTACGGGTATACACCAGTACTCTTGGAAACATTCGTAGAAAAAGAGCGTTTCGCCGGTACTTGTTACAAGGCAGCAAATTGGTGTCACGTAGGTCAAACTCAAGGACGGGGCAAATCGACCGAAAAAACGAATGCAAACTACCTGTTAAAGCTATTTATCTTTATCCCCTCAGCAAGAACTTTCGTGAGATTCTAACCTGTCCAGACTAGTTTAGGTTTTCTTTTTTGGGGGTTAGTGCATTAGTGAAGGGTTTACTGAACATTTATGAAGATATTGTACATTATTTAATAAAATCGATTAGGAACTTAATAACCAACGCTTTATTTTTGTGGCCTCTGCATTGCTTTAAACATTATGGAAACTAAGAAAAGTTGAGTGTGGATCATAAAAGTCCGGCAGCCCAATGTTTGGCTGCCGGACTTTTAATGATATATATCTGAAAAATGAATTCCACCATTATTTACACTGCTTCATTCTCAAGATTGGCGCCCATGAACTGGCTATTATAAAGGTCTGCGTAAAAGCCTCCTTTAGCAAGAAGCTCATTATGACTTCCTTTTTCAATCACATTACCATTATTCATTACAAGGATCAAACCTGCGTCACGAATGGTGGAGAGTCTGTGGGCAATGACAAAACTTGTTCTGCCTTTCATAAGCTCGATCATCGCCTTTTGGATATAAACCTCGGTTCTGGTATCGACGCTACTGGTCGCTTCGTCCAGAATCAGAATGGCCGGATCGGCAAGTATGGCACGGGCAATGGTTAGAAGCTGTTTTTGACCCTGCGAAATATTCGAGGCTTCCTCATTGAGCAGGGTATTGTAGCCGTCGGGGAGGGTTCTAATAAAGTGGTCGGCATGAGCCGCTTTGGCTGCCCGAATAATCTCTTCCTCGCTGGCACCCTCACGGCCATAGGCTATATTATCTCTAATTGTTCCGTTAAAGAGCCAGGTATCTTGAAGTACCATGCCGAAAATACTGCGTAAATCTCCACGCTTTAAATCCCGGATATCCACGTCGTCAATGGTAATCTTCCCATCGTTTATTTCATAGAAACGCATCAATAGGTTGACAAGCGTAGTTTTACCCGCGCCTGTAGGACCGACAATAGCGATTGTTTGTCCTTGTTTGACATCGATGTTCAAGTTCTCAATAATCGTAGCATCTTCTTTGTAGCCAAATTTGACGTTTTGGAAATTGACTTCGCCTTTGGGAAATTCGAGAACTTTGGCCTCTGTACGGTCGGGAATTTCCTCAAGTTCGTCTAAAAGTTCAAAAACACGTTCGGCTGAGGCAACGGTAGACTGAATAATATTAGCGATGCTCGCAGTTTGAAGGATGGGCTGAGTAAACTGTCTGGAATATTGAATAAAGGCCTGAATATCACCGATCTCAATCAACCTTTTAGTAACAAAGATACCGCCGACAACGCAGATAAGCACGTACCCGATGTTGTTGATAAACGTTAGGAGGGGCATAATCATGCCGGAAATGAATTGTGCTTTCCAGGCTGAATCGTAGAGTCTATCGTTAATCGTATTGAACTTCTGGATGGATTCGTGCTCGTGTCCATAGGCTTTAATTATTTTGTGACCAGTGTACATTTCTTCAACATGACCGTTAAGTTCACCGAGCGCTTGCTGTTGTCCTTTAAAGTATTGTTTCGAGCGAGAGGCCACAGCTTTGGTTATAAACGCAGAAAGTGGTAGAGTTACAAGAGCAATAAGGGTCAGCCAGGGGCTGATGGTCAGCATCATAATAATGATACCAATCAGGGTGATAACGGCTGTTATAAGTTGAGTAATACTTTGCGATAAGGTACTGCTGATGTTATCAATGTCGTTGGTAACACGGCTTAAGATTTCTCCGTGCGTGCGCGAATCGAAGAATTTAAGGGGGAGGCGCGTGAGCTTATCACTGATATCGTTGCGCATATCAAAAACGGTTTTCTGAGCAACACTCGCCATAATAAATTGCTGGATATAGCCGAAAAACGCACTGATAAGATAGAGCCCGATCAACAGTAGGAGTATTTGTTCGATATAGTGGAAATCGACTCCAGCACCTGGTACGCCCTTTAATTTCAGCATCAGGCCTTCAAATAATTTGGTTGTGGCTTTACCCATGATTTTCGGGCTAACAATACTGAAAACTACGCTGAGAATGGCCATTACAACCACTGCAAAAAGTTGAACTTGTCGAGGTTTTAAATAGCGGAGAAGCCTTTTCAGTGTGCCTTTAAAATTCTTGGCTTTGACCACAGGCATTCCCATACCCGGGCCTCTGCCGAACATTCCAGCATGTCCGGACTGACCGCTGGGTTTAGTCCCTTGGCGATCTTCACTCACGCTAATTCCTCCTCTGAAAGCTGTGAATAGACTATCTCGCGATAGACTTCACAGGTCTTTATAAGCTCGTTGTGGTTGCCGATTCCTACTATTTGACCTTCATCTAAAACGATAATCTGGTCGGCATCCATCACTGTATTGACTCGCTGGGCTACGATCAGCACAGTGGAGGTGAGCGTTTCTTTTTTTAATGCTGCACGTAGTGAGGCATCGGTTTTAAAGTCAAGCGCCGAAAAGTTGTCGTCAAAAACATAGATTTCGGGTCTTCTTACTAGTGCCCGTGCGATGGAAAGACGCTGCTTCTGTCCACCCGAAATGTTGGTGCCACCCTGCGCAATTACGGAAGCGAAGCCGTCTGGCATGTCAGAGATAAATTCGGTGGCTTGAGCGGTTTCTGTAGCTCGCTTAACCTCTTCATCAGTCGCATCTTTCTTACCGTATCTGATGTTTTCGGCAATTGTACCAGAAAAGAGCACAACCTTTTGGGGAACAAAACCGATTTTAGCTCTAAGCTGTTGTTGGGTCATTTCCCGAACATCTACGCCGTCAACCAAAATACTACCACTATCAATATCGTAGAAGCGTGGGATCAGGCTTACTAGTGTAGATTTGCCTGATCCCGTTCCGCCAATAATCGCGGTTACTTCGCCGGGGCTTGCTCCAAACGTTATATTGCAAAGAGCAGGTTGTTCTGCGCCGGGGTAGCTAAAGGTAACATTTTTAAACTCGACAAAGCCGCTTTTGCTGTCTGAGCGTTTAACCTGAGTAGCGTCTTTGATTTCAGCAACAAGGTCAAGTACTTCGTTAATTCTTACTGCGGAAGCTTCAGCGCGGGGTATCATGATAAACATGAAAGAAACCATAACCATCGAGAACATAATCTGCATGGCATATTGAATAAACGCCATTAAGGCACCGACTTGCATATGTCCATTGCTAATACGAATACCACCAAACCAAATAATGGCAATGGTCGTAAAGTTAAGCACGAGCATCATAATAGGCATTAAGGAAGCCATTAATTTATTGACCTTGATAGCGGTACTAGTAAGATCAAGGTTGGCGTTATTAAAACGCTTTTTCTCATAATCAATTCGGTTAAAGGCACGTATCACTCTAATACCAGTAAGGCCTTCACGTAAAACAAGATTTAATTTATCAAGTTTTAGTTGCATTGCTTTAAATAGTGGCATTCCTTTACTGGCAAGTATGAAGATGATTGTAACAAGTATAGGGATGACAATAACAATAACTAAGGACAGCGGTGCATCTTTGGATACCGCCATAATAATCCCGCCGATCATCATCATTGGCGCACTGAGCATCATACGCAAAATGACGATCAATAATTGTTGAACCTGGGTAATATCGTTGGTTGTTCTTGTAATGAGAGTGGAAGTACCCATTTTATCAAACTCATGAAGCGAATAGCTCTCAACTTGTGAAAAAACTTTACTGCGCAAAATTTTACCGAAACCTGTAGCAGTTTTTGAGGACAAATAGCCTGCCACAATGGAGCAGAGGGTTCCTCCAGCGGTGATAAGGAGCATTATACCGCCGATCTTTAAAATATAGGGAATATCGCCTTTAACTATACCGGTGTCAACGATATCGGACATTAGGGTCGGTAGATACAACTCAGACAACGTTTGTAAGAACGTAAGTACTAATACAACAACCAAAGGGATTGAGGATGGTTTTAAGAATCTGAATAGTTTAATCATCAATCGTCATCTCCAGTCTATTATTATAGATTTAAATATTTTTTATTTTTAATCTTTAGAAGCATGGGAGCAAGTTTTAGTTTTCTTACATCGAGTAAATAATTTATTTAGTAAACTATTATTGCCCTAATTATATAAGGAGTTTACTTATTTTTCAAGAGAATACACAGAAAATGCTAAAGCTCTTTAACAAAATTGAGCCTGCAATTTGCAAGGCTCAATCATGTGTAGTTAGAAAGTTGCACTAAAGAGGGTTTACCGTTAAGATAATGATTGGTAGTTAAAAACAGTTGATGGGTACTAAAACACTCTAGGAGGAATTTTAATGGAAAGACCACCGAGCAATCCAAGTCGTATGGTTGTTATTGAAAACAAAACTAGTGGAGAACGTTTCTTGGTTGATCTTTTAAGAGGCCAATCCTATGATAAAAAACAGTTTACGAAAATTACTTATGAAGTTCCGCTTAAAAAGGAATTTTGGGAGTTACCACGTTTAGGCAAGTCCAACTGAGGGAGACTTCGTACGGGGATGGTTTTTTGTTTATAAAAAGGAACATTTTTCTCCAGTGTAATAAAGAACCAATTGATGCATCGCCCTTGTACAAGCGATATACAACAATTGTCGATCAAACGCTTTTGCATAATTATCTTGGGATGCGTCATAGACAAGGACAACATCAAACTCTAAACCTTTGGCCATATAGATTGGCATAACCATAGCCCATTTATCAACTTCTCCTTCGATTGTATTGAATAATTCAAGGCTTATCGAATTCTTTAACCTTGTATGGATTTCCTTAGCCTCTTTCTGGGTTTTGCAGAGTACGGCAATGGAATGGTAACCTTGCTCTAAGTAGTACCTTACATCTTGAATAACGGCCAGGTCCATCAGCTCTAGGGTCTCTTGATAGTTAACTGTCGGCTCTGCTTCATGTCTCTCAAAAGATATTAAGTCTTGTCCTAGACCATTATTGAGAAGTCTTTGAGTAAAGGCGGTTATTTCATAGGAAGACCTATAGCTTTTGTTTAACGTAAGCTTAAGGGTCTTTTTTTTGTCGAGTATTTCGGTTACATTATCATAGATCGAGGTGTTGATTTCTTTTTCAACTGACTGGTGGATATCACCTAAAACGGTATAGCGTGCATCTCTAAATAAAAGCTTAAAGATCTCATAGTGTAGTGGGTAATAGTCCTGTGCCTCATCGATGACTACCTGTTTAATCTCAGAAAACAAAGGGCTACCCTCGATCCTTAGTTTAAGATATAACAGCGGGGCACTGTCTTCAAAATAGAGTTGACCTTCCGCTAGGCTCTCCTTTGTGTCCGAAATGATCTGCTCGATGGCTTCTGGTAGTTCCAGTCCTTTAGCAAGTCGGTGAAAAAGCTCTGGCTCACTGAAAAGTCTCTTGTAAAGATTATAATAATCGCTCTGAGTATAGCTATGAAGCTGGTTTAAAAATCCCTTGGTTTTTTTTATAGAAAGCAAGCGACTGAAAGACTTTACTTCTAGTGCATGCCCTTCGCTATTCTCAACAATACTTTGAATTCTCTGTAACCTTTTCTTTTGCAAGGGATGTATCTGGTCTAATAGTCTATTTTCAATTATTTTGAGTCGTTTGGCTAGGGGCATTCCTAATCTGTCTTTAAGTAAAAAACTTTTGAGCTGCTGTTTGGTTTCCAGGAGCTTACCGTCAAAGTAGACGTCTTCGAAGGGGATCAAGCGCCTTTCATAATGGAGTATTAACCGATCCAACATCTGAACGAATTGTCTGGAACCTTTAAACTTGATGTTCTGCCTTTTTGCAGGTCCAGCCGGACCGTCACGTTTTAAAATCAAAGCTTCAAGTTGGTCGTTTCGGGTTTCAACAGCCAATCTTCCCTTGAAATGCTTAACAACAAGATCATCAAAGGTTGTTTGTTTTACTTGATCCTCGCCAAGCTCAGGAAGAACATTAGAAATATATTTACTAAACGTGGAATTGGGGGAGATGATTAGAATATTGTTGGAGTTTAGATTTGAACTCAGACCATGATAAAGGAGAAAGGCAATACGGTGTAAGGCGATTGAGGTCTTGCCGCTTCCGGCAACACCTTGAACAATCAAGAGTTCATTGTCAGTATCCCGAATAATGATATCTTGTTCTTTTTGAATAGTTTCCACGATGTTTCTCATCTTTGCTGAGGAATTACGACATAATACTTCTTGGAGCATTTCGTCATTGATCTGTATATTGCAATCGAAGAAATACTTTAATTCCGAGTTTTCAATTTTATATTGTCTTTTGAGGGATACCTTACCTGAAAAAATTCCAGAGGGAGATTGATAGGAGGCTTCGCCCAATTCGTATTGGTAAAAAATACTCGAAATTGGTGAACGCCAATCATAGACTAAAATATCACGGGTATCTGGGTCCATGATAGTTGCTAAGCCTATATACATTTTTTCTTGGTCTTCAAAACCATCTTCGATAAAATCAAAACGACCAAAATAGGGGGAGAGTCTTACATTTCTGTATTTTACGACCAACTTTCTTGAAGTTTCAAAGTTGGCAATCAGAATATTTTCTTCTGTAAGATATTGATTAAATTCCGTCAACTTATCGAAATCATTGGAATGATGAACAGTCTCTTCCCACATGTCCTGCCTGAAAGCTAGGAGCTTGCTTTCACGATTAGCTAGTAATTCAATTCCCTTTTGCAATTCTCCCTTAATTATAACTAACGTTTTCTTGAGGTATTCCAGTTCTTCGGTTAAGTGAAGTTCATAGGTGTTGCTCATAGTGATACCTCCCCAAAAATTACCTGAGGCTCCTTGACAATCGAAATATGTGATGATAAAATATTATTGTAAAATATAAAGTAAACTGGGTTGTTTATGTACTGACATTCAATTATAGCAAACTTTTAAGTGAGATTCAAATATAATTAATTAATAAAACCCTCTAGCCAAAGAAAGAAGGCTAGAGGGTTTTTATACAAAGAACATTGATTACTTAAGAGTTCAAAGTTGAACCCAAATTTAATTAAATAAAAATATGCCATAGCCAGAGTGCACACAAAAATTGAAAGTAAGCCATCTGACCCCCAATATATCGAAACAGTTTGGGGTGCAGGGTATAGATTTAGGGTTTAGGTGCAGTCTGTATTGGGAAATTCTTGATACTTAATGGCAAGTTGGTCAGGAAAATATCGAAATGACAGAATAATATATGTGGCCACTGGTGAAGGCGTGGATAAATTTTTCCCAGTGAAGTTCTAATAGTGATATAATTAACTCGTAAGAAGTGAAACTCATAGCAAACGAAGAATTTGAAGCAGTACTAAATCAACTTGAGATAATTGCCTGACAAGTTGGAGTAGTTGTAGAAGGACAGAAGAAGTTTGGGAATAGATTGACAATGAAGCTATTAAAAGAAAGGGAGCGGTGAAATATGGAAAGTGATAAATTCCAAGAGTTGGTATTAAAGCATTTTAATGAATTAGCAGAAGGCTTAAATAAACTTCAGTCAGACATAAGTGGTCTTAAAGCGGATATGGTAGAGGTCAAAACAGACATAAGAGGTCTTAAAACAGATATGGGAGAGGTCAAACAGAAAATTGATGGATTATGGAGCAAACTGCTGGATTATTGGAATATCGTACCGAGTCGTTGGAACGGATGCAGACGGTTGAAAATAGTGTGGACTTATTGACTGGAAAGACATTTCGATTAGAACGAGATGTTCGAGAATTTAAAAAAGTTAAATAAACATCTTCGTTCAAAAGATACTTATTAAAATTATAATTTAATAATTTAATAAGAAGAGAACGTTCAATAAGATACCCCTTGGATGCCAATTAGGTGTCCAAGGGGTTTTTAGGTTCCAAGAATAAAGGGATTAATTTACTCATTAATCAAATTTTCAGTTGTCTGCGTGCCTCGCGATTGAGAAGCTGAACCCGTTCATGAAAGAGTTCATCCCACTGATCCTGAAAGTACCGATAAACCAAAGGATATTTTTTTCGCATATACATGATTCCATGCGCGAATATTTCGTCAAATTCCAGATTCATACCCGCTGGTTCAAAGAAAGAAGGATGCAAGCTGTCTCTGTATAATTCATGGTCTTCGAGCGACCAATAGTCATGGTAAAACCATTTTAATGCGTAATAGGTTATGAATGGAAAGGTATTCTCATTCCGTCCCAATTTGTCGATTTCTTTAGCTACTCGCATCAACTCCTGAGTTCGGCTTCGTTGCTGTCGGACCTCTGGGTTGGCTGAATCGATGTAATATACGAAATCAATAAAGATCTCTGCTTCTCGGAATCGGCCTTCTTCTAAGTAGCCATCGTGTTCATTCCTTAACACGTCGAGGATCATGAGCTTGTCATCTTCGCTTTTAACTGACTTTAATAACTTGCGGATACGTTGCTGAATAATGGATTTGAAACTCCATTGTTCTAGTTCGAACATGGTATTGAGCCAGTGAACAAAAATTGAAATATCTTCCGGGGTTTCAGTTCCCGGCGCCGGTACGAAAGTCAAAATAAGTTGCCACAAGTCTTCTTCGCGATTTAATGCTTGATAAGCGTCTGTGTACAAACTAAGAAACAGATGGAGCTGTTCAGGGAAGGATGCTCGAACATCATCCAAAACCCGGATGGCCTCTTCAGGATGTTCTGTTTCAAGCAACATTCTAGCCTTTACTACCATAATCATCGGTTTTTCGTCATCGGGAGTTGTTTTCTCAATTAAGTCGAATTGCTCTTGAAACGTTATCGGATCATTTTTGTGTAAAGCAATTAGAGCTAGAACGAGAAGAATATTTGGGTTATCCGGCATGAGCGCAAAGGCTTGATTTACCAACTTTTCTGCTTTCTCATAGTGGCCGATTTCCATATAGTTCCATGCGTCTTCCATGATTTTCTCGAGTTTACCGCCGTATTTGCGCATTAAGTCGTATTCTCGGCGTTTGAGCGGATCGCGTAGTGTCTCATAAGCCCGGCGAATCTGTTGAAATTCTTCCGGATGGGTTTCGGGAGGGAAGGACTTGACTGACTCAATATACTTTTGTTTGATTAACGCTTGGGAAGCATTGGCCCTCACTCCTAAGTTTTTATAAAAGTTCTCTGGTTTTGGTTTCAGTGACCGGCGCCGGGAAGGTTTTGCTGTTTCCATGTCGCTCCCCCTAAACTTCTAAGTCAATTAAAGTATCGGTTGCTTCATCGATAATAGTTTGTAAACGGTCAATATCTTCTCCCTCTAGGGTATCCTGTAAAGAAGAAATCAGTTTTTCAAGCCGGGTGCGTTCCTTGCCCTTGGATTCTTCCAACAAGTTTTTGGCCCGTTCCAATAAAGCGGCTGCTTCAGCATGCAGGACGGTAGGAGAATCGTCAACCTCTAGGAAGCCATCACCTTCGTCCTCTAGAAACTCTTCCAACAAGTCCCAATCATCATCATCACCATCGTCGTAATCGTCGTCATCGTTGTCGAAGTCGCCTTTGGCGCTCTTATTAAATAACGCTTCTAACTTAGCCGCGCTTTCGGCAAAGGCCTCTTGGGAATCACGGTTCAAAGCATCCTGTACTGTAACACTCATGGCTTTACTAGTCGAAACACACTTGGCGGTCACTTCCAGAATTCCATTCAAGTTATAACGGTAAGTTACCTCGATTTCTTCCGCCCCGGCTTGGTTGGCTGGAATTCCAGCTAAGAGAAACTCTCCTAACTGATGGTTGTGTTTTACCCATTCGTGTTCCCCTTGATAGATTTCGATCGAGGCGGTTGTTTGACCGTCGGCTGCAGTATAAACTATGTCGGAGCGAGTTACCGGTATTGTGGTGTTGCGTGGAAGGATCACGTGGAATCCTCCTGGTCGTAGGTTATGTCCTTTCCACTCCTTCAAGACGGCAATCCCCATGGAAAAAGGTGCCACATCCGTGGCTATCAGACCACTTTCCGCTAACGCCCCGGATTTTAGACCGGCTTGGACAGCGGCCCCGAGAGCCACCGCCTCATCTGGATGAACATCCGTGCGGGGTTCCTTATCAAAATAATCACGAATGATTTCATGAATACGAGGAATACGTGTTGAGCCGCCTACCAGTAAGATCTCATCAATATCATTGGGTTTTAGACTGGCGTCCTGTAAAACATTCCGCACACAAGACAGCGTTTCCAGCAACAGGGTATCGATGAGAGCAATAAACTGGGCGCGTGTAAATTCGGCATGTAGTCCCACCGGATGGTTATTTTGCACAGTAACCAAGGGTAACGCTATGGTTACAGCTTCCTCCGAGGATAAAGTTATCTTAATTTTTTCGGCTTCGGCTTTAAGTAGAGCTTTGGCGCGCAGATCTAGGCGCGGATCGACACCATGCTCCTCAAGCATCCGCTCGGCCAACCAATCAACAATCTTCCAATCGAAATCTTCACCGCCAAGATGGCTGTTTCCTGTTGAGGCTTTGACTTCAAGTAGTCCGCTCATCATTTCGATGACTGAGACGTCGAAGGTCCCGCCACCTAAATCATAGACAAGAACGTGACGGTCTTCATCTAAATGGGCCAGTCCAAAGGCCAAGGCAGCTGCCGTCGGTTCGTTGATAATGCGTTCAACAATAAACCCGGCCAGCTCTCCGGCTTGTTTCGTTGCTCGACGCTGTTCGTCCGTAAAGTAGGCTGGCACAGTGATTACGGCCTCTTTCTCGCCTTCGCCGAAATGTGCATCAACATAGCTTTTTAGTTCTTTGAGAATCAATGCGGAAATCTCCTGTGGGAGTAAGTCTTGTCCGGCAAGGGAGATTCGTTCTGAAGAACCCATCTTCCGTTTGACCGCAGCCATGGTACGATCAGGCATTGCAATAAGGGCTGAGCGCGCATCCTCTCCTACGATGACATTTCCCTGAAGGTCAATCAAGACCACGGAAGGGATAATTCTCTTATTGTGGGGAGCAGGTACAATGTCCGGTTTGCCCCTGTGTATGTAGGCGACCGCCGAGGTGGTTGTTCCTAAATCGATCCCAACAATCGGACGAAAACTCTGTTGTTGATTTGCCTCTTTACTCTTACTCAATGTCATCCTCCTCATATGTAATCACTTGAGCTTTGCGAAGAAGTCTGCCGTCATTATCAATAAAGCCGCGTTTGACTACTTCTGCTACTTCATAAGGCAGGGGAATCCGGGTGCTTTCTTCATTTGGCATATCGGCTATGACCTGCTGGCGGGCCACAGTCCCGATGGATTCTGCCACCTTTGGGTTAAAACTAGTGCCAAGCATCTTTATTTCGCGGATACCGTGAATCTGCAAGGCCTGTAAGATTTGACTTGTCCACTTTCTTAGTAATTCTTGCCACAATTCTTGCTCGTGGTTTCGCAAATTTGAAGCTAAAAGATCCAAGTCATCCAACCAAACTAGAAGGATTTCGGTTACATGTTCTATCTGTTGTTCGAGGGTATCCAACCGGGATTTATCTAATGTATGATCAAATTGCCATTGTTGAACAACATCTAAACCAGTACCTAACCCCTCCAATTTCCCCTGAACATCTTGCCCTGATTTATACTGAAGACGGCCCAGCTTGCGTATCTGATCACCGATTTCTGTGATCTGTTCTGTATTGCCGGTTACTTGTTGATAGAGAAGGGTTAGGTGTTGGCTGATTGGTGTCAGTAGTTCTTGTACCTGTGCCAGAGTCTTATTCTTTTTGCTGCTCCAAAATTTCCATCTCATGTATTAATCTCCCTATTATAGTTCGTAATCTTTCTAATTGCTCAATATTCGACTATCATTATCCATTTTATCATTATATCTTTTGGTATGGCTAGGCTTGTTAGAGCGTGAGACAACGAAAAAAAGCACCTCAAAACTATTTTAGCAAAATAATTACCACAAAACAAAAAATATAAGTTTTCAGTTTACTCCTTTACTTGTTTAACATAAGAATGTTTGGTTTACCCCAAGATTAAAGCGCTTCACTGAGGATGTTACTCTTCGTCTTGATCCTGGTCGTCAACAGCAAATTCAAGGTAGCAATTATGGCTCCGCCGATAAACACATACTCATAGCCCAGAACTGTCCAGATAAACCCGCCTAGAAAGGGTACAAACATGGAAACTACATGATCAATGGTTATTCCCATGGACAACGTAGGAGAAACATCCTCGGCACTCAGGGCTATTTTCTTAAGATAGGTTGCTCTAGCCATACTCACTGCGGCAAGCATTTGATCCAGAACAAATAGAGCACAGATGACGTACAAAGCGATGTTCCCCAGCCCCAAATTCTCAAATATACCTTTGGTAAAGGCATAACCTAAGCAGATAAAAATCAAAGAGACTGCTTCTCCCGCCAGAACGAAGCGTTCCCCCACATTGTCAATCAGGTGACCGATAAAGGGTTTAAAAAAGATCCCGAGTCCGGCTATAAAAAAGCTTAAGATGGCAAAGGTTCCGACTCCTTGGTCGAAGACTTTAATAAGTACCCAAGGTCCGAAGGTGATAAAAATCTGTTTCCTTGCGCCAAAAAGGATACTCAAAGCATAGAAGACTTTATATTCTTTGCGAAGAACAAAGCGTTTTCCAACTCGTTTCCCTGAATGAGTAGGTTTCATTGATAGAATAAGTACAGCTGAAACGAAGAAGCCCACTGCAGCAAGAGAGAAAGCTAAATGATAGTCGATTTTGATATGCCTAAATAAGAGAGCGGTAACCAAACTTGTAATGAGAAAAACGGCCGTGTTGACTGAGTTAATCTGGCCTAGCCGTTTGCCCATTTGACTCTCGTGAGCTAGATTCATAACGATACTGTTAGACATGGGCATAAATAAATGCTGACCCATACTGTAAATTGTGAGCCACCCAATCATCGGAAGGTATTCCGGCGACCAGAAGGCTAGACCCAGAGCCCCTAATCCGCCAAGGAGGTTCGCTATAGCAGCCGTCCGAACATCTCCTAAGGAGAACAAAAGACCTGTCATAAAAACTACTGCAAACCCTGGAAATTCCCGAGGAATCTCAAGAAAGGTTCTCTGGCTTATGGTCAAGTGATAACTATCATTAAGAAAGTTATTAAAAAAGGAAGTATCAATACTTTGACTAATCCCTAAAACGGCGCTGGCCAGCAAGAATAACACAAAATCTCTTTTTCCTAATCCCCACATAGTTTAATCCTCTTAATCTTTCAAATTAGTTATCTTTTAATTCGGTTTGAAGGGCGAATAATCCTGCAATTATTAATTTAGGGTATAAATTATCAAATGCAGGGGATGTAGAATCATGATAAATACAAGGGTGACATCTGGATTCAACTCTTTCACTTAATAAGACAAAGATCCTTTCGGCTATGAAAGGATCTTTTCTTTAAGGCAACGGAGGATTAGAACGAAACCTAACAATGATATCAAGCAGTTCTTCCAGCAGATCCGGTGAAAGGCCAGCTTTTTTCGCTTTTTGGACAAGACGGAGGTAGGTTTGGTTTTCTTCCCTAACAATAAATGGCGAAAGCTGATCATTATCTCGAGGTTCTAAAGAACGTTCGTAATTCAATACATGTTCTAGGGCGGATTCGCTGTTTAAAAAGACAGACGGGGAAATCTCAAGGGCCTGTGCCAAGCGACGAATAGTATCTATACCGGTGGACATGCGTTTTCCGGTCTCGAGTTGGCTGATAAGACTACGTGCAACCCCGGATCTTTGAGATAATTCCCTACCACTTAAACCTTTTGTTAGTCTTATTTCTCTAAGTTTTTTTCCGAGTTCTGGCACGGATTTGTCCACCTTCCCTAAATACTTACCCAATTTTCTCATTTCTTATCTACCTTGCTAATAAGACAACTGAAGTTGTTGTTCTTTTTTTTTAAATAAACTCCTTTAATGTTCGCAAAATAGGACCAGAGTATGCTATAATGTTTAAAAATGAGAATTATAATTGGTAAAATGAGTAGAGGAGGAGTCCGGATGTGAATAGATGTCATCTTGGCCATAACTTAAAGAAATGGCGGTTAAGGCGAGGAATAACTCTACGAGAGTTGGAACGAAAAATTGGTTTGAAAAAGTATTATCTATTAAAGGTCGAACAGGGGCTACACAAAGGTACACCAAATATATGGATTAGGTTGACAAAGGAACTAAATGTCTCGCTTGAACAATTTGCATCAGATTGTACAGAATCATCCGTTGAAACGGTCAAGTATAATCTAAAGAAGGAAAGAATTATACCGCCTGATATAGGAAAAATATAGTTCGTAATTGAAAAGGAGTTCATTTATGTGTTAATAGACAAAAAGAAATACCTATTCTATTCCAAAACTATTTATGGTATAGGTTCCAATATCTTTATATTTTATATCACTATTTAATGTTTTACGTAGACATAACCGGGCTTTGTGTAAGCGCCATTTAACTAACTCTATAGAACAACCTAAAATTTCGGAAACTTCCTTGGTTGAACAACCATTAATTTCTCTTAAAACAAAGACTTCTTTCTGCTGATCAGGTAATTGTGCTATGGATCGAAATATAAGATCCCTTGTTGCAGTTTTTTGGCAGGCTCGGTCTGGGTCCTGAGAGGTATCAACCTTTGAGAAGTTCGGGTCGGTTTCCTCACTGACCAGCTCCTTACGAACGCAGCTTTTTCGTTGATGGTCAACTGTAACATTTACACCTATTCTATAGAGCCAAGTTGAGAATTTTGATTTTCCGTTAAACGAGTGTCTTGCTTGAAAGGCTTTAAGAAAAGTTTCCTGCGTTAGATCATGGGAGAGGTGGTAATCACCTGTCATACCGTAGATTAGATTTATTATCTTCTTTTGATTTTGGGAAATTATTTGTTCAAAGGAAAGTTCGCTTTCAAAGGAATCTGCTGAATATAGATTTTCTTTAATATTCACATTAGCCACTCCTTTAGGATTTAAGTTTGAATGTATATTGAACTTAACATGCCCAATTTATTTGACGAAAAAAGTCATAGTTTGGATAGTCGTTAATTTATTTTAACAGATTAAACCCTCGGATGTGATGGTCCGAGGGTTTTTCTTAAGAAGTACAATTTGGTTGTTGCTAATTATAGCATTCAGCGAGCATTCCTTTTGGTGCAGAAGTGCAACTTAGGTTTGCGCCAAAAACTTGGCGCAAACCTAGTTTTCTTTACCTACTTTGACATCTGTTGCTAATGAGCCGGTCGATTGAAATAGTTCCAGCCCCACTAATTAATAAGAAGAGTGCAACTAAGAAAAGGACAAATGCATATTCGACTCCACCCTTATCCATAAAGAAACCATTAGGCAGATGAACGGTAAAGGCTGCACCTAACATAACTAGAGCAATTCCCAGAGCAGCAGGTCTAGTTAAAAAACCTAAGATGAGAGCTATTCCGGCAAAAAACTCAAGAAAAATGACCAAACCAGCGATTGGAGGGGCCAAATGAACAGTTTGAGTTAAAAAACCCATGGTTCCATTCCAGCCATAACCCCCAAACCAGCCTAATAATTTTTGTGCTCCATGAGCGAAAAATACTATTCCAAGAGCAAGGCGCAAAAGTAGATCAGTTTGCAGTAAGCTCCCTGTAAAGACTTTTTCGCAGAAGCTTTGCTGATTAGTTAAAGTACCAACGACAGCAAATTTCTCGAAAATATCTTTTTTATGAGGATTTTTAGCCAAGTCAACGGTTAGATCTTGTCCTGCTTTTATCCCAGCATGTTCTCCATCTTTGAATAGACTAGAGACATCATAAACTTTCCCTTCATAACCTACATAGGCGGGTTTCCTAATTCCGTTAAAAGTACTTAATTGGTTAATTGTAAATTTCTTCATAATAATTACTCCTTATTTTTAGGGGGAAAATCAAACAAATTTTCAACCCATTTAATTCTTGCTTAGGCGGTACCAACCTAAGCTTTACAATTAAGACGGATTAAATCATTTTTGGATAGCGAAAAATTTAAGATTAATCATGTTGAAAATTGCAATCTTTAAATAGGGTATTTTGGAAATGTCAAGTTAAAATGATTTGCCTCGGCCAGCGATGGGCATTTCCATCTCTAATTTGCCGTTGCGAAAGCCATACATATTATCGTATAAGTTAAAAGTCGTGCAGCCATGGGATGGGTACAAAGCAATTTCCTCGCCGATTTCCCCTTTAATGGCTTGGCCATCGGCATGCGATATTATTCCGTACTCGTCACCTCCCGATTGAAAAATCCAATCGAAATCCGTCGAGGTGCGTTATTTAATTGTTTTTTGAATATTTAAAATAATTATTGCTATAAATTTATTTTCTAATATAATATAGATAATTGTTAAATCTTAAGCTATTATCCATATTGCTTCATTGAAATTCATAATCTTATTATTAAGATGATTGGGGATATGGTTAAATGGCTAATAGTATTATTACCCAATTGCAGCATATTTCACAGAAGTTTGAATAATTACTATCTAGAAATAGTTCTATATTGAACTATTTCTAGATAGTAATTATTTCTTTAATAAAGAGTCGGTTGATTTTTGGCTATAAGATTATTATCTTTGCATCTAAAACACGGATTGCAACAGCTTTAGCTCAACGAGTTTATTGCTAGAATTGTAATAGTTATTTCAGTGAGGTAATTTTAATGAAGCGAAACATGGTGTTAAAACACCACTATCAAGAGCCGAAAAAGAACTCTAAAATGTTACATGAGAGAGAATTATATTTCTGGCAAATGTATGAAAAGAATTCCAATGGAATTCTCCTTCAAAAGAATTTGAAGCTTTGCTAGAGAAACAAAATGCTTAAACGTCTCCTTCTTCAGGGACGATACAAATTAAGGTAAAAGGTGTAGAGCTATTATTACGGAACTGATGGAGTTTGCCACATGGAACATAGGCAAAGGAGCCAGTTTCTAATTCATAATCCGTTCCGTCTAAGTGAAGAGTGCCATGACCGTGGGTAATGTAGTTAATATGGGGCCAAGCATGGCTATGTTTTGGGGTATGGCCACCTTCACCGAGTTCGAAAGTATGCATGACATAGCCATCCCAACCTTCTCGGGGGGAGATAAGGACTCTTTTAATAGCATTTTTAATTTCGGGATGATTCATGCGCGTTGCCAGCACATCCCGCTCGTGGGAAATAATCATGGTGTGACCTCCTGTTTCTTTTCTGGAATTTGCATATCGAGTTTTATTATAAGACAAAATTCGAAAAAAGCCTATCCGAGGTTAAATACCGTGACTTTTTTCGTCACGGTATTTTAACCAACCATTTTAAGCTTCATCTTCCTCAGATTCGTCTTCAAAAGTAGTGAGAATTGAGTCTAATGGTTCACGTCCATCAGCAACGGCATTTACTTTGTCGACAAATTCCTTGCTGATTAAATGTTTAAGCGGTTGTTTTACAGTATTGAAATTTGTAACCCCCTGCCTAGCCATTTCATCCCATTCCCAATATAAACTTAAATAATCTTCTGCTGTTACTCTTGTTCGAACTGTATCTTCTTCAGGTACACATTCGAAATCTTCATCTTCACCCATAGTTCCATAATCACAGGTTAATTCTTCACCAGGGTAAATGTCTCTTGCAGCTAATTCAAACTCATATGCCGTAGCGATGCAACTCGGATGAAAGCTGTGATTCATGTACCTTGAGTGGTCCCAACAAAGGATATATTGGCCGTCATTATTTTGATATGAGTATTTATATACAATTTCCTGCCGAATTTCATCGAGGGAATCGATGTAATCCTCCTCAAGGATCATGTCTAAATCATCTAAAATCCAGACAATTGTTCCTTGAGGGATAAATTTTGTAGCAAATACTCCGAGACCTACTTCTTCACTTATAAAGCGAAGTTCTGTATCAGGATGCATCATGGTTCTAGTTCACACCCTCCCCTATAATAGAATAATGTACAATATGCACCAGTTTTGTGAAAGGTCACTTTCTATTTAAACCTCCTGTTTCAGTATATTCCTTCATTGCCCCGCGGTACCGCGGGGCTAAATGTCGTGTAGTGCAAACTTTACCCACAAATCCTTGATAATCTTGGGATGCAGTCAAATATTAGTTATATTTTAGTCTTATCCTCACAATTGAAGCACCTTGTCCATAGGATATAGTACAAACTTTTATTTGGAGTGATGAGAGTGGATAATAGATTCTTTAACAACTTTTCGGTTCTTGGAAGTGCTGGTGGTGTGGCGAAGGCTATATTATCTATTTTAAATAAATCTGCTCAAGATAAAAATGATCCAATTTATCCCTTTATTGTCAACTCAAAATTTAACTTAATAGATAATAAACAAAAGACCACAGATTATTATAGGGAACTATTTCCTAATTTGCATAATCTATTCACTTATAAATTTGACCTTAAAGACACCTTGATGTTTAAGGAACACCTTAGAAACACTCAAACAACCCTGGTTATTGATTGCTCATGCGCAGATACTGTGGATACGTTAAGGATTTGCGATGAATTAAGTATTAATTATATTAATACTGCCTTTGAAAATACAATGATAGATGAGGATGCATCATATGAGGGTTTCGGTTTAATTGAAAGGTATTATATATTTGAGAAGAATAAACATGAGTTTAAAAGATCAACGGCAATAATTGGCTCAGGAATGAATCCGGGCGTTGTGCAGTGGATGGCCTTAGACCTAATGAAAAAAAATCTAGATGAAAATCCACTTGGGTGTTATATAGTTGAACAGGATAATTCATTTTATGCTGACAAGACTTTAGCCAATAAGAAAACTATTTATACCACCTGGTCTCCGGAATGCTTTCTAGATGAAGCAATATCGGGTTATCCAATGTTCCTTAAACATCAGATGCCGCTTTTTTTATACGAAAATGTATATGACATTGATTTTATGGTATCGTTGGGAGAAAGAAATTTTTCGGGTTGCCTAATGGCGCATGAAGAAGCAATAACACTTGGGAAATTATTCGATATGGAAACGGGCTTTATTTATAAAATAAATGATCATACTTCAGAATTAATTCGAGCTAACCTTGACCATATTGATGATCTGTGGCAGTGGGATATGGAGGTGCTTGATCCTGCAATAGAAGAACTTGAAGGTGAGGATTTAGTCGGTGTACTTCTTGTTTATAAGGATAAAGAAAAGTTCATGTATAATGTTTTAAGTAATAAGGATGTTTTTAACAAATACAAAGTTAATGCAACTTATTTCCAAGTAGCCTGCGGAATATATGCTGCAATTTCAAGCTTACTGTTAGATAATCTTCCGCAAGGAATTTATTATGTAGACGAGCTATTGCTAAAGACAAATACAAACTATGGGAAATACCTGAATTATTATATGACTGATTTCGTTGTAGGAGAAAATAATACTTCCCAAGGAAGTCTACTGCAAAGGGTATGTCAATATAGACCTTAATCCACGTCTAAGACTCCCACTTCTATAAGTGGGAGTGGGAATCCCGTACTTTGCTTCGGTGGGGGGTAGACTCCCCCACCGAAGTCTCGATGTTCAACTTTAGTTGAACGAGTTCACTTTAAGATATTTACGACTCGTGCTCCTCTTTCGAGGGGCTTTTTTTAATATCTAGATATTTTCGGACTATAGTGGTGAGCCAATAGGAACCTTCATTCGTGTTGGTACGAATCAATTTTGCGGACAGACCCTCGATGCCTGTTGTCGCGAACTTCCACAAAAAAAAAGCCGCCATAATATGGCGACTTCACTGCACTTGACCTACAAAATGATGACCGGAAGTACGTTATCTTGCTCTAAGGGTATGGTGTTCAAATCCTCTCAACCGACCAACACAGGGCCTAAGGTTTAGCCCTCTTCTTGTATTTAGAAGAATAGCCACTCTACCCAAATATAAAGGCTTAGTAAACTAATAAGCAGCCCAATAGGAATTACCCTTATGGTTACCTTGAAAAAATCTGTCCAACTGATCTTAATCCTGTTTTTCCTTAGCAGGAACATCCAAATGAGGGACGCTAGAGTTCCCGTCGGAGTAATCAATGAGCCTATATCCGCACCGATAATGTTTGCCAGATAGGCGATCTGTAACGTGGGTATATCCAGTCCCATTCCTGTAAGGGTGAAGGTCCCGATCATGACCGATGGAAGATTATTGAATAAATTTGACATCACCGTAAGCAACCCTCCGCTGATCAGAATAGCGTTCAAATGATTGGCTAATATGAGTTCGCGAAGAAGTTCTACGATCAGTGCGGTTAAACCGATATTATGCAGGCCGTAAACGACGACATAGATACTGAAGGCGAATAAAATGATATGCCAAGGCGTTTTCTTTACAATATCGTACGGCCCTATACCTTTCCGGTACCATCTATATCCAATGAGCAACAGGGCACCGGAGGTACCGATCCATTCAATAGGGATGTCAAAGCTCGCGCCTATAAATAGACCAGCTCTAACCAGGGTGACAATAGCGATGCAAACTGTGAACATTGACATGTCGATTACAGCCGAATTAGCGTTGTCTGCTAATGAATGGCGATGATGATCATGAGGAGGTCGATGAGGAGGACGAGGAGGATGAGGAGGATGCAGACCAGGCAGAACACAGTCGTGGCCACGCCCATGAAGAAGCCCGACCAGCTCGC
>ORJL010787363.1_pt1 | contig 29936 bp, 22 predicted proteins | sample 1779941 | NCBI WGS metagenome assembly ORJL01 (sample SAMEA104232317, study PRJEB22302) | groundwater metagenome | biome: forest; feature: aquifer; material: groundwater | place: USA | collected 2011-08-07 | depth 5.8 m
AATCCATCTTCCTTTATTTTCTTTTACAAAATTTTCTGCGTGATCTAATAATTGTTTTCCTATTCCTTTATTCTGTCCGCTGTTGTCAACAACAATCCAGAACAGATCAAATACGCCGTCGGTTAACGCTCTCTTGCCGATACAATGATAACCGGCAATCTTTCCGTCATTTTCAAATATAAAAACATTGTAATACTCATGATTCGGATTTGCAATCGCTTCATCTATTAATTCAACTGCAACTTTCTTCTCCTCTACACTAAAATTATTTGTCTGCTCAATAATAGAAACTAACCGTTCTCTATCGTTAGCTTGCAGCTTGCGTATCATAAGCCATTCTCTTCAATGCGAACTTTGAAATCGTATAGAGCAATTGGTCATAATTAATTCCTGCTGCTGTTGCTGCACGAACAAACCCTGTATCCGGAGAAATATCCGGATTAGGATTCACTTCAATTACATAAGGAACATTTCTTTGGTTCAGTCTTATATCAACACGGGCATAATCTCTGCATTCTAATGCTTCGAATGCTTCGCCTGCCATTTTTTCAACTTTTAGTTTGATGTTCTCATCCAGATCTGTCGGACACTTTGGTGTTGTATGTTTGAAATAAGTACTGTTGGGTGACCATTTAGCTTCATAAGTAACTATCTTAGGAAGTTCATCCGGTAATCCATCAAAACGGATTTCGGAGATCGGAAGAATTTTCTCACCAAGAATCGCAACATTCAATTCGCGTCCTTCAATATATTCTTCAATCAAAACTTCCTGGTTGAAAGAAGTAAAAAGATAATTTAATCTTTCCAACATAGCATCGAAATTCTGTACAACTGAAAATTCCGAAATGCCGATACTTGCATCTTCACGTGCAAGTTTTAGTATAACCGGAAATCTTAAAGTGATTTTATTTTTATCCGGGACTTCGTTTACTTCAGTAATAAAATGTTTTGGAGTTCTTATACCGTGTGATTGAAGAATCTGTTTAGTTCTGGATTTGATCAGGCAATTACCAAGAGCGATTGCTCCGTTGCCTGTGTATGGTATTCCGAGAATATCAAAAAGTCCGGCAATGTAGCTTTCAAGATTTGTGTTGCCTTCTACCGATTCAACGAAATTAAAAATTGCATCGGGAGAATAATTTAATATTTTTTTAATTGCACTCTTGATATCGCTGTTAACGGCAAGTGTTTCAACGCTCATATATTTCTTTGAGAGGGATTTCTTGATCATAGCAATCTGTTTTAAGAATTCCCTTTCGGAAAGATCCACATTATCTTTTGAGTCGGTTATATTCTTACCAAGATAGTTGTCATAGTATCTGGTCGGTTCGTTATAACAGATCAATATTTTTTGTTCAAAATTCATATTAAGCTGTATCTTCTTGCTGCAGTGAATAATACTTTGTTTATCATTTCTTCATAAGAAAGACCGCTGGTTCTTGCCGCTTTAGGAAAACATGAGTTGTCCTTCGGATCTGGAAGAATTCCGGGCAGTGGATTGATTTCAATTATATTCGGTTCGCCGTTCGCATCAAGGCGGATATCTATTCTACTCCAATCGCGGCATCTTAATACTTTATAAGTTCTCAAAGCTATGTTTGTAATTTTTTCTTGCAGACTTGCATCTATATGAGCAGGACAGGAAAAGATATTCAACGGGTTATCGCGCGTATCAACAATCCACTTTGCTTCGTACGAGTAGATTGGAGCCAATTCTTTTGGCAGCTCGCTTAAATTTATCTCAACTATAGGCAGAACCTCAGCATCCTCACCATTTCCAATAATAGCAACGGTAAATTCACGTCCCGGAAGAAATTCTTCAACAAGGAACGGTTGATTATAAGATTGAAGATTGTTAATCAAATTCTCTTTTAGTTTATCCAAACTGTTTAATAGGGAAGAATTGAAAATACCTTTGCCGGAACCTTCTGCTACAGGCTTAACAATTACAGGAAAACGTAAATCAAAGTTCTTCAAATCGGAAATTGATTCTACAAGAAGGAATTTTGCAGTCGGAATTTTGTAATAGGATAAAACTTCTTTGGTCCTGGCTTTGTCAAGACAGGTAGCCAACGTTAAAGGATCGGAACCGGTGTAAGGAATTTGCAGCATGTCAAGCATCGCGGGTATCTGAGCTTCACGACTTATGCCGTTTGAACACTCAGCTACATTAAAAACCAAATCGGGTTGTAACTTTTTAAATTTTTCGAATGCGTTATCATCAGCTTCAACCAAAGTTACGTCATGAAACAGTTCAAGAGAATCTTTTAATGCATTAATAGTCTCGATCGTATCCCACTCAGCATAAGTTTCGTTGTAAGAAATTGATGATTTTGAGTTTAGAGTGAGAGGTGTTGTGGCGGAAAAATTTTTTTCTTCCGGTTTGACGTTATATGTAAGAGCAATTTTTAATTTTTTATTTGGTAGATAAGAACTAATAACATTTCCTTAATTTTTTCTGATTGAAATATAATCATTTAAAAATTTTTTGCAAGAAATTGTTAGAAAAATTTTTCGGAAAAATATTTTTTGGCACGAGTAATGTAGATGCGAAAAAAAATATTTATGATCGGAGTGTCCGGAGGAAAATTTTTTTAGAGAGAGTTAGTTAGGCAGTCCGGGCGAAGTGAATATGATCGGAATAATTTTCCTTGAGAGTTTTTTTTATGATTGAATTATTTTGACCGGAGAGATTGCTGCTGTTCTCAATAATTTTAAAAGCGGTTTCTCTTGCATCAGATAAAATTTTTGTGTCTTCAATAACATTAGCATATTTTAATTCCGGTAAACCGCTTTGTTGAGTGCCAAAAATATTTCCCGGCCCGCGTAATTTTAAATCTATCTCAGCAAGATCAAACCCGCTTGAGTATTTAACCATCGAGTTCAAACGAATGATTGATTTATTTCTTTCAATTTGTTCCGGAGACAGGTAGTCAAAATTAAAATTGAATTGATTTGACCTTACAGCAAGTTCATCTTTAGCAACAAGCAAGCAGTAAGCTTGTCTGTCGCTTCTTCCAACTCTTCCACGTAATTGATGAAGTTGTGATAATCCAAATCTGAATGCATCATTGATGACAATTATATTCGCATCGGGTATATCAATTCCGACCTCAATTACAGTGGTTGAAACGAGCACATCATATTTCTTGGCAGCAAACTCGAACATTATCTTTTCTTTGTCCTGCCAGCTCATTCGTCCGTGAATCAAGCACAATCTCAATTCTTTTAATTGATTCGTCTTAAGCTCGTTAAAATATGTTTGAGCAGCTTTCAATTCTATCTTTTCTGATTCCTCTACAAGCGGGTAAACTAAAAATGTTTGATAACCATTTTTAACTTTTGATTTAATGAAATCATATATGTCGGGTAACTTACTCTCCCCGCGTAAATATGTTTTAATCGGTTTTCTATTCAACGGCATCTCATCTATAACAGATACATCAAGATCACCGTAAATTGTCATAGACAATGTACGCGGTATCGGTGTAGCAGTCATTATTAGCACATCAGACTGAAATCCTTTCTGAACTAAAGTTGATCTCTGCATCACTCCGAAGCGGTGCTGCTCATCTATAACAACAAGACCGGGTTTATGAAACTCTACATTCTCTTCGATCAGAGCGTGAGTGCCGATAATTATATTTGTCTTTCCTTCCCGGATATTACGCAAAACTTTTTCCCGCTCGGATTTTTTCTGTCCCCCGATCAATTCATCTACAATAAATCCGAACGGCTTCATTAATTCCGTGATCCTCTTAAAATGCTGATCAGCTAAAATTTCTGTCGGCGCCATAAGAACCGCTTGATAACCGTTCTCGACAACAATCAACATACTGATCAAGGCAACAATTGTTTTACCGCTGCCAACATCACCTTGAAGCAACCGGTTCATCGGTTTATTGCTTTCAAGATCTTTTCTAATCTCACTTAAGACTTTCAACTGTGAAGGAGTGAGAGTGAAGGGTAATGACTTTAGAAAACTTTTCAAAGGGACGACTTGAGCTTTAAAAGAAAAACCTTTTTTCTTCTCGCTGTGGAATTTTTTTCTTAGAGCAACAAGACATTCAAGATAAAATAGTTCCTCAAACTTTAAACGGTATTTTGCAATTTCCAAAGAAGGGTAATCTTTTGGGAAATGCATATTGCGGACAGTTTCAGTCAAAGCAAGAAGATTTTTTTCTTTTACAATATGATCCGGAAGAGTTTCAGTAAGCTCGTTCGAAAAAGATTCAACAGCTTGATGAATGATTCGCCGTAAACTTAGGTCGCCAAGATTTGTTTCCCGCAGCTCTTTTGCCATTCTGTAGAAGGGAATGATCTTTCCTGTATTTAAAAAATCTTTTGATTCTTTTTCCGCTAATCTGTCGAAATCCGGATGGACAAATTGCAAATGTCCGTATTTTGTTAAAACCGGTTTAGCAGAGATTGCAAAGTAATCGCTGGTTTTGAAAACATTCTTAAAATATTTTGCACCTTGAAACCAGACACATTCAAAAAATCCGGAAGCGTCTTTCATCCGGACCTTAAAGATTTGTTTCTTATGATAGTAATGTACTTCGGAATCAATCACTTGACCGATTATAGTTACTTCACCTTGATATCCTTCGATTAAATGCTGCACTACCTTTACAGTGTTTAAAAGGGTAGAACGATCTAAATATCTGGTTGGAAAGTAAAAGAGTAAATCTTTAATTGTGTTTATACCGATCTTAGAAAACGATTCAGCCCGTTTTGGCCCAACCGATTTTAAATATTGGACAGATGTAGAAAGTTTTTCGGGCATATCGTAGTTGTTAGGTTACGTTTATAACTGCAGCATAAATTTAATGACTTATCACTGTAAGTAATTCTGAAAAAGTCTCTGGATTTAGTTCTTCAAAAACTCTTTGTGATACTTTTAAATACTTCCACTGAGTATCTGTTAGTTCAGAAGCATTATTGCACCAATTAATAGCGGCGTTATCTTTTTGTTTAACTTCAATATCTTCTCTTCCTTTAGTTTCAACAATCCAATGTTCTTCATTATTAAGCCGAGCTACAAAATCGGGATAGTAGTTTCTCAAATTGGCAAGTGTATCAGTATATTCGATGCAGAAACCAAACTGCTCTGGAATTTTTGCAAATGCTTCAACATCTTCTGCGTGATTTAAGAACTTAGCGAAATTTCTTTCATATTCGTTAGAGCAAGCAACATAATTAAAAATACTTTTCTTTGATTCAATCAATAATTTTGAAAATGGAAAAGGCGTGGTAGAAGAGAGAAAACGATTTGGCGATAATAGTTCAGGTATTCTTTCCTGAACAATGATTTCTCTAAGAGCTTTTTCAAATTCTTTAGTTACAACATAATTTGCAACATTTGAACCGATTGATTTAATAATTATAGAATCATCTAAATCTACTTTATTACCAAATGCTTTGTACTCAAAAAATTCTTTTATCTTAGGCGCCAGAGCTGCGAACTGCGATGGTAATTTTATATTATCAGCGATTCTCCTCGCATAATAACCAATTATTTCTTGGGCGGTTTGTGCTTCCGGTAGAATGTATTCTCTTTCAAATAATTTTTCATCGGATAAAATATCTCGCCCCTCATAAATAAATGTTTTTGCCGGTCCTTCCGTTGATACAAAAGGTAGGGTATTGATCTTAAAATTCATTACATCCAAATTTGCTATTTCATCAGCTAACGACTTTTTTCTTGTCAACAATGGACTTAATTCCGGAATGCCAATATCTACAGAAGATTTATTCTTATCTGGTGATATTGTCGTGATTTGTAATTTGTCTTTACCGACTTCAAAAGTATCAAGTTTAAGTCCTTCGATTTTTTCAAGATCCTCTACAAATGATATAAAGGCATTATTACCAATTATATCTACGCGTTCTTTATAATCTGTTGTAATTTCTCTAAACATCATTCTTAATCCGCGACCAATAGTTTGCTCTGGAAGAATATTTGCTTTAGCTGTATAAGGACGCAGTCCGACTACTACTGTTACATTTTGAACATCCCATCCTTCACGAAGCATTAACACACTTACAATTGCATTAACCGGAGATTTCTCTTGGTCAACATCTCTTGCCAGCTTTCTTGCATCATCTAAATCATTTTTGCTTACCTCGCCTTTTCTATCAGTGTGAATAACCAAAGTTTTGTCTCCAGCAAACTCTGATGAATATTTTTTTCGTAACCATTCGGCAACATCATCAGCTTCTTCTGTTGAATTCATCATTACAAACAATATCGGTTTTTTATTAAGATTTTTTAGTTGTTCTGAATATTCTTTCCATCTTTCTACTCCGGCAGTAAGGAATCCAGTATATCGGATATGAGCTGTTGTAGATTTTGATTCTTGAATTTTCGATATACCTTTGACTGGTCTCTTAACAATATTATCAACTATAGCTTGTTTTAACGGATAATCAAATATGGTCCAAGCGAAAAGACCGCCTTTAGAATATCTTGGTGTTGCAGAAAAATCTAATTGCGATATAAGTTTTTTATTTGAATCGAGATATAATTTTCTAATAATATTATTCCATTCGTTTTCTTCATCATGAGTATGATGAGCTTCGTCATTAAGAACGATTACATTTTCTTTTCTATTAATTATTCTTGTATCAAAATCTGTTATTTCTAATTTCTTTGTCGGTGGTTTTTCACCAAGCAATGCGGTTAGTATCTCCGGTTCGCTGGAATTATTTTTAGATATTCTTTCATAAAACTGCTGAATGTTAGTTAAGTAAATCGCTCCTTCGCTATGCGCTCTCTCAGAATCACCGCGAGTGTAACTTTCAAGATCCCAAAATAGACTATAGTGTTTGGGAAATAATGGATCGGTTCTGAATATCATACCATTTTGGAAATCCATTGAGAGTCTTTCAAATACAATTACATTAGGTGCGATAATTAAAAAGGTTTTTGCATACTCTTCTGTGTTTTCGCGAACCGCATTAAAGTATTGCCAAGCAATTGCAAGAGCCATAACCTTTGTTTTACCACTGCCGGTTGCCATCTTAATACAATAACGAGAAAAATCATCATAAGGAGGTAATCGCAAATTCTTTGAATCGTAAGCATATCTTTCCAACAACTCTTTTCTTGAGCGGACTTTCTCAACTTCGTAAACATAAATCAATGTTTCAATAGCTTCTCTTTGTGCTGAATGATAATAGAATGGTCTTCCATTTGGTAATCTATGATCTGTTCTAAACCAAAAATTTAGAAGTTCTCTTGTAGTTTGTGTAATTCCTTTATAATTATCTTCACGCCAAACTGCAACTGCATTTCTGAGAGCCGGAACGCAAGGAGCGGTAGATAGATAATCTTGAACATCAAATAAACCGCTCTGTTTTGTTTTTGATTTTTTTAGTTTCATTATACTTGTAGTATCAATTCTATTACATTATTTTTGTATTGGAATTGGCTGAAACTCGAACTGTCACCTTTATGGATGGCGTTTCCGATAAACCTGCCTATCGGTAGACAAGGTCGGAATAGGGTTTCAGTTTTTATTATAATTTCTATAACCCCCTTTGTTCATTTCTATAACTCCATATAATAATTCTATGAGTGTTTCATAGATATTGTAGTTACAACTTTTTGATGAACTCGATTATATGGTTAAACGTAGAATGGTTAAGGTCCCAAATCCCAGCTTCAACTGATTCTCCTAATCTTTTATCAGGGTCATTAATAATCGAAGCCAAATAAGTATGAACCTTAGCTTTACTGATTTGATTCGGCACATTGCCTTGTTTTTCTTGAACACATTCAAAATATTTTTCAACACATTCAAATAACGGATTGTCACTAATTGAATTTAAAAAAACATCTTCGAGGGAACCCGTTTTTAAATTACCTGGTAGAATTAAAACTGCGATAGCAGGCTTGCCAGATGTCTTTTCATCTTCTCTTGTTGGTTTACTTAAGCCACTATTTTCAAGTGCCGAACAGACGCTCTGAAAAGCAGAATTTGCATTGCTATCCGCATCTCTAATAATTCCAATGGAGAATATTTTTCCGTTAATAAACTTTGGATCTTTTGTAAAAACATTTTTTAAATAATTAGGTAGGACACTTTTTCCTCCGAAGGGTATTATTTGTATGTCAGTTATTTCTAAATTTCTAAATAATGTTTTAAATACCCATCTCTCATCGTCCCCTTCAACAAATAGTAATTTCTCCTTTTCTATTTTTGGAGGTTCATTTTGTTTACTCATCCCCTAATCTCCCACCCCGTTTCAAACACTGTTGAAAGAGCTTCTAAATCATAAGGGACTGCTGTAATCTCATCATCAATCCTGTCCAATCGAATAACAGATAGCTCTTTGGACTTTAACACATTGAAGGCATCGAAAAATGAACGAACACATTCATTACTGTGTGTTGTAGCAAATATTTGTACATTATATTTATTGGCAAGCTCAATAATTGCTTCGAATACATCTTTCATTACAGAATAATGAAGCCCATTTTCGATCTCATCAATTAAAACAATTCCATTTGGAACAGCAGTAATTGCTAGGGAAAGAGTCAATATTTTTGATGTACCTTCCCCCATTAACTGTATTGGTATCGCTTGTCCAATTCCAATGTCACCATATATGCTAGAAATTGGCCCTTGTGGTACTACACTTAGTCTCTTCAATCGAGGTTCAACTTTCCTTAGAATTTCAATGATATCATCAGTTTCTCCTTTTACATCAAGCTGACCATATCTTTCAGAATCTTCTTTTCCACCACCCTTTCCCCCTGAGAGTACAAAGATTCCTGTTAGATCAGAATTCTTTAGATTTTCAAATGTAATTCCCTCATCTCCAATGATTGCGTATGAGCTTGAGTATTGATTATGTGTATCATAATACTTCAGTTCTATCCTATCTTGAGGAGAAGTTGAAGTTAAAATACTTGTTTCGCTTTCTTTTCTTTTTTTGTCAGTTGGTTTGACAATTTTTGTTGCTTCCGCCGACACTAATTTAATTTCAAGTCGTCTAGACTTGTGTTTTATATCATGCGAGGAAATTGTGATTGTTTCGTTAGTATTAAAATTAAAGAAAAGAGGACTCCATAGTGAATCAACAGTAAATGGTACTTTTAGGATACCTCTGAAAACATTAATTTTAACAGGTAGTTCTGGGTTTTTAGAACCAATGTGTAAAAATAATGATTCGAGTAAGGCTGTTTTACCAACATTATTTTTACCAATTATTAAATTAAAGTTTTTGCAATCTTCTATTTGAAGCGATCTAAACCCTCTAAAATTTTCGATTGAAATTTTATTTAGCATTTTATTACTCCCTTAAAAACTTAGCAAAAATACTACTTTATCTCCACACTTAACACTTTCGTAGTGTCGTTCCCAAGTATATCAATCACCTTTACAAGTACAGTGTAGTTTCCTTTTTCTTCGTAAGTGTGTTTAATGCTCAAATCTATTTTCGGTTCTTTTTTTGTGCGGTAGCTTTGCCATTCGTTGTGGAATGTATCATCGCGGTAATTCCAATCAACAGCCCAGTAATCTATCCATTGTGACCAGTGTGAAATTGCTGATTGCACTTCCTGCGGAACATCATCCGGCGGAATAATAAAATCTTTCAATGTCAGTTCAAGTTCTTTCCCTTTAGCTTTTGATTTTACAGAAAGAGCGGCGAGCTCAAAAAAATGAATGTCGCCTTGCTCAACTGCTTTCTTTTCTAAAACCTCGTGTGGAATTTTTTTGAATTTGAGATCAACTTTATTTGCTGCCGCATGTTGAACTGCAGTTTCATTCAAATCAAATGCAAATTCCCATCCGAGAATATCAATTCCATTCACTCTGTAATTGTCATTGCGAGACCCGCCTTGGCGGGTCGTGGCAATCTCTTTTTCCGGTTTTGGGCTTGCTTCGTTCGCTTCGCTCTCTCGCAATGACTCTGAACCTTTGCCAACACTCTTCCAAAACTCTTGAATGATGGACTTAACATCTCCAAGCGAAATAGGTGCATCTACGGAACCAACATGTATCATTCTTCCGGCTTTTATTCCGTGCTGCCATACGTAACTGTTTAACGGAGTGCCATGATAAAGTTCTATTATAAAATTGCGGTAAGCTTTTTCTTGTTTAACTCTATCTTCAGGGCTGTCAAACTCTGAAGCGATCCACTCTTGCCGTTCGTATTTGCCAAGGTTTTGTACAACAAATGGTTTTACTTTTGGTATGCCTAATAAACGTTTGCGCGTTGTATGTATTGCAAATCTGCCAAGGTCGCATACAATCCATTTGCGGTTTAATTTTTCTGCAACTGCGGCTGTTGTACCGGAACCGCAGAAACAATCTAAAACTAAGTCTCCTTCGTTTGTGGATGCTTTAATTATGCGTTGGAGCAATGCTTCGGGTTTTTGGGTAGGATAGTTAAGATACTCAGGTCCACGGTTGACAGTCTGAAATCCAATAATGTCAGTCCAGACGTCTGTGATTGGTCGTCCTTTTGATTGTTCAAGATAGACTATTCGCTCGGATCCATTTTCATTATAAATTTTATATGGTTTTCCTTCTTTATCAAATTTATCATATCGTTTAATTGTTCTTTCATCAAGTGGAAGAAATTGCTTATTAAATGTATAGTTTTCTCCTTTACTAAATAGCAGAATTGTATCGTGTCCACGGATCCAAAGATTTGCTTGTGCCTTGAAACCCGAAGAAGTTTCTATGGACCAAATAATTTCCCGCAATAATTTTTCATACCCAAAAACTTCATCAAGAACCGCTTTAGCATAATGCCCAACATGCCAATCAAGATGCACATAAATACTCCCATCTTCGGCAAGCAGTTCTCGTAAAAGAATTATAGTTTCATAAAACCATTGTAGGTAACTATCAAGTCCTTTACCCCAGGTATCGCGGTAAGCTTTCTGTTCAATAATACTCGGCTGTTTAATAAAGGTTGTAGTTTCATCTTCTTCGGTATCAGGGTGGTCGGGTATTGTAGCGGTAAAAGAAAAATCCGCACCAACGTTAAATGGCGGGTCAATATAAATTAGGTTTACTTTTCCAGCAAGCTCGGGTAATAAACTTGGCAGAACATATTTTTTATCACCCCAAATTAAACGGTTGCGCCACTCGGTTTCTCTTTTTTGCGTAAAGAAATCGAGATTCTTTTTTCTGTCTTCAGCGCTTTCGTTTACAGTTTCAATTGTCTGGAAGGGAAGTGAGATTCTGATAGGAGAATTTTTCTTACCGTCTTTATACTTTTCTTTCCAAATTAGTTCAGTCATTAAATGTAACCCGCATATTTGAGGAATAAATTAACGAATTCAGTGGGATAATGCTTAAATAATTTCTGTGAGATTTGTTTGAACATAACGGATAAATAGAAGTGTTTATTAAGTAACGAATATCAAGTATCCAGAACTACTCGTCTTCCGCTTTCATATCGCGGGTCATTAATTCGTAGGTAACTTTTGTAGCATCTCGATCTTCAAATAAAATTTTGTAAACTGCACTTGCAATTGGTGTTTCGATCTTATGTTTTTCTGAAAGCTGATGAACTGACCGGCAAGTTTCTACTCCTTCGGCAACCATAGCCATCTTTTTCAATACATCTTTTAATTTCTTACCGCGACCAATTTGTTCACCTACGTAACGGTTACGGCTATGCTTACTCATACAAGTTACAATTAAATCTCCCATACCTGATAAACCGGAAAACGTTTCCGGCTTAGCTCCAAACGCAATACCAAGTCGTGAGATCTCCGCTATACCGCGTGTCATAATAGCAGCTTTAGTATTGTCGCCAAACTTTGCACCATCAATAATCCCTGCGCCAATTGCAATAACATTTTTCAATGCTCCTCCATATTCAACACCAAGAATATCAGTTGATGAATAAACACGGAAGTAAGAAGTTATGAATGCAGATTGAATCTGCTTTGCTGTTGAGTAATCTCTAGATGCAGCTACAACAGCAGTTGGAATTTTTCTGGCAACTTCTTCTGCGTGGCTTGGTCCGGAAAGAACGCCAATCTGTGAGTAAGAAAGATGTTTTAGTTCATCTTTCACAATTTGAGAAACGGTAAGTAAAGTATCTTTTTCAATTCCTTTAGCAACGCTCACGAAAGTTGTATCAGCAAAATCAATACGTTTCATGTTGTGTAATACGCCGCGAATGAATTGAGAAGGAACAGCAAGAACTATCATGTGTTGATTTGTACAGCTTTCTTCAAGAGAATGAGTGATAGTAATTTCTTTGGGTATTTTTATTCCGGGTAGAAGGATTTTGTTTTCGCGAGTTCGACTTAATACTTTTGCATAATGACGCTTGTGTTCCCAAAGGGTAACTTCATGACCATTATGGTGGAGGAGAATTGCTAATGTAGTTCCCCAACTGCCGGCTCCGAGAACAGAAATTTTCATTTAACAGTATTCTTTTTTAAGAAGGAAATTTTACTCTCGCTTCCCTTAAGTATACGATCAATATTTTTTCTGTGTGTATAAATTACTAATAGGGCAAGAATTATACAGAACGGAAGAACTGTATGGTAGCCCTGAATATCAACGCCGAATAAATTTTCTCTAATTAAAAGTATTAATGGAACTGAGACAGCAGCCGCTAAAGAACCAAGTGAGATGTAACGCGATATTCCTGCAACGATAAAGAATATTCCAAGTGCAAGAGCCATATCAATTGTAACTAACATTATTAGAACACCTAGTCCGGTAGCAATACCTTTTCCACCGTGGAATCCTGCAAAGACGGTCCATATATGTCCAATTACTGCGGTTACACCGCAAATAATTTGAACGAGTGTAAAATCATCAAATGGGGTTATATTCTTAAAAGGAAAACTATCTAAATAAAAACGAGCTACAACAATTACCGCGAGAGCACCTTTAAGAGCATCCAGCAAAATAACAAGTATGCCGTACTTCCAACCTAATACTCTAAAAACATTTGATCCGCCGGCATTACCACTGCCGTGTTCTCTTATATCTATTCCACGAACAAGTTTACTAACTATAATACTTGTAGGAATCGAACCAACTAAGTAAGAAAGGATTACAACAAAAGCTAGATTTAACATTCGAAGTCCCTTAAAATTGTGTCAAAATTAGAGAAAAAGTATTTTAATAACAAGAGAGTTTCTCTTTCATAGATTTTCGGATAATATTTCGAATAGTTTAATGTCGTCTTGACTTGTAATTTTTAAGTTAAGTGATGAACCAATGACTATTCTAACTTTATACCCGGCACGATTAGCAAGCATTGATTCATCCGTTCCGATAAAATTTTCCTTCTCCGCTTGATTCATAGCATCCAAAAGAATTTTATAATGGAATACTTGCGGGGTTTGTGCATAATAAACATCTTGTCTATCAATATATGAAACAACTGAATCCATTCCTTTGATCAATGTATCTTTCGCTTTAATAGCAACCACAGCACTTCCGGATATTTTTGCTGATTCAATTGCTTTCGAAAGAACATCAAGCGGAAGCAGCGGACGTACTGCATCGTGCACAACAATTAAATCATTATCCTTTGCATTGATAGATTTTAATGCATTAAAAACCGATTGCTGGCGTTCTTCCCCGCCTTCCACAATCTTTGAAATCTTTGAGAATGAATAATTATTTTTTATCGTATGAAGGAGATCAAAATAATCTTTGCGCGCAGAGATTATTATCTCATCAATCAATTCGCATTTTTGAAAAACTTCTAAAGTGTAAGCAATAATTTCTTTTCCGTTGATACGGATATACTGCTTGGGCAGCGGATTGTTCATCCGCAAACCAGAGCCGCCCGATGGAATTATTGCAAATACTTTCATTAGACTATTAACATTGCATCGCCGTAACTTAAGAAGCGATAGCCGTCTTTTAATGCTTTCTTATAAGCTTTCATGATGAAATCATAACCGGCAAATGCGGCTGCAAGCATCATTAAAGTTGATTCCGGCTGATGGAAATTTGTTATCAACTTTTTTGTTACCTTAAACTCGTAAGGCGGAAAAATGAATTTATCGGTCCAACCGTAATTCGGTTTTGCAAATCCGTCTGCTGTTACACTACTTTCAACTGCACGACAAGTGCTTGTTCCAACAACAAAAACATTTTTCTTATCATCAAGAGCTTTATTGATAACTTTGGCTGTCTCTTCAGGAATTTCAAAATATTCGGAATCCATTCTATGCTTTGTAAGATCTTCAACTTCAACGGGACGGAAAGTACCAAGACCGATATGAAGAATTACAGGAACAACTTTTGCACCGAGCTTTTCAATCTTTTTAACAAGAGCAGGTGTGAAATGCAAACCGGCTGTAGGAGCGGCTACAGATCCATCAGTCTGTGCAAAGATTGTTTGGTAATTTTCTTTATCGGAAGCAACTGCATCGCGTTTGATGTAAGGGGGTAGAGGAGTATGCCCGATCTTTTCAATTGCTTTGAAGATATCTCCGGCATCTTCGTTAAAACGCACAGTTCTGCCTCGAGATGTAGTATTATCAATTACTTCACACCAAAGTTTATCATTAAAATAAATTCTATTTCCTATTCTTACTTTACGTGCAGGATCAACAATGACGTCCCAAATGTTTTCCTCCTTGTTCAATTCTCTAAGGACGAAAACTTCTATCTTCGCATTTGTCCGTTCTTTTTTTCCGAACAAACGGGCTTGTATAACTTTTGTTTGATTAACAACAACTACATCACCTTTCTGCATGTAGTTTACAAGCTCGGAAAATTTGTGATGTTCAATCTCACCGGTTGCACGGTTAAGAACCATCATGCTTGCTTTATCGCGCGGATTAACTGGATTCTTTGCGATCGCAGTTTTCGGCAAGTTGTACTTGAAATCTGATAACTTCATTTATTCTCCTCTTTTTTACTCTGACCCCGATTTATTGGGGGAAGAGTCTCAACTTGTGAACTTTGAGATTCTTCACCCGATGCTTCGATAAATCTCGGCATCGGATTCAGAATTACAATTTATTTATTTCTTATTTGATTTTTTTACTACAGCTTTCTTAACTGTTGGTTTTGCAGTTTTGTATTCTTTAACTACCGCATGAGCGGCTGCAAGTCTTGCAATAGGTACTCTGAAAGGTGAACAGCTTACATAGTTCAATCCTATCTTATGACAGAACTCAACAGATTTTGGTTCACCGCCATGCTCGCCGCAAATTCCAATTTTAAGATCCGGGCGGGTAGAACGTCCACCTTCGACAGCAATTTTCATTAAACTGCCAATTGCTTCTTGATCTATTGATTGGAATGGATCTTCATGCAGTATTTTCTTATCAAGATATTCAGGTAAGAATCCGCCGATATCATCCCGTGAGAAACCGAATCCCATTTGAGTTAGATCGTTCGTCCCGAATGAGAAAAATTGAGCAACCTCCGCAATCTTGTTAGCTGTTAATCAAGCACGAGGAATTTCAATCATTGTTCCGGTAAGATGCGGAATTTTCTTGATTCCAAATTTCTCACAAACTTCTGCATATACTTTTGGAATTATTTGGTATTGATGTTTGATCTCATTAACATGACAGGTAACCGGAATCATGATCTCTGGAAATGGTTTTTTACCTTCTTGCAATAATTCTGCAGTTGCCTCAAAGATCGCTCGAACTTGCATCTCTGTAATTTCAGGATACGTAATTCCAAGACGTACACCGCGGTGACCCATCATCGGATTGTTTTCATGTAATGAATCGGCTCGTTTAGTTAATTCATCCAAAGAGATCCCTAAGCTCGCAGCAAGTTTTTCTCTTTCATCTTGTCTTGTTGGTACGAATTCGTGAAGCGGAGGATCAAGAGTTCTAAATGTAACAGGATAACCGTTCATCGCTTCCATTGTACCTTTAACATCACGTTTTACGAAAGGGAACAATTCATCAAGCGCATTTCTTCTTTCCGTTTCGGTATTTGAGTGGATCATTTTACGAAGTTTGAATAACGGCTCTTCGGAATCTTTTCCATAGAACATATGCTCGGTTCTAAATAAGCCGATGCCTTCAGCACCGAATGCACGTGCACGAGCTGCATCTTCCGGTGTATCAGCATTTGTTCTAACTTTTAATTTTCTTACAGCATCACAAATTTTCATAAATGCTTGGAAGTCAGGGTTTTCTTCTGCAGCTTTGACCATAGGCAATTCACCAAGATATACAGTTCCTTTGGAACCATTTAGAGTAAGCCATTCACCTTCACGCACTGTATAATTTCCAACGGTAAAATATTTTTCATGATAATTTATTTTAACAGAACCTGCACCAACGATACAACATTTGCCCCAACCTCGCGCAACGAGTGCAGCGTGTGATGTCATTCCACCGCGGCCCGTAAGTATTGCTTGTGCAGCCCGCATTCCTTCAATGTCTTCCGGATTTGTTTCTTCACGTACAAGAATAACTCTCTTACCTTCTTTAGCCCAAGCCACAGCATCATTTGCTGAGAAAACAACTTGTCCTGATGCGCCGCCTGGTCCTGCAGGTAATCCCTTTACAATAATATTAGATGTGAGTTCTGCATTCGGATCTATAATCGGGTGAAGAAGTTCATCCAATTGTGAAGATTGGACTCGCATAACAGCTTCTTCTTTTGTAATTAATTTTTCTCTGTACATATCAACAGCCATTCTAACTGCAGCAGGTCCGTTTCTTTTTCCAACACGGCACTGAAGCATATAAAGTCTGCCTTCTTGAATTGTAAACTCAATATCAAGCATATCGTGATAATGTTTTTCAAGTGAGCGTTCTATTGCATAAAGCTGTTTGTAAGCAGGAACCATAGCTGTTTCGAGTGAAGGAAGATCGCGTGTATGATCAGTCTTTCCAATTTCATTAATTGGATTTGGTGTTCTGATGCCTGCAACTACATCTTCACCTTGCGCATTCGGCAGCCATTCGCCATAAAAATAATTCTCTCCTGTTGCAGGATTACGGGTGAATGCAACACCAGTTGCGGAGGTATCGCCCATATTTCCAAAAACCATTGATTGAACATTTACAGCAGTACCCCATTCATCGGGAATACTTTCAATTCTTCTGTAAGATATAGCGCGTTTACCCATCCAGCTTTGGAATACTGCAGAGACTGCTCCCCATAATTGATCCATGGGGTTTTCGGGAAATGGTTTGCCGAGAACTTCATAAACTTTTGCTTTGTAGATTTCTATAAGTTCTTTTAAATCGTCCGAACTTAGATCAGTATCACTCTTGGCTCCGCGAGCTTCTTTCATATTGTGAAGTTCTTTTTCTAATTGATAGCGGACACCTTTACCTTCTGCCGGTTCGATACCGGCAGCTTTTTCCATTACAACATCGGAATACATTTGGATCAAGCGGCGGTGTGAATCATAAACGAAACGGGGATTATTTGTCTTGGCTATTAAAGCTTCGCGTGTTTCATTATTCAAACCTACGTTTAATATTGTTTCCATCATACCGGGCATTGATGCACGAGCACCGGAGCGAACCGAAACGAGTAACGGGTTTACTTTGTCTCCAAACTTTGCGCCCATCTCTTTTTCAACTTTTGCAAGAGCAGCTTTAACTTGCTTATCAAGTTCTTTAGGATATTTTTTATTGTTCTTATAATATGTGGTACAGACTTCAGTTGTAATTGTAAAGCCTGCCGGAACCGGTAACCCGATATTAACCATTTCAGCCAGGTTTGCACCTTTGCCGCCGAGAAGTTCTTTCATGTCTGCTTTACCTTCAGCACGTTTGCCGCCGAAATAATAAACATACCTTTGTGTTGCTTTAGCCATTGATCTTTCCTCCAATAGTAGTTTTTCTTTTACTTTGTTTTGTTCATTGTTTTTATGATTTGTTCATTAAATAAATTTTGTTCATCAAGTTTGAGTTCGATCTTCAAATAAAAAATATCTATATCATCTAAATCTTTAGAGAATTTATTCAGTTTAACTGCATCTTTCTGAGTTGTTAAAACTGAATATGTATTTGTTTCGTAAAATTTCTTTCTGATATCCTGTACCTCTTTAAGAGTATATTTTTTATGATCCTGGAAAATCATTTTATTTGTGATATCAATTTCGTTCTTCTCAAGTACGTATAAGAATGAGAATGGAAGAGCCACACCGCATACGACCAAACTTTTCTGCCCCTGAAATTCATTCATATTAAAAAAGTGATGTGTTTTAACATCGTAAATTCCTTCTGCTTGATAATAACCGGTAAATACATTTTTTCCCTCGAAATATTTTTTCAATTTATCCGGTATCTCAATTTTATCAGAGAACTTTCTATTAATAATAACAATATCTGCTCGTTCAATAGAATCAAAAGGTTCTCTCATTAAACCAAGAGGAAGCAAACTCTGCTCAATTTGATCTGATTTATCTAAAAAGTTCTGATCAAAGATCACAACATCAACATCCCGGTGAATCCATCTATGCTGAAATGCATCATCAAGGATTATTGTATCAACTCCGGCATCATCAATAAATTTACGGGCTCCATTTACGCGTCTTTCGGAAACAGCAGTAGGAACTTGCAGCTCCTGGGACATGAAATACATTTCATCTCCGCATTCATCAACAGTTGAATATATATTTTTTCCGTCGCTGACATAAACGTATCCGATAGAACTTCTTCCGTAACCGCGGCTTAAAACTCCGACCTTTTTATTTATAGATTTCAAGTATGAAGCGATCATAATAACAGTTGGTGTTTTGCCGGAACCGCCGACTGTTAAATTTCCCACAGAGATTACAGTTGCATTTACCTTAACCGCATTGAATATATTTTTGTCAAAGAACCAGTTTCTTACTTTTATTATAAAAGAAAAAACTAACACTAAGGGCGATAATATCACTCTAAAAAAATTTAACACAACAGCAACGCATCCTTCTGCAATTTATTTAGGAGTGCTTCGCACTCAATTATTTTTTGATTTGTTTCATCATAACTGAGATTATCATCAATTAATACCGGATCAGAATAAAGCACAACAACTTTGGAAAATGGTTTGGGTATTTCGAAATGATCCCAGCTTTTTAGAACAAATTTTTTCTTAATGCCAATACCCACTAAAAATAAGGGCACATTAGTTTTTTTTGCCGAAACTACAGCACCGGCTTTCATTTTATAAATTGGTCCGCGTGGTCCATCCGGTGTAATTCCAAGAGAATAGTTCTCGCGGAGAAAATCAACCATTACAAATAACGCTTCATTTCCACCAATCGAACTGGAACCTCGTACAACTTTATAATTCCATTTCTCAAGTGTTTTTGCAAGGACTTCGCCGTCTTTACTTTGACTAACAAGTGCGGCAACATTTTCGTTCCTATGTAAATACCAGGCAATCATCATGCTGCCGTGCCAGAAAGCTAAAACAAAATTTTTCTTTTCACCAGCGAGTTTTGCAATTGTCCCGCCGTTAATAATTTTGATGCGCAGTGTTTTTATTAGCACTCTAACTGCAGCACTTGCAAATTGTATTCCAATATATCGAAGAAAATCTCTCTGAAAATCACTAAGCTTCATTTAACATTATATATATTTTTTGGGCGGTTTTTTTTGAAGCTCCGCTTCCGCCGAGTTTTTCTTTTATCAAACCAAGTTTCTGTTTGATTGAATTATATCTTTGCTTGTCTTTTAATATTGCCTCAGACTTCGAATAAATATTTTCAGTATTAACGTCGTACTGAATCAATTCGTCAATTACATTCTCACCAAGGATTATATTAGCCATAGCAATATTTTTAATCTGAACTAAAATTCTGCCGAGCCAATACGTTAAATAATTTGTTGAATAAACTACAATAAACGGAAGTTGAAACAGTCCCGCTTCAAGTGTAGATGTCCCGGATTTAATAATTCCGAAATGCGAATGCTTGAGCAAATCGTAAGTAGATCCTTTTACCAACCTGTAATTATTTTCGGTTGTTAAATTTGTGAATATACTCTCATCAATATTTTCTGAACAAGCAACAACAGTTTGTAAATTAAAATCTCTTGAAAGTTTTACAGCAGCGTTAATGCACTTTGGAAATATTTTTTTGATCTCATGTTTTCTGCTTCCGGGTAAAATGAGCAGTATTTCTTTACCTTCTTCTAAATTTAATTTTTTGTAAAGTTCTTCTTTGTTCATTAACGAGTAATTCTCAACATGTTCAACCAAAGGATGGCCAAAATACTCAACGTCAACATTATACTTACGGTACATCTTTTCTTCGAACGGGAATACAACTATCATTTTGTCAACAACTTCTCTGATTTTATCAATTCTGCCTTTACCCCAAGCCCATACTTGCGGTGATATGTAATAGATAACTTTTTTACCAAGCTCGTGCAGTCTTTTTGCAATATTTAAGTTGAAGCCGGGGTAATCTATCAAAACAACTGTTCCAATTTTTTCTTCAGCAATTTTGCGAAGTAATTCGTTTCTTACTTTCGATATAAACGGAAGATGTCTTAACACTTCTATAAATCCGAGGAATGCCATTTGTTTAATATGGAATTGTGCATTCATTCCTGCTGAAATCATTTTGTCTCCGCCAATTCCAAAAATCTGGAGCGAATGATCTAACTTGAACAATTCTTTGATTAGACTAGAACCGTGTAAATCACCCGATGCCTCACCGGCTATTATCATTATTTTTTTATTCAACTCAATACAAAACGAATTATTATTAAAAATGAAATGGCTAAAATAGCCTGCATAGTTCTTCTTTCTGAACGTAAGCCCGCTTCTAAATTTAACGGCGGTTGTTCTATTCCGGGATTGTGATACTTACTTAAATTTGGAATTAACTTCGGAACAGCTTTCAAATAGTCTTCGTAATTTTTCCCAAACTTAGTTTTAAGAAATCCCTCCTCTTCTTTTATAATAACCGTGTACTGCCAGAAAAAAAAGAGTAGCGCAGCAATTTGAAGATAGGGAAATTGTGCCATAGACATAATTCCAACACCGAGATACATCAGCATGTTGCCAAGATAAAGCGGATTGCGAACGTATGCGAAAGCACCGGATACAACTAAATATGTTCCGCCGACTCCATCTGTAGTTCTTGTTTCACTGCCTGCATAACAAACGCCCCACAACCGGAAAAACTCACCGAGGAGTACAATTACAAAACCAATTATTATAGTTATAACAGTAGCTTCTTGAAAAATCAGCATTAACAATACAAACGGAAGCGGTGTATAACTTCTGTACTTAAATATTTTATTAGCGAAAGAATTCATAATTATTAGTCATTAGATTTTAGTAGTTAGTATTTAGACATCGGTTTTTATCTAAGTACTTAATACTAACTACTCACTACTAAATTCTATCCTTGAATAAAAACTTCTCTGCGTTTAAGTTCTGCCTGGTGCCTTTTTTTAAGACGTTTTTTCCCTTTAAGCTCTTCTAATTTATCAATCACATCGTTAAAAGTTGAATATGGGAAATATGTAATTCTATTTACTTCGCAATATTTTAGGAGAGAGTTCTTAGCGAAAATAAAATCACAGAATTGTGCCGGACAGAAGTCTGTAAATCCATCACCAACATAAACCGTATAATCTTCATCGCTGCTAAAATTAAGAATATGATTGCGTTTGCAGTTCGCACATTTTGTGCATTCTTCATCTGTATAAGGAAATGATGGCATCAATTGATTTTCATTTCCAAAGAATAATTTATTAGTACGTGTTTCAACGTGACCCAATCCTTCTCTCTTTAGAAATTTATCTATGTAATAATCAAATCCATCGCTTAGAATTTTTAATTCGGATTGACCTTGCATGCACCAATCAACAAATTTTACAAATCCGGGATCAATTTGAATGCTTGTCAGAAATTTATCGAACTCATCGTGATCTAATTTAGCAATTGTATTGCAAGTTGCTTTCCATGCGTCCGTAGCTTTTATTTTATAACTCATCCATTCGTTTGCAATCTCAAGAGCTTTTTCAGAATCACCGAAATGAAGGAACATTGCTTCGCCGACATCCTTCTGAGAAATTGTGCCATCGAAGTCAACAAATATTTTAAATGTTTTTTCGTTCATGCTGGTTATCTTACTCTTAATCTCACTCTTGTACTTTATTCTCCGGGATCTCTTCAAAACTAACACCCACTAATTTAGAAACTCCTTCTTCCTGCATAGTAATACCGTACATAGATTCGGAAGATTCCATAGTGCGTTTGTTGTGCGTAACAATAATGAATTGTGTTCTTGTGCTGAACTCTTTAATAAGTTTTGTAAATCTGTCTATGTTGGCATCATCAAGCGGTGCATCTACTTCATCCATTATACAGAAGGGACTTGGTTTGACTAAATAAATTGCAAAAAGAAGCGCTGTTGCTGTTAAAGTTTTTTCCCCTCCGGATAAAAGTTCTATCGAAGTCGGACGCTTGCCTTTCGGTTTAGCCATGATCTCGATCTTTCCTTCCAGCGGATCAATTCCTTCTTCAAGATATAGATCTGCTTCATCGCCGGGATTAAATAATGTTTGAAAAATTGTTGTAAAGTTCTGTCGAATTTTTTCAAAAGTATCCATAAACAACTGTTGTGCGGTTTGATTGATCTCATTAATTGTTTTGATGAGATCTTTTTCCGAATTGACCAAATCATCGCGTTGTTTGTGTAAAAAGTCTAAACGTTTCTTCTCTTCTTCATATTCTGAATAAGCCAGCAAATTGACAGGTCCGATATTCCTTATTTTTTCTTTTAAAGTATGGACTTCGTTTGTAGTACCTTCAAAATCAAAAATATCAAGATCGTCAAATTGCTTTAGAGTCAATTCCATCGAATAATTTTCTTTAATATGCTCGATCAAATTTTCTGTGCGGAGCTTGAATTCATTTTCTTTTATCTCAAATGCATGAACTTGATCCGAAACCGTCTGCCGTTCATTTCTTAATGCATTAAGCTGATTTTCAAATTGTGCTGCTTCATCCTTAACGACTTTTAATTTATCATTGATCTCTTTTTCTTCGGCAAGTAATGTTGTTCTGGATGTATTAATTTGGACTAATGATAAATTAGATTGATCAATTATTTCTTGTAAAGAATTAGTCTCAACTTCATTTGACTGCAAATCGGTCTTACGTTTTTCAATTCCATTTGTAATTGATAATTGATTTGCTTCAGTCCGTTTAATTGCGTTATGAATATTTTCGATTTGTCCTTTTAATCTTTCAAGTTCAAGTTTTCTTTCGTTTTGAAGATTAACAAATTGATTAAAATCATTTTCGAAATTGCTCAATTCATTTTCAAGCAGAGAGATATTTTCATCAACCAAATATTTTTTCTCTAGAAGAATATTGTTCTCTTTTTCTAATCCTGATGCTTGGACAAAAAGCGAATTTGATTTATCAGCAAATTCCTGGATATCTTTTTGAGTAGATTCAATCTCTTCGTTGGCTTTATTCTTTTCAAATTCGAACTGAGAGATTTGTTTTTCGATATTTGAAATATCGTTCGAGATTAGTTTTTCGCTGTCGCTAAGATTCTTTAAGTCAATCCGCGATATTTTCCCTTCCGTCTCAGCAATAAAAGCTTGCACTTTGGCAAGGTTAGATTCGTGCTTAGGATACTCTTTAATCAAATTATCAAGAAGCTGTCTTCTTCCAAAAATTGTTTCATCTTGCTTGGGAAGTGAACCGGCTTCAACTACTCCATCATGTTTTACAAAGTCACCATCCAAAGTTGTGAAATTAAAATCCGGATATTTTGAATTCAGCTCAATCGCAGATTTAAGGTCTGAAGTAACTCCAATTCTAGATAAGACTTGCTCAAAGTAGGGAAGCCAATTGGTTTCTGTTTCTACAAAATCTTTTGCCCAACCAAGAAAGGATTCTTCCTTTACAAGTTTCTTTTCTTTCCTCTTTAGATTGAACGATGTTAAACTATCAAGAAGAGATTTCTTAGAATTGTTGTTCGAGCGAAGCAGATAAAACGAAGCTTTGCCTAGTTCATTTTTCTTTAAGTAATCAATCGCATTTTGAAGATCATCAAAACTATCAACTAGCAGATTATTCAACACAGACTTTAATGCCGCTTCAAGGGCGAACCGGTATTTTTCTTGTGTATTTCCGACATCAGCAAAAATATTTTTATTCTTATTTGTCCACTCTTTATTTTCCAAAAGTACTTTAGCGCCTTTTGAGATACCCTCAAGATTTGCTATCAATGTTTGAAAAAAAGCAATCTTTTCTTTGAGTCCGGCAAGTAAAGTTTTTTCTTCAATCTCTTTTTGCTTAAGCGAATTTAATTCACGCTCGAGTTCTTGTTTTTCTTTTTCACGAAGAGCAATTAATAAGCCTGCTTCTTTAAGCTTATTTTCAGTGTTGGATTTTTCAGCATTGAGTTCTTCAATAAATCCGACTGTCTTTGCAATAGTTGTAGTGATGCTTTGTATTTTATGATTAAGCTTTTCAATGTTAGAATTATGATTAGCAAGCTCTTTCCTTAAACTAGCTAAGTAATTTTCCTTGTCTGAGATTTCACGAAGCAGATCAAATTTCTCTTCGTTACATTGCTTTAACTCTACACGTTTACTATCTAATGATTCCTTCTTTTCAACTATGGTTTGCTCGTTATCTATAATTTCATTGTTCTTATCTGATAAACTATCCGAGTGAGATTTAAGCTCGTTGTTACTTCGTAATATGTACAGATCAGCATCTTCAAATGACTGCTGCAATTCCGCAATTTCTGTTTGTAACCGTTCGCGGTTACTGATAAGAGATCTAAATCGTTCTTCAGCAACAGAAATATTTTTTTGTGTATTATGGAGTTGTTCAGTGTTAGAAGAAAGTTCGTTGCGCTTATCCTGCAGCCCGGAATCAATAGCATTAATTCTATTCCGGTACTCTATCAATTCATTTTCAATTTTTCTGATATCAAGATCAATCTGATCTTTCTTAACCGAGTATTCTGAAATATCATTTTTTAATATGCTTAATTTAAAATTTAACGAAGCAAAATCTCGTTCAGCAAGGTCAATCTCTTTTTCTCTTAAAACAACCTGGACTTGATTATACTGATCAGCTCGTTTTGCTTGACGTTCGAGCGAGCGGACAGTCTTTTCAACTTCAGAAACTATATCGTTAACACGTGTGAGATCGGATTTTACATCATCAAGTTTTTTTAGTGAAAGACGGCGGCGTAATTTATATTTATTAACTCCTGCCGCTTCTTCAAACATTCTTCTTCGTTCTTCTGTTTTACTGCTAAGAATAGTTTCAACCATTTTCAATTCAATAACGGAATAAGCGTTTGTGCCCATTCCCGTATCCATGAATAGGTTTGTAATATCTTTCAAGCGGCAAATATTTTTATTTAACAAATATTCGCTTTCACCGGAACGAAAGATCCTTCTGGTTATAGTAACTTCTGTGTATTCTGTTGGAAGAACGCCTTGATCATTTACAAGAGTAAGAGAAACTTCCGACATACCCATTGGTTTCTTTTCTCTTGTACCGTTGAAGATAACGTTTTCCATCTTGTCGCTGCGAAGAGTAGTTGTTTTTTGTTCACCAAGAACCCAACGGATCGCATCTACAATATTTGTTTTACCGCAGCCGTTTGGACCCACAATTCCTGTAATGCCGCGATCAAAATTTATTAATGTTTTATTTGCAAAAGATTTAAAACCAAATATTTCTAATTTGGATAGAAACAAAATGCGCCTCTAGAATATCATTGAATTGTATTGTTTAACTGCATTATTAATGTAATAGAGCGTGGAACTGGAAAGTTGATACTTTAGCAGAATTCCCCCGACCACAATAATGATTGTAAGTAAACTATAGATGTAAACCTTAAATACAGGAACATCAAAAATTACATAAATGCCTTTTAGTATTCTTTGAAGTATCCATAATATGAATAGAATTAAAAAGATTATTACTAGAACACTAAAATTTCCGTTTACTAAAATTTTAAATAGGATTAACTCAACCGGCAGCAGAACTGTAAATGGTAAAAACGCCCAAACAACCGTATAAAACATGCTGGAAAATTCTACTTGTGTCTTTATAAATAAAGAAGCGAATTTTATAACTGATGAAATCAATACAAATTTTATTATGATTAAAACAAAAAGCAGGGCGAAACAAACTAACGGATTCCATGAAAGGAAAGAGACAAATTTTGATAAACTATGATGACCAAATGATAAAACAATCTTTTCTAATAAAATATTTGATTTAAAAAAGTATAATAATATAGTCATCAAAAGTGATACTGATCCCGCTTGTATTAACATTAATATTACAGTATGAACACCGGAAATTATTCGGTGATCGCGGACATCGGCAAAAAAATTATACGGGCGTAATAATGCACGTGTACAATCTTCACGGAATTTCTTCTTAGTATTTATCAATACAGCCATAATAATAGAAAGTAAGAGTGCAATAATTATAAATATTATTGGATTATCATCTTTACGAGTACCAATTGGAATTGTAACTTTACTTTTGCCGCTTAGTTTAGCAGCAAGGACTTTATAACCAATACTATTCAGATCGCGGGATTTATCGAGTAAGCCAAATTTGTATATGTTATTCTCTGAATAACCACCGTATAAAGATGCAAACTCGCCTTTATATTCATATAAACTATTAATAATAATTCCGGATAATTTTAATTGACGCGATAAATCTATCATATCGCCCAAATATTTTGCTTGAGCATCAGAAGAATATTTAGTCAAATATCCGCTAGCACTTCCCTTGTAATTAGAATATGATACTTCACTTATGAAAATTGAATTCTCACCTAACTTATCAATTGCTTTTTGTAATTGATCCTTAGTATCATCAATTGGTGATGAGTATAATTCAATTCCATAAAAATCTAAATTTTTAATTTGATTTGTCTGAACTCCAATAAAAGAAGTATAAGATAAAAATCCCTTTCCTTTTATTGTACTGGTTTGACTCGAAATAAAATTACTGCTTATTTCAGAATTAGGAAGAAAAGAACTGCCAACTCCAACTACGATTGTATTAGAATACTCACTGTAACTTGAAAGGAAATTTTTAGTAAGTTGCATTGCTTTTAGCTGAAAATCATTATGAGATAAAATTTCTTCCGGGACGGAATTTATGGGAAGTTCAATCATTGCAAATAATCCTAATTCCTGACAAAGTTTAACTGCATAAGGATTAGGATATTGTTTAGAAAATCGAACTGCATTAAAACCGGTATTCTTAATTAACGAAAGATCGTCTCTTATTTTGTTGTATGCATTAGTTCTTCGAAGTGAAGTTTCATCAAATAAATATGTAGTACCTTGAAGTGTAAACGGATTACCGTTAAGCGTAAATGTTAAATTATTTTTTTTAAATTGATAGAATACAATCTGTTTAATGTATTTATCTATAATCTGACCGTTACGAACCAAACTAACATCGCATAAATAATTGATTGGTGTTTTAGGCGACCATAATTGTGGATTACTAATTTCAAGTTTGCAAGTAGCTTCGTTCTCTTCTTGAGAAATTATTTGAACAAAATCTCCTTTTGCTTGAGCGGAAGTTAAACCCGGAGGAAATAAATTTATTCTAATAATAATTTCACTGGGAAGAGCATTTGTGTTGAAGTCGGAATTCCTGACTCCAATCTTAAAATTTAATACTGCTTTTGAAAAATTCTGATCAAACGAATACGAAAAAGAATTATAAGTAATGTGAATAGGTGATACCGTTTTAAGATAAACATCCCTAATAATTCCGCCGCTTAAACTTGAGAACAAAAATCTTTGGGTTGATGGAATGGAATATTCTGAATCAAGTTTGTTGCTGACTTTTATTGTAATAACTGAGTTTTCTTTTAATATATCTTTCGGAAGAGCTAGTTCAAAAGGATAAGAGCCGCCGGAGTGTTTATAAATATTGTATCCGTTGATTGAAATTTCTGCTGAGTAATTTATTCCAAGAAATCCCAAAACAAGTTGTGAACTTTGAATTTGAGTTTCAGTGAAAGTTATTTGTTTTTCGAATATTAAAGATTCTTCACCTTCAAATATTGCAGGTATTGATACTGAATTTTTTTTCTCGGAATCACTTTCATAATAGACTTTCCAATCAGAGTTAATCAATTCGACGTTTCGGTAATCATTCTTGTCAAAGAAAACCTGATCGAGAATATCTCTTTGATTTTGAGGAAGAGATATTACTTTAATTTGGGCTAAAAGTAGGAGGTTTTGTAGTAAAATTATAAGAATGAGGAGACGATTAAGAATTTTTGTCATATTACCAATAATTTTTCAAAAAAATCATACAAATATACAAAATCGAGGGGGGGGGTATCAATAAAAATTCTAAAAAAAAGGACTCTAATTGAGCTCATTTTGAAGTAAAATCAAAGCATTCAAAATTACCTAAACAGCATTAATAATTTTGGCAAATGAATCGGCTTTTAAGCAAGCTCCTCCCACTAAAGCGCCATCAATATCAGGCTGAGAAAGTATTTCTTTAGCGTTATCTGCTTTTACACTTCCGCCGTATTGAATGACTAATTGACGGACAAAATTTGACGAGTATAATTTGGATATTAATCCGCGGATAAATTGATGAACCTCCTGGGCTTGCTGAGGAGTTGCATTTCTCCCGGTACCAATTGCCCACACAGGTTCATATGCAACAATTAGGTTCGATAAGTCACTTTCGCTTAAATCTTTTAATCCGTTTTGAATCTGAGTCTCAATAACCTTAAATGTAATTCCTTTTTCTCTTTCTTCTAATGTTTCACCGATACAGAAAATTGGTTTTAGTCCAAACTTTATTGCTGTTTTAATTTTCTTGTTGATGACTTGGTCACTTTCATTAAAAATTGTTCTTCTTTCCGAATGACCAAGAATTACATATTCGCAGCCAACACTTTTGAGCATAGAAACAGATACTTCGCCTGTGAAAGCACCGCTTTCTTCAAAATACATATTCTGTGCACCAAGTTTGATTGTAGAATCTTTTAATAAAGTAGATGCAGTTTCCAAACTTGTGAATGGCGGGCATATAATTACTTCGGCTTCAACATTCTTTCCATTCAATTCCTTTTTGAGATCTGAGATAAGACTTACAGTTCCATGAAGATCGTTATTCATTTTCCAATTTCCGGCAATAACTTTTTTACGCATGACTAATCCTTAATTTATTACGAAAAAAAAGCTGTCAATTGACAGCTTCAACTCTTCTTATTCCTGGAACTTCTCTGATTAATGCACGTTCAACACCGGCACGTAATGTCATCTGAGACATAGGACAATCACTGCAAGCTCCGGTAAGTCTAACTTCAACAATACCTTCGTTGGTTACTTGTACAAGTTCAACATCGCCGCCATCGGCTTTAAGATACGGTCTAATTGTTTGCAAAGCTTTTTCAACTTTCGCGTGAAGAACTTCGTTCATCGTAAACTCCTTTTAATTTTCATCATTCAAAGATATTTCAATTTTTGGTGAAGTGGATGAATAATTATTTTTACTAATTTCAGCCGCCATGTTTCTGCTGATCTCTAAAAACTTTTTAGATTGTTCAGAGTTTGGTTTATCAAAAACAATCGGTTTACCTTTATCACCACCCTCACGGGTTTCTTGACTGATCGGGATTGAACCAAGTAACGGAATAGATAATTCTTCAGCCAGTTTTTTTCCGCCGCCGGTTCCAAAAATATCATATCGTTTTCCTGTATCTGGTGCAATAAAATAACTCATATTTTCTACAATGCCAAGTATAGGAACATTGACACGTTGAAACATTTTTAAAGCTTTTTTAACATCAATAATTGAAACATCTTGCGGTGTAGTAACTACAACAGCACCGGAAAGAGGAATTGTTTGCACAAGTGTAAGTTGAATATCACCTGTTCCGGGTGGTAAATCAAAAATTAAATAGTCAAGTTCATCCCAATGTACATCACTCATAAATTGTTTTATAGCTCCACTCGCCATTGGTCCCCGCCAAATAACCGGTGCATCATCATC
>ORJL011411618.1_pt1 | contig 29935 bp, 33 predicted proteins | sample 1779941 | NCBI WGS metagenome assembly ORJL01 (sample SAMEA104232317, study PRJEB22302) | groundwater metagenome | biome: forest; feature: aquifer; material: groundwater | place: USA | collected 2011-08-07 | depth 5.8 m
GGCGCCAAGGCGGGCACGTATGTGGAGATGAAGAACACCCACCTGGGTGCCAAGTCGAAGATTCCGCACCTCTCGTACATCGGTGATGCCGATGTGGGGGAGGGCACCAACATCGGTGCCGGTAACATCACCGCGAACTACGACGGCTTCCGCAAGCACCGCACGGTGGTGGGATCGGGCGTGAAGACCGGCTCGGACTGCGTGCTGGTGGCGCCGGTCACCATCGGTGATCGCGCCATGACCGGCGCCGGGTCGATCATCACCGGGGACGTTCCGCCGGGAGCGCTCGGTATCGCCCGGGCCCGGCAATCGAATATCGAGGGATTCACCGACAAGGCCGAGGCGCGGGCGAAGCAGGCCGCTGCCGAGGACGACAGCACGCCGGGGGCGCACTGATGGGTACCAAGAGCATCGATCGTGACGACTCCAAGCGCCTCATGGTGTTCGCGGGTTCCGCGAGCCGGGTGCTCGGCCAGAAGATCGCCGACCGCCTGGGGATCGGGCTGGGCGATGTGGTGCTGAAGCGCTTCGAGGACGGCGAGATCTACGTGCGCTTCGAGGAGTCCATTCGCGGTGCGGACATCTTTCTGGTGCAGTCCACGAGCCAGCCGGTCAACGACTCGCTGGTCGAGCTGCTCATCATGATCAATGCCGCCAAACTGGCATCGGCCCACCGCATCACGGCCGTCATGCCCTGGTACGGCTACTCGCGTCAGGACAAGAAGTCATCGCCACGCGAGCCCATCACCGCTCGCCTGGTCGCGCAGCTGCTCGAGGCCGCAGGCGTGGACCGCGTGCTGACCATGGACCTTCACGCGGGGCAGATCCAGGGCTTCTTCCAGATTCCCGTGGATCACATGACCGCCGTGCCGATTCTTGCCGACCACTTCATGGAGCGCTCGTACGCGGGTGACTTCGGCGAGCAGCTCGTGGTGGTGTCCCCCGACGCCGGGCGTGCCAAGCTGGCCAACCACTTCGCCGTGAAGCTGGGCGCCACGCTTGCCGTGCTGGCCAAGCAGCGCCCCGAGCACAACGAGGCCGAGATCACCCTCCTCATCGGCGATGTCGACGGCAGGGTCGCGCTGCTCATCGACGACATGATCGATACCGCCGGCACGCTCTGCGCCGGTGCGGAGGTGGTGATGAAGGCCGGTGCCACCCGGGTTCTGGCCGCCGCCACCCACGGGATCTTCTCGGGTGCGGCCTTCACGCGGCTGCAGGAATCCGTGATCGAGGAGATCGTGGTCACCGACACCATCCCGGTTCCCGACGATGCCGCGTGCGACAAGATCCGCGTGCTGTCGGTGGGGCGCATCCTGGCCGACACCGTGCACAACGTCTTCTGCGACGAATCCGTGAGCGAGATCTTCGCCGGGGAGAATCAACTCTTCTAGGCACGGAGCCCGGGTGGGTGGTAGAGGAGCCTCACCATGCGCTCGGGGAACGCGCCCCTGGGCGTGGGGTACCCGGTGCCGTATCCCCGGGTGACGCCATTCGACGGGTTCTCAGGTGGCGCCCAGTGGAGTGGTAGGTTCACGACAGGACCTCAACGTGTGGGGCGATTGCATGACCACGAATGAGATCAACGCACCCGGGACCTTCTGCTGGATGGAACTGCAGACCAGCGATCGTGCCGGAGCCATCGCCTTCTACGGGTCGCTCTTCGGGTGGGGCACGACCGATGTTCCGGTGGGCGACGGGTTGGTGTACTCGATGATCGACCTGGGTGGGAAGTCGATCGGCGGCATGTGGCAGATGGGGGACGACACCCCGGCCGGTACGCGTCCGGCGTGGCGTCTGCACATCGCCGCCACCGACGTCGACGAATCCGTGGCGCACGCACGCACTCTGGGTGCCGACGTGCTGATGGAGCCCCATGACGTGATGGATATCGGCCGCATGGCCGTTCTGCGCGACCCCACGGGCGCGGTCATCGCGCTGTGGGAGGCGCGGGGTTTCGGGGGCTTCGAGGTCGTGATGGCTCCGGGCTCACTTACGTGGGCTGAGCTCGCGACGCACGACATGGCCGCCGCGCGCGACTTCTACTCCGCCCTCGTGGGGTGGGGGTCGGAGGACCTGCCCGGCCCCACCGCCTACGCGGTCTTCACGACCGAGGGGTCCACCCCGGTCGCGGGCGTGATGGGAATGGACGACGGATTCCCGCCGGATGCCCTGCCGGCCTGGGTGCCGTACCTGGCGGTCCTCGACGTGGACGACATCCTTGCGCGCGCGGGATCCATCGGCGGACGGACGCTGATGGGGCCCATGGACACCCCCTACGGCCGACTGGCGGTGCTTGCCGATCCCCAGGGGGCCGTGCTCTCGATCATCCGCCCGGATCGCGACCCGGTGCCGGCCCCGGGGGGTTAGGTCCCGATGGGGAGGCGGCCCGGGCCCGACCACCGCCGCGGTCAGGCGTCGGCGCGCTCCCGCGACGCCCTGATGATCTCAAGGGCCTCGCCTCGGTCGCCGTAGCCACGCACGTCCGTCTCGCCCGGCTCCAGGTCCTTGTAGACGGTGAAGAAGTGCTCGATCTCGTTGAGCAGGTTGGGCGGAACATCACCCAGGTCGCGCACCGCCGACCACTGGGGATCCTTGAGCGGCACCAGGATCACCTTCTCGTCCGGCCCCTTCTCGTCGCTCATGTGGAAGACGGCCACAGGGCGGGCGAGGATGACGCAACCGGGGAAGGTGGGCTCACCCACCAGGACGAGCGCGTCGAGGGGGTCGCCGTCCTCGGCCAGAGTCCCCTCGATATAGCCATAGTCGGCCGGGTAGCGCATGGCCGTGAAGAGCATGCGGTCAAGCATGATGCGGCCGCTCTTGGCGTCCACTTCGTATTTGTTTCGGGATCCTCCAGCGATCTCGACCAGAACCAGAACATCGTCATCACTTGGCATGCGGCGATGGTGCCATGCCGTCGAGCGGCTCGCCCTCGCCTCGGGGTATGGGGTGGCCCGAGGCGCTGGTGATGGGGTCGGCGTCGTCTGGCGTGTCCCCTTGGCACCCCGACCCGTGCACGGAATGGGCGTTCTCGGCGTCGTCATCACGGTCGCCGTCGTGGCTGTGGCGGGCGGCCGTGCTCACCGACGATTCCCTGCTGCCCGACCTGCGGCAGGAGCCGCCCTCGGACATTTCGAAGCGCTGAGCGCGCGGCGGTCGTGTGGTGGCTGCCATTCACCTCGGCGGCGGGCACCGTTGGCCGCGGGCCCCTGGTGGTCGCCGGGGCCCGGCAGCGGGGGAAGCGCACGATGACGGCCGATCAGGTGATGATGCGGCCGGACGGCAGCGAGGTTCGCCTGCCGGGCGTGGGGCGGATGCGCGACACGCCATTCGGTCATGACCACCGGCACCTTCTTGGCTTTGAGCGGTTTCAGCTGTGCGACACATCCACGGTCGCGGTCGTGGCGCAGGGGCACGAGGTGGGCGTCTTCCGGGGCAGCCGCTTCCCGGTCGACCCTCCGGTGCCGGCGCCCCGGGGGGGTCGACCCTCGCACGCAACTGCGGGCGGCTCCTCTCCGGGCTCATGCGAATGAACATCGGAATCGATGCGGAGCGGGCTGATGACGACGCCGCATTTCCCGGGTTCCCGTACATCGAGATCACGCACGTGCCGCCAGGGCGCGAACCCCCCTCGCCCACCGGCATTCCCCGGTGGCGTCAGTTCGGTGAGCGCTGATGCCACGTCGACGGCGGCTCGGCCACCCACTGAGAGTCGGCCTCCTGATCCGGCCGACACCATGCGCGGCGTCATGACACCCGCCGGGCAATCGTCGCGGGGAACCGCGGAGCTGTGCGGTCATCGTGTAAAGACCGCACCTGTGGCTGCACCACCCCCATCCGCCGGATCGCCCGCCGCGGTGCCGACGCTAACGCCCCTGCAGAAGCGGGTCTGGTTCCTGTCCGGTATGGGCGTGTTCCTGGACGGCTTCGATCTCTTCATCATCGGGGTCGCACTGCCGCTCATCACGGCGCAGTTCGCGATGGGCGATGTGGGCCAGGGGGTGGTGGGCGGCGCCGCCGTGCTGGGCGCGGTCATCGGCGCAGCGACCATGGGGCGACTGGCCGACCACTTCGGGCGTCGTCTGGTCTTCATGGTGGACCTCTCGCTCTTCGTGGTCTTCGCCGTGCTGTCGGCCATTTCGTGGGACCTCTGGAGCCTCGTGGCCTTTCGGTTCCTGCTGGGGGCCGCGGTCGGTGCCGACTACCCGATCGCCGCCACGTACCTGTCGGAGTTCATGCCCGCTCGCGTTCGGGGCAAGTGGACCGTCGGCGCGTTCAGCTTCCAGGCGGCGGGCATGCTCATGGGGGCCGGCCTCGGGGTGGCGATTCTGCTCTCGGGCATCGGCGAGCCCCTTGCATGGCGCCTGATGCTGGCAGCGGGAGCAATCCCCGCACTCATCATCGTGTGGCTGCGCCGCAGCGTGCCCGAGAGCCCGAAGTGGCAGCAGCGGCAGCGCACGGGTGCGGCACGCCCGCCCATCAGCGCGCTCTTCGCCCCGGGCATGCGTCGCCGCACGATCCTGGCGGTGGTGCCGTGGTTCCTGATGGACGTGATGATGTACGGGGTCGGCATCTTCACGCCGACGATCCTGGCGGCCATGGCCTTCGCCGGAGACGGCACCCTGGCCAGCCGCGACCTGGCATCCACCGACGGCGCCGCCTTCCTCGACATCTTTCTGGTGCTCGGCTTCGTGATCGCCATCCTGCTGGTGGAGCGCTGGGGCCGCATGCGGCTGCAACTCATCGGCTTCGCGGGCACCACCCTCGGTCTCATCATCCTTGCCACGGCATCCCTCGGCGAGGGCAGCACGGCATTCGTATTCCTCGGCTTTGCCATCTTCAACCTGCTCGTCAACGCGGGCCCGAACTCGACCACCTTCCTCGTGGCCGCGGAGGTGTTCCCCACGGAACTCCGCGCGACCGGGGCCGGCCTGGCGGCCAGCGCCGCGAAGATGGGTGCCCTTCTCGGCATCATCGCGCTGCCGGTCCTGAAGGGCGCCGTCGGGATTCCCGCCACCGTCTACATCGTCGCGGGCGCAAGCCTGCTTGGCTTTCTGGTCACCGCGATCTTCCGCGTGGAGACGGCTGGCCGCGATCTCGACGAGCTCAGCACCATGCCCTATCCGATTCCCGGGGGTAGCGGGATGGACGGGGACCCTGTCCGGGCCCAGGCATGATGTTCCCGTAGGGGCTCCCGGCGCCAGCGGTAGACGCGGCCCCTGAAACCTCCCGAATCCCGGGTCGCGTGGCAGAGTTCATGGTGGTGCATCCTCTCCGCACTCCACCACATGCCCTCCGGGCCCTGACGGGCGTGGCCCTGTCGTTCGTCGGCATCGTGCTGGCCACCACGGCGCCTGCGGCGATCGCCGCCACCGCGCCGTGCACGGCGGAGTCGGTGGCGCTGTCGTTCACGGATCGCGCCACCTTCACCTGGGTGCTCCCGACCACACTCCCGGTACCGGCCACCGCCCGCGTGCAGGTGCGTGCGGACCAGGGCACGGGCGCATGGGGCACCCTTTCGACGACCAGCGTGCGTACGGCGGGACGCCGTGCATCATCCGTCGGCATCGCAGCCCTGGCCGGGGGCGCCTACTCCTGGCGGGTCGAGATCACATCTGGTGCGGTGGCGCAATCGTGCGAGGGCACGGCGTTCGCCGTGGTGCGGCCACCGTCACCGGCGATCACCTTGTCCGGCCCGCGAATCACCTCGGATGGCTGGCGCTCGGTCCAGACCGGGCAGCTCGTGTCGGTCGCCGCCGCGCCCGGGGATCTGGAAGCCGGTGCGTCGTGGGTGCGCTTCCAATATGCGACCGGTGCATGGAGTGGTGAGATTGCCTCTCCGGCCACGATCCCGGCCGCGGAGATTCGCGCGGTCAGCGCGCTTCGCCGCACGACACTCGGCATGTCCGGGAGCACGGCCACCCTCGCGGTGCGCACCGACTCCGCCGCACCCGCCGCTCCGCAGCCCGATGAGGGCGTGGTGCAGGTGGGCCAGGAGGGCGGGTCGGTGGGTATCGCCGCGTCGATCGATGTGGGGTCCGGCACGGGCTCCTATGAGTCGTCGGTGGTGTCGTCCGCGGGTGCCGCGGGCGCGTGGGCCGCGGTGTCGGGGATGCGTGTGCAGGTGCCCGCCGACGCGGCCGGGGGCACGCTTCGGATTCGGGCATGCGACCGGGTTCTGAACTGCTCTGTCTCCTCGGTTCTCCGACTGGATGCAGCGCGCGCACGGGTTCCTGATCCGACACCCGTCGGATCAGGACCGGCCGACCTGACCCCAGCGCGCCCGGGCACCGGAGCATCGACGCAGCGCCCCGGGGGAAGCGCAGCGATGGACTCTCCGCGCATCACGTCAGTGCGGCCTGGGTCTCCCGAGGGCGGCGCTGCGCGTGTCGCCGTCACGCTGAGTCGCGCCGCCGACGTGACGCTGAGCGTCACGTCGGGGTCGGCGCCCGTGTCAACCACTCGGGCCTGGCTGGGCGAGGGAACCACCCTCGTGCGAATTCCCGCAGTCGCTCGCGCGACCCAGGGGACCCTGCGGATCACGGCCACCGCGGGGTCGGTGTCCGCGACGCCGGTGATGGCGTCCGTGCGGGTGCCCGGTGGCGGGCGCACGGCTGAGGCAGCCGTGCATCTCACGCACTTCCGCACCGGTGCCCAGTCGATCCTCTACGACCTCGATCCGGCCGTGCGCGAGATCACTCGGCCCGCAGACGGTGGTGTGCCTCTCACCGCGACCCGTGGCGCGCTGCGTCAGGAACCGTCATCGGGGCATCTGTTCATGGGGGATGCCGACATACCGGCACGCGTGGACAAGGTGAGCGAGAAGGACATCGTCGACCTCGCGCCTGATGAGATCGCCGACTGGCTGCGGACATCGATTGAGAACTCTCCGTCCCATCAGATCGGGATCGACGAGATCAGCCAGGCGGCAGCTGACTCCCGCGCTCCAATGGTGGTCGGCGCGCAGGTTCCACCGACCGACCCGTCGTCCTTCGCCTCGCGTTTCGCCGGCGCGATGCAGGAGTTGGAGGCGTCATCGCCATACGGCGGCACCTGGGCACGCAGGGTGCATGTGTACCTCGCACCCGCCGTCACGTCGGCCCTGGCGGCCGGACGGGGTCCCGATCACAATCTGGGGCGCGATCGCAAGCCGCACTTCGCCACCTATCGCACCCTCATGGGAGGACTGGCCCACGCCGGTGCGGTGTGGCTCGAGATGTACCACGGCCACACCGGGGCGGTCCCCCCGTTTACATCCGCGGAGTGGAAGCGTGCGCCAGCCGCCGTGGTGGACGAGTACGCGCGTGCGACCGGCGACCCCGCTCGTCTGCACTTCCTGATGGCGGGCTCGGACGCCTACCCCGCCGGGGTGCTCCCCCCCACGTGCACCACACCCCAGCGGTGCACGTGGGCGCTTGCCGACGGCACCCAGGCAGGTCGACGCATCCTGGCGAATGGCGTCGGTGCGTACCGCCTCGGCACGAGTGCACGGCCGTGGCTCGCCGAGTGGCAGGCGCGGGTGGGGTAACCCTCGCTTTGGGTGGGAGCCGCCGCTTTCCATTGGGGCGTGCGTAATCTGGCACCGAATGGACGCCCCGGCTCAGATCGCCCCCAGTGCTTGACCGCCTGGCCAGGGCGTCGCACGCCCACCCGTGGCGAATCCTCTCGCTGTCGGTCACGGCGGGTGTGGCCGCGCTGGTCACCGGACTGCTGCTCATCGGTTCGCTCTCGGCCGGGGGGTTCAGCGACCCCGCCTCCGAGGCGGTGCGTGCGCAGGATCAGATCACGCATGCGAGTGGCGCGTCCGCCGTGCCATCCGTCATCGCGGTGGTCGACCCCGGGGTGCCGATCGCGTCGCCCGCCGGACAGAAGGCCGTCGCCCGTGTCGTGACGGCGATGAAGGACGACCCCGACGTGGCCCGGGTGGCGGCACCGGCACCGGGTGTGGACGGGTTGGTATCGCGCGACGGCAGCATGGCCAGCGTCGTCGCCTACTTCGGGAAGGTGAACGACGATACGGCGCAGGTGGCGGCGAAGCGCATCGAGACGGATCTGTCCGGAATCCCGGGTGTGACCGTGGGGGGCGGCTGGACCGCCGCGGCCGAGACCAGCTCGATCGTGGGCGAGGACCTCGTCCGCGCCGAACTCATCGCCTTCCCGCTGTTGTTCCTGGTCTCTTTCTGGGTGTTCCGTGGGCTCGTTGCCGCCCTGCTCCCCCCGCTCATGGGAGGGCTGGTCATCTTCGGCGGCTTCTTCCTGCTGGGCGTGGGCAACGAGTCATTCGGGCTGTCCGTCTACGCCCTCAACCTCGTGACGGGCCTCGGCCTCGGTCTGGCAATCGATTACAGCCTGCTGATCGTGTCCCGCTACCGCGAGGAGATCGCCGCGTCCGGACCCGGGCTCGATGCCCTGCGGGCGACGCTCCGCACTGCCGGCAGGAGCGTCATCTTCAGTGCGGTCACGGTGGGCGCGGCGCTTGCCGGCCTGATGATCTTTCCTCAGAGGTTCCTGTTCTCGATGGGCTTCGGCGGGCTGATGGTGGCGCTGGTGGCGGCGCTGGTGGCGGTGGGGGTTCTGCCCGCCGTGCTGGCGCTGCTCGGCACACGCATCAACGCGCTCGCGCCCCGCAGATGGCGGACGCGGACCGAGGCCGCAGACCGTCTGGAGCAGTCCGGTGCCTGGTACCGACTCTCGCGGTTGGTGATGCGTCGCCCGTTCATCGTCGCCACGGTGAGCGGCCTGGCCGTGATCCTGCTCGCCCTGCCCGCGCTCGGGATTCGCTTCACGACCACCGATGCCACCGTGCTGCCCACGAGCGCAAGCGCGCGTCAGGTGCATGACATCCTGAAAGCCGGGTTTCCGGGTGAGAACTCCACCCCGGTCTTCCTTGCCGTACGGGCGCCCGATACGCCCACCGCCCAGAAGAAGCTCGCCTCCTACGCACGCGAGATCGCCGCCATTCCCGGTGCGTCGGCGGTGAGTCCTCCCCGCCGGGTGGGCCATGGCGTGTGGCAGATCGACGTGCTGCCGGACGCCCCCGGGCTCGACCAGAGGAGCATCGACTTCGTGCGGTCGGTCGACGCACTCGACGCGCCCTATCCCACCGAGATCGGTGGCTTCACCGCCCTGTTCGTGGACCAGCGCGCCAGCCTGGCCGCGCACCTGCCGTGGGCGATCCTCATCATCGTGCTCGTCACGATCGTGGCCCTCTTCGTGATGACGGGCTCGGTGCTGCTGCCGATCAAGGCCGTGGTGATGAACATGCTCACCCTGGGCGCCACCCTCGGCGTGCTGGTGCTGATCTTCCAGGATGGCCGCCTGGAGGGGGTGCTCTCGTATACGAGTCAGGGCGCCGTGGACCTGACGCAGCCGATCCTCATCGGCGCGCTGGCCTTCGGACTGTCCACCGACTACGCGGTGTTCCTGTTGTCGCGCATCAAGGAGGCCCGTGATTCCGGGGTGGGGGAGCAGGAGTCCGTTGCCCTGGGGCTGCAGCGCACGGGCCGCGTCGTCACCGCGGCGGCGCTGCTGTTCTGCATCGCGATGGGTGCGTTCGCGACATCCCGAATCGTCATCATCAAGGAGCTCGGCATCGGCACGGCACTCGCCGTGGCGCTCGATGCCACGGTGGTCCGTGCCCTCCTCGTGCCGTCCCTCATGGCCATGCTCGGCCGCTGGAACTGGTGGGCGCCCAGACCCCTCCGGAAGCTCTTTGAGCGCATTGGGATGAGAGACGGGTGACGAGCCGCTAACCTCCCACGTCGGTCCGGACCATCCCGCGGAGGATTCACCCGATGTCGCACGTCTCACTTTCCGTCAGTACGCGCACCGAGTTCGGCAGCGCCGTGTCGCGCCGCCGTCGTCGGGAAGGCCGCCTTCCGGGCGTCCTCTACCAGCCCGGGAGCGCGTCCCTGGCCTTCACCGCCGATGAGGCCGAGGTGCGCCGCCTCGTGCGCGGCGGCGGCATCCGCAGCGCCGTGGTGGATCTCATCGTCGACACCGATGCCCCACGCACCGTGCTCTTCAAGGCGTGGTCCAGCGATCCGGTTCGCGATCAGATCACCCACATCGACCTGCAGCAGGTGGACCTGACCATCGAGGTCGAGGCCGACGTGCCCGTGATCCTCGTGGGTTCGCCTGCTGGCGTGCGCGATGGTGGAATCCTCGACCAGACATCCCTCACGGTGCGCGTACGCGCGCTTCCGGATACCCTTCCCCGCTCCATCGAGTACGACATCTCGGACCTCGCCGTGGGTGAGGCCGTGCACGTGTCGGACATCGTGGCACCCACGGGCTCGACCATCGTGACGGACTCCGAGAACGCGATCGCGTCGATCATGCTGTCGCGTGCGGGTCTCAGCGATGGCACGGACGAGGGTGGCGAGGGCGCAGAGGGTGAGTCCGCTCCGGGCGCCGATACGGGGTCCGGGGAGGAGTAACGGCCCGTGGCGGACGCGGCAGCCGAGGGGCCGCCGGTCCGCCTGGTGGTCGGTCTGGGAAACCCGGGCCTTCGCTACGCGCGCACCCGTCACAATGCGGGCCAGCGTGTGGTCGAGGAACTCGCCATGCGCATGGGCGCATCGCGGTTCACGGCGCGGTATGCGGGGCTCATCGCCGAGGCCCGGGGCCCGCATGGCCCGCTGACCCTGCTCATCCCCAGCACGTTCATGAATGAGTCCGGGGGATGCGTGGGCCCTGCCGCGGGGTCCCTTCACGCATCTCCCGAGCAGGTGCTGGTGGTGCATGACGACATCGACCTGCCCTTCGGCACCGTGCGCGGCAAGTGCGGAGGGGGGCATGGGGGCCACAACGGCCTGAAGTCCATCATTCGCGGCCTCGGGACCGCGGACTTCCCACGGGTGCGTCTCGGCGTCGGACGCCCGCCGCCGGCCTTCCGGGGCGACGAGGCCGACTGGGTTCTGAGTGCCTTTGACGAGTCGGTTTCGGACGTCACCGCACTTGTCGCCGACGGCGTGGCAATGACGGAGGTCGCGATGGCGGACGGAATGGAGGCGGCCATCGCGCGGTTCCATGCCCGCCCGTCCGGCGAGCGTTCCCGGCAGCGGCATGAGCGAAGCATCTCCCCGACGGGTGCCGACACCGGCGACGGGCCGCCGCCAACGGTGGGCGACTCCGCGACGGATTCCCGGGAGGGGGAGGGGTGAGCATGCATCCGCTTGACGCCCTGGTTCTGGCATCGGCCCCCGTCGGCCAGGTCGGCGACCGCCTGCTGGCAGGAGAGCCCGCGGGTCGTCTGCTTCTGGACAGGCCCGCCTGGCCCGTGGTGCTCGCGGCACTGGCGCGCCGCAGCGGCCGACCGTTGTTGGTCGTTCCCGGCAGGGACGAGGAGGCCCGCGACCTGGCCGTCGATCTGGAGGCCCTGCTGGGCCGTTCGGCCGTGGCACTTTGGCCCTCGCGCGGTGCGCCGTCCGGCGGTGCGGTGGGCATCTCACCGCACCTCGTCGGACTGCGCGCACGTGCGACGGGGCGTCTGGGGGAGCCGGGGCGTGTGGTCGTGGCCGCCGCGGCCGCGCTGATCGAGCGCGTGCCGCAGGCCGCCGCCCGCCCACAGCCGGTCGTGGTGGAGCCGGGCACCCGGGTGGAGATCGCCGACCTCGTCGATCGCCTCTCGGCCTTGGGGTACGAACGCGTACCGCAGGTGGAGGAGCGTGGCGACATGGCCGTGCGCGGTGGCCTCGTGGATGTCTACCCATCCACAGCGGACGGCCCTGTGCGCATCGACTGGTTCGGTGACGAGGTGGAGTCGCTGCGGGCGTTCTCGCCGTTCACGCAGCGCACCATTCGCCCGCTCACGCACATGTTGGCCTGGGCGGCTGCCGAATCTCCGGACGCGGCCCTGGTCGACCCGCTCGACGACCCCGGGCTCGCCGGGGCCCTGGTGGTGCGACTGGCGCCCGCCGAGCACGAGCGCGCGCTGCACGAGGCCATGGAGCGCCTTGAGGATGAGGCCGCCGCGGGCGCGCTTGGGGACGCCGGCGTTCTGACCGCCCGGCTCGAGGCGGATTCCGCGCTCGACGTGGTGGTGCCCTCGGGTACCGAGGCCGGGGCATTCGATGCCCGCGAGGCACGCTTTGCCACCCGCGGGATGGCCGAGGCCGAGGCCGAGATGGCGCGCCTGTCGTCCGGGCGCCAGCGGCTGGTGGTGTGCTTCGCCCGCCGGGGCGACATGGAGCGCACGCAGCACCTGGTGAGCCGGGTGAAGCCGATCATCATGGACGCCACGGGCAGGGTGCCGGCCGAAGGCGCGGTGGCCTTCACGCACCTCGACCTGCGCACCGGATTCGTGTCGCGCGAGCTCGGACTGGCAGTGGTGCCGGATGGCGCCCTCGTACGCCGCCGCCGCCCGGGCGCTCGCGCACCCCTCACGGCCGGAACGCGCATCTCGTCGTTCCTCGATCTTCGCGTGGGCGATCACGTGGTGCACGAGGACCACGGCATCGGGCGGCTTGAGGGCTTCGAGACCCGCACGGTCGCCAACGTCACGCGCGACTACCTGGCGCTGGCCTTTGACGGTGAAGACCGGCTGTACGTGCCGCACGACCACCTGGCCAAGGTGTCGCGGTATGTCGGCGCCGATGGCAGCGCACCTGCGCTGTCGAAGCTGGGGGGCAAGGCCTGGGATCGAATGAAGGCCCGCGCGCGCGAATCCGTGCGCGAACTGGCCGGCGAGCTGATCTCCCTCTACGAGGCCCGGGGGCGCGCGGAGGGGTTCGCCTTCCCGGCCGACGACGACATGATGCGCGAGCTCGAGCGTCGCTTCCCGCACCGGGAGACGCCCGACCAGCAGCGCGCCATCGACGAGGTCACCGACGACATGGAGCGCCCCAGTCCCATGGACCGCCTGGTGTGCGGGGACGTGGGATTCGGCAAGACCGAGGTGGCCATGCGCGCGGCCTTCAAGGCGGCTGTCGGGGGCAAGCAGGTGCTCGTGCTCGTTCCGACCACCATTCTCGCCCAGCAGCACCTGGCCACCTTCCGGGAGCGCTTCGCCGAGCTTCCGGTGACCGTGGACATGGTCAATCGCTTTCGCTCGGCGGCCGAGGTCAAGAAGGCCCTCGCCGGGTTCCGCGAGGGGGTGATCGACATCCTGATCGGTACCCACAGGGTGCTCTCGATGGATGTGCAGCCGAAGGATCTGGGCCTGGTGGTCGTGGATGAGGAGCAGCGCTTCGGGGTGTCGCAGAAGGAGGCCCTGCGGCAGCTTCGCCTCAAGGTCGACGTGCTCTCGATGAGCGCCACCCCGATTCCACGCACGCTGCAGATGTCGATGTCCGGCCTGCGGGATATCAGTGTGATCGAGACTCCCCCTCCCGGCCGCCGCCCCATCGCCACGCACGTGGGCGAATTCGACGATGACGTGGTGATTCAGGCCCTCGAGCGGGAGCGCGAGCGGGGTGGGCAGGCCTTCTACCTGCACAACCGCGTGGAGACCATCGAGGACGCCGCCGAGCGGGTGCGCACCATGGTGCCGGGCATCCGCGCGCTGGTGGCCCATGGGCAGATGCCGGAGTCCGGGCTCGAGGACGTCATGCTCGCCTTCGTGCGTGGCGAGGCCGATGTGCTGGTGGCCACGAGCATCATCGAGTCAGGCATCGATATCCCACGCGCCAACACGCTGGTGGTGGAGCGGGCGGACCTGCTCGGCCTGTCCCAGCTCTACCAAATCCGTGGCAGGGTCGGGAGATCCGACGTGACCGCCCATGCCTATCTCTTCTATCCGGACGCGGCCTCCGTCACACGCGAGGCCGCCGCGCGCCTGCGTGCCGTGGCCGACTACACGGAACTTGGGAGCGGCCTGCGCATCGCCATGCGCGACCTCGAGATCCGCGGCGCCGGAAACCTGCTGGGCGATGAGCAGAGCGGGCACGTAGCGGCCGTGGGATTTGAGATGTACGTGGAGATGTTGCAGGAGGCCATCGCCGCCGGGCGCGGCGATCCCGTGCCCGAGCAGGAGGTGCGCGTTGACATCCCGGTATCGGCCTACATCCCGGCCGATTACGTGCCGTTCGAGGCGGCCAAGGTGGATCTGCACCGCCGCATCGCCCTTGCTCCCGATCAGGAGGCGCTCAGCCGCCTTGCGTCGGAGATGGTCGACCGCTTCGGCGAGCGTCCGCCGCCGGTCGAGGCACTCATCGGGGTGCAGGGGCTGCGTATCCGCATGCGTGCGGCGGGTGCGCGGCAGGCGGTTGCGCGTGGGGGGCGCGTGGTGATCGGACCGCTGGACCTCGATTCCCACGATATGCGTGCACTGCGCGAGGCCATTACGGGCGCGCTCTACTCCACGACGGACCGACTGATCAGCGTGCCGGCGCCTCCGTCGCCCGTGGAGCGCGTGGATGCGGCATCGGCGGCACTTGACGCCGTGCGACGCCCCGTGGCCGAGGTGGCGTGACCTACCTCGTCCTGATCGCCGTCACCAGCGGCTTCGCACTCATCCCCCTGCCGCTGTTCCCCTCGTGGATCGTGGTGGCCTACATGGTCGTCGAGTACAACCTCTCGATCCCGATGGCGATCCTGGTGGGCGCTGTCGGAACGGCCGTCGGTCGCATCGGCCTCGTGGCCGTGTCGCGGGTGGCCGGGCACCGCATGCTCGGCTCGTGGTCACGGAGCAACCTGGAGTACCTCCATGAGCGCCTTGAGAATGCGGCGGGAACAGTGGGCGTGGGCGTGCTGCTCGCGGCGTCGCCCCCGCCCGCGGGTGTGCTGTTCGTGGTGGCCGGTCTGGTGCGTGTGCCGCTCTGGCTCGTGGGGGCATCGGTCTTCATCGGCCGCCTCGTCGGCTACATCATCAGCGTGGGAGGAGCCAGCCTGGCCGCCTCGGCGCTCGCGGATCAACTGCGCGGCGTCATCGGTCCATGGTCGGTGGCAGTGGCGGTGGCCATCGTCGTGGGCGTGCTGCTGCTGGTGATCCACATCGACTATCGGGTGCTCATCGAGGAGCGTCGCCTTCGGCTCCACCGGGGACGGCGCGGTCGCCGAGATGGCATCACACCCCCCGGCGATGACGCCGAGTAAGAACCCGTTTCGGAATGGACCGCGGTCGGCCTGCCGCGAGGATCCCGCGAGGCACGGACGCAGGGAGGGTGTGACCCCTCAGGGCATCACCCCGACCGAGGACACCGCATCGCGATGATTCGCCGCGCGCAGACGGTCGTGGCTGCCATTCTGAAACGGGTTCTCAGGCCCCCCTCGCGTGACATCCGCACCGAGCCGGACGCTGTGGCGCGGTGCTACAGTCCAGCGTCGTGTTGAGGGCCTCCCACATGACCATCGGCGCCATCGCAACGGGTGCAATTGCGCTCGTCATCGGTTTGTCCGCCTGCGGCGGAGGCGTGCCGAGCGGTTCCGTGGCGCAGGTCGGCGATGCGCAGATCCCCGCCGCGGAGCTCGATCGCGCGATCGCCCAGCAGAAGGCGGCGGCCGAACAGCAGAAGCAGACATTCCCCGCCGACGGCAGCGATCAGTACAACGCCCTGCGCAGTCAGGCGCTCGAGCAGTTGATATTCCAGAGGATCGTCGGCTTCGAGGCCGAGAAGTGCGGCACGCCCTGCCGTGTCACCGATGCCCAGGTCTCGGCGGACCTGACGCGCGTCGTGAAGACGAACTTCGGCGGCGACCAGAAGAAGTTCGATGCGTTCCTGAAGACGTCGGATCTCACGGTCGAGGATGCCCGGCGCATCGTGCGAACCAACCTGCAGCAGCCCAAGCTGGTGGCCCGGGTGACCCGCGGTATCCGCGTCACCCCCGCCCAGGCCCTCGCCTACTGCGCGGCTCATCCGCTGGAGTTCAGGAAGCCCGCCAGCCGTGAGGCCTCCCACATCCTCGTCAAGACCAAGGCCGAGGCGGATCGCATCCGGGCCGAGGTGACGACGTCGAACTTCGCCGCGCTCGCGGCGAAGTACTCCACCGACCCCGGCTCGAAGTCGCAGGGCGGCAGTCTGGGCGTCATCACCAAGGGGACCCTGGTTCCCGAGTTCGAGAAGGTGGCCTTCGCGCTGGGCAACGGCGAGATCTCGCAGCCGGTCAAGACCCAGTTCGGCTACCACATCATCACCGTGACGGTCACTCCGGCACACACGGTGCCGTGTGCGGAGGCGGAGAAGGGCATCATCCAGCAGCAGTTGCAGGTGAAGCGCAACGAGGCGACCACGAAGTGGCGTGACAAGGTCCTCGCCGAGTGGAGGTCGCGCACCACGTACGCGGATGACTCCCTGAAGCCGCAGTCCGCTGCCGCTCCCGCAGCGGTCCCCGCGTCCGCATCACGCGCACCCACCACCACCGGGTAGGGGTTCGGTGATCCGGGTGATCGCCCTCGGGCCGGGTGCTCGGGATGCGGTTCCCGCCTCGGCCCTCGAGGCCATCCGGGCCCAGGCGCCCGGCGTCGTGCTCGCCCCGGTGCTGGAAGCCGGGGTCGCGGCACTGCTGCAGGTGAACGCGGAGCCTCTTCCCGACGACCCCGCCGAGATCCCCTCCGGTGCCATCGTGGTCGCCCCGGATCCGTTGGCCCACGCGATTGCGGTCGCCCTGCCGGACGCACATACCGTTCCGGCCCGGGATGCGCTGAGGGCCCGTGCGATCGGCGCGCGCGTGGCAGAACTCGTGGCCGTCGCGACTCGCCTGCGCGCGGAGTGCCCCTGGGACCGCGTCCAGACTGCGGCGACCATCGTTCCGCACACGGTGGAGGAGGCCTTTGAGGTGGCCGAGGCCGTCGCGGATGGCGACCCCGCACACCAGGCGGATGAGATCGGCGACCTGCTGTTTCAGTCAGTCTTCCTGGCCGGCCTGCTCGAGGAGGATGGACACGCCGATCTCGGCTCGGTGGCGCGCGGGCAGGCCGACAAGTTGATCAGTCGGCATCCACACGTGTACGGCGACGTGGCGGCCGCGGATGCCACGGCCGCCGTCGACGTATGGGAGTCGCGCAAGCGCGAGGAGCGCTCCGACGAGGGGATCTTCCACGAGCTGCCGCTCGGTCTTCCCGGGTTGGCCCTGGCGGCGAAGACCCAGAAGCGCGCGGCGGGGGTGGGATTTGCGTTCCCCGACCTGGCTGCCGCGCTCGCGAAGCTGGACGAGGAGGTCGCCGAGGTGCGGGCCGACCCGGGTGCTCATGAGGTCGGCGACGTGATCTTCGCGGCGGTGGCGGTGGCGCGCTCTGCCGGGGTGGATCCGGAGATGTCGGTGCGCGCTGCTGCCGCCCGCTTTCGAGGGCGGGTCGAGGGCGCGGCGCGCCTGGCAGCTCTCTCCGGTGTCGACTTCGAGGCACTGTCGCCCGCGGAGCAGTTCACCTGGTATTCCCGCTTCCGCACCGAGGGGTGAATTGGGCCGATTGACGGGGCCTTCGGCGGGACGGACATCGCCGCGCGCCCGTAGACTCGCCCGGCACACGCCACCTCGAACCGGACAGTCCAATGGCCCAGATCACACGCGTTCACGCCCGGCAGATCCTTGACTCCCGGGGTCAGCCGACCGTTGAGGTGGAGGTTGAGCTCTCGACCGGCGCGATTGGTCGCGCCGCGGTGCCGTCGGGCGCGAGTACCGGTACCCACGAGGCCGTGGAGCTGCGTGATGGCGAGCCGTCCGCCTACGGTGGCAAGGGCGTGCTGAAGGCCGTGGCCAACGTCGAGGATGAGCTGTTCGCCGCCCTCGTGGGGTTGGAGGCCGATGATCAGTCCACCGTCGATCGCACCATGACGGAGCTTGATGGCACCCTCAACAAGGGTCGCCTGGGGGCGAATGCGATCCTGGGATGCTCGCTTGCCGTGGCACAGGCCGCGGCCACGGATGCTGGCCTGCCGCTGTTCCGCTACATCGGCGGAGCCCGCGCCCACCGCATGCCCGTGCCGCTGATGAACATCCTGAACGGTGGCGTCCACGCGGATAACTCCGTCGACTTCCAGGAGTTCATGGTGGCGCCCGTCGGCGCGCGCACCTTCGCCGAGGCGCTTCGGATGGGCTCCGAGGTGTACCAGGCGCTCAAGGTGGTGCTGCGTGACCGTGGCCTGGTGACGGGCGTGGGCGATGAGGGCGGCTTTGCGCCCGACCTGCCCAGCAACCGCGCCGCCCTTGACGTGGTCATGGAGGCCATCACGGGTGCGGGTTATCGCCCCGGCGAGGACATCGCGATCGCCCTCGACCCCGCGGCGACCGAGATCTACCGCGATGGCGCCTACCACCTGGATGGCGAGGGTCGCGTGCTGACCCCGGCGGAGCTTGTGGACTACTGGTGCGACCTCTGCGACTCGTTCCCGATCGTGTCGATCGAGGACGGAATGGCGGAGGAGGACTGGGACGGCTGGGCACGTCTCACCGAGCGTGTGGGCGAGACCGTGCAGCTGGTGGGCGACGACCTCTTCGTCACGAATACGGCTCGCCTGCAGATGGGTATCGATCGAGGCGTCGCCAACGCCATCCTGATCAAGGTGAATCAGATCGGCACGCTGTCGGAGACTCTGGCGGCCATCGAGTTGGCATCACGCCACGGATACCGCGCCATCATCTCCCACCGGTCGGGCGAGACCGAGGACACCTTCATCGCCGACCTCGCCGTGGCCACCGGCGCCGGCCAGATCAAGACCGGCGCGCCGTCGCGCAGCGAGCGCACCGCCAAGTACAACCAGCTGCTGCGCATCGAGGAGCGCCTTGGGCCCGCGGCTTCGTACCCCGGTCCGCTGGCGTTCTCGCATCAATGATGACATCGCCCGTCGCGCCGATCGGGGGAGGAGCGCGGGCATCCGTGGCGTACCCCCTTTCCAATGGGGTTCACCGGGAACCCCTTGGCGCGCGGGAGCGGGACGCTGCTCAAGAGACTTCTTCTGATCGGGCTCGTCGTCGGCATCGGCGTGGCCTATGTCGGTCCCGTGCGCGACTACCTCGGGCAGAAGGAGGATCTCCGCATGCACCAGGTGGCGCTCATCAAGGCACGGGACACGCGCGACGCGATCGCCACGCGGATACGTGCCCTGAAGGAGCCCGCCGTGCTCGAGGCGCGCGCGCGCGAGTTGGGAATGGTGCGCCCGGGCGAGCGGCCCTTTGCCGTTCGGGGTATCCGATCGGTCAACCCACGTCCTGCGCAGCCCGCGGGTGACCAGGGTGCAACCGGCGTCTGGGGAGTCGTCACCGGAATCCTCGGCTGATCGCGCGGCCGTTCGCAGGTTGATCGGCCGTGATCCGCACGCGGGCTTCCGTGTTGCGGTGCGCTGCCCGCACGGCGGCCCGGCGGTGATCGAGAACCGTCCGCTCGATGAACGCGGTCATCCGTTCCCCACGCGTGACTGGCTCACGTGCCGTGCGCTGGTGCAGGCGGTGAGCCGTCTTGAGGCCGATGGAGGGGTGAAGCTGTTGGAGGACGATCCGGACATGGTCGAGCCGCTGGCGCGCGCTCACACGCGCCACGCGGCGCTTCATGCCGGGTATCGCATTGCGGGCGGCGGCGATCCGCTGCGGGTGAAGTGCCTGCATGCCCACCTCGCGTTCGCCCTGGCCGAGGGTGGAAGCCCCGTGGGGAATTGGATACTGGAGCGCAGCGGCGCGCAGTGGCCCAGCACGTGTTGTGCCGTGGAGCCCTCATGAGGAGCGTCGAGCCCGCCGTGATGAGCGCGCTTCTCGACTGGGACGCGGGTGAGCGCCGGCTTGCCGAACAGGTTCCCGAGCGTGATGCACGGATGGCGGTGCTGGCCGCCGTGGATGGTGAGCTTCGGCGTCGCGTGGGGCCGTCCTACTCGCTCGGCGACCTTCTGCGAGCCTACTCATCCTCATCCGGGTGGTTCCTGGTGCTGGCCGAGCGCACGGCGCCGCTCACGCCCGCGGCGTGGGAGCCATCGGTGGCCCTCGACGCGGCCTTCGCGCGCTGGGCACGAAATGCAACCGACGGAGTGACGAGATGACACCCGATGGCGGCGATGGTGCGGCCCCGACGACCGCCCGTGGGCGCGGTGAACCCCCACGTGGTCGCCGCGCACGCTCCGGGGGCGGGGTCTCGACCCTGCTCGCCACCATCATCGCGGTCGCTGCGCTGATCGTGGGGGTGCTGGTGGGTTATGCGGCCCATGGCGGGCCGGACCCGCCGAGCGACCTCAGTGTGGTGACGGACCTTCCGACGGTGACCGTGACCGTTCCCGCATCAACCGGAACGCGCTGATCGCCTCGGGCGGGTCCCCTGGCGCCGGGGCCGTCCACTCCCGGGCCAGCGCACGGTCGCGGGTCTGCCCCCGATCGATCAGGGCGTGGATGTCCGGGAGGGCCTCCCGGCGCAGGTACACGTGCCGCTGGCCGACGCTGGGCTTCTCTCCGAGCAGGCCGGCGCGCACCAGGGCCTCACCCACTTCGAGGGCGTCACGCCGGTCCTCCGGCGCAGCCCCGCGATACAGGTGATCGAACTCCGTGTGGTACTGCACGCCCACCTTGCCCATACGGAGCAGGCGCCTCAGCACGGTGCGCGCATGGCGTCTGCGCGGACACGGGTCGTCCTGCACGGCGAGGCTCGGGGAGTCCGGCGGCGGCGGCATGCCATCCAGCCCCCAGCGCCGTAGTTCGGCCACCATCTCGGGTGGATACGAGGGCGCGTCGATGGGCTGTCCGTGCGCCGCGAGCGTGAGCGCGACGCGCACGGGGTGCGACCACGTGCCGCGTGCCAGCCACGCGAGGGCTCCAGATTCCATCGAGGACGGGGGCTCGATCAGCTCGATGGGTTCGCCCTCGGGCTCCACCGATGCGGGGAGCGCCGCGAGGACTGCCCGCGCGGGCTCGGGATGCGCCTCCTGCAGGGCGAGCGGGGCGATCTCGGCATCGAGTCCGGGAAGTGTGAGCAGCACCATTCCGTTCCATGCCCCCACGGTCACGGCATCGGCGACCGCACCCGCCTCAACGGCGGCTCGCAGCGTGCGAATGAGGGCGCGAACCGGGCCCCGGGGGGAGAACGCCACGGCCTGGGCCACGGGTACCGGGAGTATCCAGACCGGGCAGGCGTCGGGGGTCGTGCCGGCCCACGCCCACATGGTGTATGCCCGCGCGTGCAGATCGCGCGACGACAACTCGAGCGTCGCGAGCACCGCCTCGTCGGCATCGCCGCGGCCCCATGCGACAAGAGACCGCGCGACCACCAGGGGGTCACGTGCAAGATCGGCGACGGTGACGTCCTCGCTCATCGACGCACCGTAGCCCAGAGTCGAGCGGGGGGAGTGCCTCGCGTACCGGGTGGGTGGCCCGGTATGCGAGGTGGGTGCTACTCCTTCTCGGCCTCGACCTCGACCTCGGGCAGGTCGGCGACGAGGTCGGCGTCGTCGTCGCCCGCGTCCAGCAGGTCGTCCGCGTCCTCGACACCGGGGCCGACGATGCTGGCGTCAGATGCGGCCAGAACCGTGGTGGCCTCGCCAGAGGCGACGGCCTCGAGGGCCTCGGCCAGGGTGGCCGTCACGGCGCCAGCGGTCTCCTCGGACTCGAACACCTCGTCGTCGTCCAGCTCCAGCAGCAGGGGGTCGGCCTCGAAGGCGGTGGCCTGCGGCAGCTCGCGCTCCTCGGGGGTGCCGTCCGGGTCCCAGCGCACAACCACCTCGCCGGCGAGGATCTCGGCCTCCGACAGGGCGACGGGGTCGCGTGACGACAACTCACCCGGGGCGGGCGGGGGTGCGTCCTCGGACCGGAGCTCGGCGGGGTCGGCCGTGAGCCAGAGGGTGATCTGGCGCGCGCGCTTCGACACGGCGTGGACAAGCGCATACCGGCTGCCATCCACGTGCTCGAGCGCTTCATCCAGCCGACGTCCGTAGAGCATCAACCCTCCCAGGGTCTCCTGTTATCAGCGAGGGAGTCTAGCGCCCGCTCGCACATCGGTTGGTTGATCATGATCGTCACAGATGGCACGATGTCCTTCCGGTGCCGCCGGGACATGCGACCGCGGAATGGGAGAGCGTCATGAAGCAGGTTCGGGATGCCATGACCAAGCTGAGCGCGACGGTGGGGCCTGAGCACACACTGCGTCAGGCCGCGGAGCGCATGACGCAGCATCGAACCGGTGCCGCGGTCGTTCTGGACGGCAGCCTTCCCGGTCCTTGCGTCATCACCGAGCGGGATCTGCTGCGGGCCCTGGCCGATGGACTCGATCCGGATGCCGAGAAGGTCGACTCACACATGACGGGGTCGCTCATCACCGCCGCGCCGGAGTGGCCGCTTCACACCGCCGCCGATCAGATGGTCCGGCACGGAATCCGGCACGTGCTCGTGTTCGAGGGCCCCGAGCTCGTGGGCGTGCTCTCGATGCGCGATGTCGTGAGGGTGGGCGGTCTGGCCGACGACGCCCAGGCGGACGCGGCCTGACTCAGCCGCCGGGCGCGAGCTCGACGCGCACGCGCACCGACTCGTCGGCCGACCTCTCCACCGTCACCCTGTCCACCAATTGACGCACGATCCAGAGCCCTCGGCCCCGGCGCGCGTGCGGGCGCGGTGGATGCTCTTGGCTCACCTCGGCCCAGTCGAAGCCCTCTCCCGAGTCGCTGACCTCGACGAGCATGGACGTGTCGGCGTCCGCCACCACGTGAATGGGTGCCCGCCCGTGCTCCTGCGCGTTCGCGATCAGCTCGTTGATCGCCAGTGCCAGGTCATCAGCCCTGTCGGCGAACCCGGCTCTCTCAGCCAGGTCATGCACCGCCGCGCGCACGGGAGCGATCTCGCCGGGATCGGCGCCGATGATCGTCTCGATGTGGGTGGGGTCGACGTGCACGGTATCTTGGCCCGGACCAGGGGTGTCCGTGGTGCTTCCACAGTACGCCGTCCCATGGGTATGCTCCTGCTCGTCCGTGCCACGGTTACCGCTCCCCGTACCGCGGAACCAGTTGGACGGGGGGCGGCGGATGGCGTCGCTACGATCCCCCGACCCGTCGATCATCACTCCGGAGGCCCCGTGTCCGCGCTTCGCATCGCCACCCGCGCTGCCCTGATCATCGCGCTCGTCGGCCCCGCAGCGGCCATGGCGCAGGATCCCGCGACCACCCCACCCGCCGGCACCATCCCCGCGGGGGTGTCGGTGGCGGGCACGGACGTGTCGGGGCTCTCGGCCGCAGACGCCCGCGCGAAGATCCTGTCCCTGGTCGTGGTGCCGCGCCGTCATGCACTCACCGTGACGTTCCGTGGCAGGACGCTGCAGATTGATCCTGACGCCGTGGGGTATCGGGCCGATGTCGACGCCGCGGTGCAGTCGGCCCTGGCCCAGGCACCCGCCCCCGGTGCGACGGTGGATGTTCCCCTGCCACAGCAGATCGACCGCGCCACGCTGAAGGGCGTTCTGGGCTGGCGGGCCGGGCGGGTCGCCGTTCCCGCCCGCGACGCGACCGTCCGTCTGGTTGGCCTCACCCCGAAGGTGACCCGCGCGACGTTTGGCTACTCCCTCGACGTTGCGGCGGCCACGACGTTTCTCGCCACCCGCCTCCTGGAGGCCCACCCCGCCACGCCGTATGCGCTGCCCGCCACGCGGGTCACGCCCACGCGCACCTCTGTCGGGCCGGTCATCGTGGTGAGTCGCAGCCAATTCAAGCTCCGGCTCTACAACGGGCAGAAGCGCATTCGCACCTATCCGGTGGCCGTCGGCCAGCCCGCGTACCCCACACCGACGGGGAACTACCAGATCATCGAGAAGCAGATGGACCCCACCTGGTTCCCACCGTCCTCACCGTGGGCGGCCGGCCTCGGTCCCATCCCGCCGGGCAGCGGCAACCCCTTGGGAACGCGCTGGATCGGTACCTCGGCGCCGGGCATCGGTATGCATGGAACGCCCAACTCGTCATCCATCGGCAGCGCCGCCTCGCACGGCTGCATTCGCATGTACATCGGCGACGCGGAGAACCTCTACTCGCGCGTCGCAGTGGGTACCCCGGTCTTCATCCGCTAGCCGCGGGCGAGGGATGCGCGGATGCGGGCGGCATCCGCCGCGGGCATCAGCGCGCGGATGATCGTTCCCTCGGGGCCAGCATCCTGATGCACCTCGCGTCCGGCCGCATATACGGCCGACACCACGTCGCCTCGGGCATATGGGACATTCAGTTCCACGCGCTCCCACCGCGCACGCGCGGTGGCGAGCAGGCGTTCGCGGAGATCGTCGACGCCCTCTCCGGAGCGGGCCGAGGTCATGATGGCGCCCGGGTGGCGCCGCCGTAGCGCGGCACGATCCTCGTCGTCGAGGAGGTCGCACTTGTTCAACACGAGAAGGCGCGGCACCTCGCTGGCATCGATCTCGTCGAGCACGTCCTCAACCGCCTTGGCGCGCGCCTCGCGGCCCTCATCATCCTCGCTCGCGTCTGCCACGTGCACGATCAGATGCGCGTCGCGCACCTCGTCGAGTGTCGAGCGGAACGATTCCACGAGCTGGTGGGGAAGATGCCGGATGAATCCCACGGTGTCCGATACGAGCACCCGCACGCCATCCTGCGAGAAGGCGCGCGTCGTGGCATCGAGCGTCTCGAACAGGGCATCGTCCACGTCCATGCTCGCGCCGGTGAGCGCGTTCATGAGGCTGGACTTCCCGGCGTTCGTGTAACCGGCCAGGGCAACGCGGGTGACCTCCGAGGCCAGCCGACGCTCCCGCATGATCTCGCGGCTTCGTGCGACCTCCTGCAGCCGGCGCCGCAGCACACCCATGCGTGCGCGGATGAGCCGACGGTCGGATTCCAACTGGCTCTCGCCGGGGCCGCGAGTGCCCACGCCTCCCCCGAGGCGCTCGAGGTGCTGCCACAGGCCCTCCTGCCGGGAGTACGAGTACTCCATCTGGGCGAGCTCCACCTGTAGCTTGCCCTCGGCTGACCGTGCGTGGAGGGCGAAGATGTCGAGGATGAGGCCGGTGCGGTCGATCACCCGGGTTTCCAGGGCGTCCTCGAGATGCCGCTGCTGGCCGGCCGTGAGGTCGCCCTCGCACGCCACGATCTCGGGCGTGTTCTCCTTCACCCATTCCCGGAGCTCGTCGAGACGACCCTTGCCGAGGTAGGTGCGTGCGTCGGGTCGATCGCGCCGCTGCACGACCCTGTGCACGACCTCCGCGCCCGCCGTGCGGAGTAGTTCGGTCATCTCGGCAAGACGGTCGTCGGCCTCGGGGGGCCGGCACGAGAGCGAGGCGATGAGGACCGCACGCTCAAGCTGCCCGGGGGCGATGAGCGGGCGCCGCTCATCCTCGGCGCGCTCGGCTCGGCCTCGATACGTGCGCTGCAGTTCGCGTCCCACGATCAGATGATGCCCATCAGCGGTCCTCGGCCGCCGCGGCCTGCTGCATCAGGTCCATCGTGCGGATGACCATGGCATCGGTGACGGGACCCTCAGCCCGCACGAGCAGGGATGCTTTTCCCACCACGACGCTGAGTGCGCGCGCTCGGGGTGACCGTGCACCGCGCGAGCCACCGAAGTCGGACGGCGTCCACGGTGTGGCGTCGGGCCCCGGGACGTCGCTCTCCGCTGCCTCGCCATTGAGCGCGACGGCGGGGGATCCGTCGTCCCACAGGCCAGCCACGGCAACGAGGCGCGCGCCACCCGGCCCGGTCCACTCGCGCGCGGCGGCGCGCTGCAGCCCCGCATCTGCGAGGTTGGCGGTCAGCGCGGAATCATCGTGGCCGAGAACCGCGCGGGCGTAGGTGGAGCGGTCGATGGTGCGTGTTGGCCCCACGGGGGTGAGTCCGGGTCGGGTGGGGAGGATGCGCACCACGAATACCGGGTCGGCCTCGCGCGCGCGCTGAGCATCGACACCGGCAGCGCATCCGGATACGGCAAGCGCCGCGGCCGCAAGGGGCGCCGCGAGCCGTAACCACCTCGCAACGGGTGCGCATCGGGTTGCTCGAATCACTGCTCTCATGATGACAGCCAACCGGGGCGCCGCCCCATGAACACGATTCAGTCGCTTGGAGCCCGGATGAGCATGGGCGTCATGAAGGCCCGAAACCTCTTCCGGACCCCGACCCTGATGGTTGCCCTCACGGCGCTCCTGATCGGGCTCGGCGCGTTGATCGGTGGCGCCAGCGGACTCGTCCTGTTCGCGCTCATCGCCGTCGTCCTCAACTTCGCGATGTACTGGTTCAGTGGGCCGATGGCGCTGAAGATCGCGCGTGCCGTCGCCGTGGCGCCCGAGTGGGCACCGGAACCGCACCGGATGGTGGAGCGTCTGGCCGGGCGCGCCGGCGTTCCGACCACCGGCGTGTATGTGACGCCGGACCAGCGGCCAATGCATTCGCCTGTGGGTGCAACCCGGCGCATGCGTCGATCGCCGTGACCGAGGGGATTCAGCACCCGCTCACCGCGCGGGAACCGGAGAGCGTGATCGCGCACGAGATGGCGCCCGTTCCGAGCCGCGACGTCCTCATCGCGAGCGTGGCGACCATGCCGGCGGGTGCCATCTCCGCCATCGTCGGGTGGCTGCAGTTCTCGCTGCTGTTCGGCTGCGGCGAGGGCCCGCTCGGACTGGTGGGAACGCTCGGCGCCATGACCATCGCGTCGCTCGCGGCAACCTGCCCATCTCTCGCCAGCGCGGGTATGGGGCCGACCTGACCGGAGCCGCGTTGCTGGGAGACCCCGAGCGCGCCGGCCAGCGCGCTCGGGAACCTGCAGCGCGGTGCGCACGTGGTACCGATGCAGATGAACCCATCGGCGCCGCCGATGTATATCGTGAATCCGCTCTCGGCCCTCCATGGCAAGGGCATCTCCAAACTGTTCTCCACCCATCCGCCGATGGAGGGGCGCGTCCGCCACCTGCGGGCGCTCGCCCCGATGTCGGCCCCGGCGTACGCGGAGGCCCACGCATGAACATCAAGGATGAGATCGCCCGGCTGGTCGGCGAGGAGTCGGCTCGCCACAAGCGGCTGATCGAGTACGTGACCCGCCAGTTGGCCCAGGGACGCACGCTGGCCGAGATCATCGATGATCCCTACGTGACCAACCGTCTCAATCCCCTTGAGCGGAGGGCGCTGATCGAGGAGCCCGAGATCGTGCACGCCGCTCAGACGGACTCGCTTGACGACCTGCGTGCGCGGCTTGAGGAACTCGCCGCGGGCTGAGGCGGTACCATCGTCCCCGCTGGGCGATAGCCGTGCCTCCGTGATGCGGGGCGCGCCGTCCGGTCGGCGCCCCCCGCGCCGTCTTTCCGGTGTGTGACCCGAGGGGCCGACCTCAAGCGGTGGAGACCTTCTTCCAGCAGAACGAGACCATCATCGTGTTCGCGCACGGGCTGGTGCTGTTCGCCTTGGGGTTCGCTTTTTGGTTGCAGCGTCGTCGCGCCACGCGTCTCATCCTCACCTCATCGCTCATCTGGCTGGCCTCCTACGCGTTCCTCGAGGCCATCGTGATCTGGGGCTATGCGTTCGTTCCCATCCAGGCGGAGTACCTGGCCCCGGATGTGATCGAGGGGCTCCTCGTTCTTCGCGGCGTGCTCCAGACGATCGCCGTGGTATTCCTGCTGCAGTTCGGGCTGCGTCTGGTGCCATGGACGCGCCGCCGCCTGAAGGCGTTCGGCGTGCTCTCGGTGCTGCTGTGGGCGGGGATCCTCATCGCCGCCACCGTGGCGGCCGGTGACCGGGGCTGGGGCGTCATCGAGTGGGAGAGCACGGCCGCCGCGCTGTCCCGGTATGTCTTCGTGGTTCCGGGCGCGTTGCTGTCCGCCTACGGCATGTGGCTGCAGCGCGACAAGTTGACACGTGCGGGAATGCCCGGCATTCGTCCGTACGCCGCTCTTGCCGCTGGGGCGTTGCTGCTGTACGCCATCGTGGGTGGTGGGGTGGTGGAGCCCGCCCCCTGGGCACCGGCCGGGATCGGCACCGAGAGCGGATGGTTCGACGCCACGGGCCTGCCGCTGGCCGTCATCCGCGGATTCGTGGCGCTCGCCCTGGCGTTCGCCGTGATCAAGCTGCTCGACATCTTCGAGGTCGAGACGAAACAGCGCATGGAGACCCTTGACCGTGCTCGCCTCGTGGCGGAGGAGCGCGCACGGTTCGGGCGCGACCTCCACGACGGCACGATCCAGTCGATCTACGCCTCGGGCCTGCATCTGGAGGCGGTCGCGCTGAACACCAACGACTCCGATGCTCGCGACGAGGTGCGCCGGGTGGTCGGCAGCCTCAACGCCACGATCGACGGCCTGCGTGGGTACATCCGCGGTCTCCACGCCCCCGATGGCGGCCCCGCCGGCATCGGGGCCGACCTGGACAGGATCGTGAGCGACTTCGCATCGAGCGCGGCGGTTGAGGCGACGTTCCGGGTGTCCGGGGTGGAGCAGTGTGGCACTCTGCCGGATGATGCGGGTCAGCACCTGGCGCACATTCTGCGCGAGGCGCTCGCCAACGTGGCCCGTCACGCCGGCCCGTGCACCGTGGATGCGAGCCTGGTCTTTCGTCCCGACGAGATCGACTTCGTCGTGTCCGACACCGGCCGGGGCTTTGACCCCGATCAGGGCGCCGCCGCAGAGCCCGGGCATGGCAACGGTGTACGCAACATGCACGAGCGCGCCCGGTGGCTGGGCGGTCGTATCGTGATCGAGCCCGGCCCATCCGGTGGCACGCGCGTCGTGCTCGCCGTTCCCCTCGACGATGTCGAGTCCACGGAGATGCCAGCCACCCGGCAGACCCTTCCCAGCGAGGTGACCACGCGATGACCCCCAGTGCAATCGATCCGATCCGGGTGCTGATCGTGGATGATCATCACGTCGTGCGGCTCGGGCTCAGGTCCCTTCTCTCGCACACCAAGGGGTTTCGTGTGGTGGGGGAGGCCGGATCCGTGGCCGAGGCCGTGCAGATGGCATCCAAGTTGAAGCCCGACGTGGTTCTGCTGGACATCCGGCTGCCGGACGGCAGCGGGGTGGATGCCTGCCGTCGCATCAAGCAGGAGAACGAGGACATCCAGGTGGTGATGCTGACGTCGTACTCCGACGAGGAGGCCATCGTTGGCGCCGTCATGGCCGGCGCATCGGGCTACCTGCTGAAGCAGGCCGACGCGGAGCGGCTGACGCAGGCAATTCGCGACGCCGCGAGCGGCGCGTCGACCCTCGACCCCCGTGCGACCGGTGCCCTGCTCAACCAGTTCCGGGAGCTATCGGCCAAGCAGGCCGAAGCGGAATTGGCAGGTCTGACCGATCGCGAACGGCGCATGCTCACGCTCATCGCCGAGGGCTACACGAACCGTGCCATCGGCGAGGGGCTGCATCTGTCGGAGAAGACCGTGCGCAACCATGTGAGCCAGTTGCTCAGGAAGCTGGGCTTTCAGCGGCGCTCGCAGGCGGCCGCCTGGGCGGGCGAGCGGCGCCTGGAGTTGCCTCCGGAGTGATGCCCTGCCGTCCCCGGCCAGCCGGGGACGAGGGCGAATGGGGGGAGGGGAGCCCCCGCTCGCGTATGCCCGGAGAGCACCACTGCTGTTGATGACGCGTATAAGCATTACTTGCATCGCAGGCCGTGCACCGATACGGTGGCCGCCGCCGCACCCCTCTGGAGTCATGCCTGAGGAGGCCCATGGCACCTGCCCTGCGCATTGCCGCTGTCTGCAAGACATATGAGCGCAGCGACCACGTTGCGCTCGAGCCGACCTCCTTCGAGGTGGCTGCCGAGGAGTTCGTGAGCCTCGTGGGCCCGAGCGGATGCGGGAAGTCCACCCTCCTGGCGATGATCGCCGGCCTGCTCGCCCCGGATTCCGGGTCGATCGAGGCACTTGGGCAGCCGGTGACCGGGCCGGGCGATGGCCGGGCGATCGTCTTCCAGGACGCTGCCCTCTTTCCATGGCTGACCCTCCACCACAACGTGGAGTATGGGCTGCGGGCCCAGGGGATGCGGCGTGCCGAGCGGCGTGAGCGCGTTGAGAACGCGCTTCGAATGGTGCATCTGGATCACGTGGGGGAGAAGCACCCCTATGAGCTGTCCGGCGGCATGCGCCAGCGCGCAGCCATTGCGCGCGCCCTTGTGCTGGAGCCCAA
>ORJL010033639.1_pt1 | contig 29887 bp, 19 predicted proteins | sample 1779941 | NCBI WGS metagenome assembly ORJL01 (sample SAMEA104232317, study PRJEB22302) | groundwater metagenome | biome: forest; feature: aquifer; material: groundwater | place: USA | collected 2011-08-07 | depth 5.8 m
AGTCAGGGCGCTGACGTTGCCTAATTTTTTAATCGGACTGATAATGGACATAATGGAGGCAAAAAATAAAATAAAAATACCAAAGGACAGCTCATGGGAAAGAAGTCTATTACTAAACCACATGATAAGAATCACTCCGCACATACCGCCGATAATTTCGGTAATGGTAGAAATCACAATCAGTCTCTTCGTAGATTTCATGCGCAGTTTATAATAACCGTGATTTTGAATCCTAAACCGATTCATCTCATACTGCTCGGTGCCAAAGGCCTTAACCAGCTTCACCCCGGAGATCGTCTCTAACAGAAGCGAATTAATATCCGCCATTTTTTCTTGGATGCCTTTCGAAATCTTTTTAAGCCGCCGGCCGATCTTACTCATCGGGAAACCAATTAGCGGGAAAATACCAAAAATAATTAAGGCCGCTTTAGGATCAATGGCAAAGGCGGTGACAATCCAGAAAATAATCGTAAAAGTTTGGCGAAAAAGATCGGTCAGTCCATAGGAGACCGCGTTCTCAACAAGATTCGTATCATGCGTGATGCGTGAGATTAATTCTCCCGTACGTTTCTTGCTGAAGTAATCAAGAGAGAGTGTTTGAATTTTTTCGTAAAGGCGGTAACGGATATCGCGCATAATCCGCTGGGAGACATCCCCCATTAAATATTGGTAGGCAAAGATAAGGAAATTCTTCAAGAATAGCAAAACTATGAATCCCGTTATAAGCCAGCGCAGTAATTTCCCGGGGTCCATTTGATTAATTATAATAATAATATTCCGGATAAAGTCAGGCAGGGCGTTAGGGATAACGATTTGTTTCCCCGTGAAGACGATATCGACCATCGGGACAAGCAAGGACAGGGAAAAAATCTCAAAGAAACCGGCAATCAGCATGGTGGCGACCGCCCAAAAAAACAGCCCCTTATGGCCGCGCAGAAATTGCAATAATTTGATATAATTATTCATAATTTTCGCTACATTAGCATATCCATTGACTTTTGTCGAGGGATTTGTTATTCTGTGGGACATGTCTAAATTACGCATTGCCCTCATCGGCCTGGGCCACTTAGGCGCCCGGCATCTGAAGGTCTTGAATGAACTGCCGGAAGAAGCGCAACTTGTTGCTGTCTGTGATCTTAAGGAAGATTCCGCTCGGGCGCTCGCGAAGCAATATAATGTTCCTTTTGTGAAGGATTATCAAGAGCTAGCAGGAAAAATTGACTGCGCGAGCCTTTGCGTCCCCACGACTTCTCATTTTGAACTGGCCCAATTCTTTCTCAGCCACAATATCCACACTTTTATTGAAAAACCAATGACGTCCGACTTAAAACAAGCGGATACCCTTAACAAAATCGCTCAAGAAAAAAAGTTAAAATTGCAGGTCGGACACGTGGAACGTTTCAATTCAGCCTTCATCTCGGTGGAACGATTTCTACACACTCCCCTTTTTATCGAATGCCATCGGCTCAACCTCTTCCCTAACCGTTCTCTGGATATTGGGGTGGTGATGGACTTAATGATCCACGACATTGATATTATTTTGGGGCTCGTGAAATCGCCCATCAAAAACATTGACGCTATTGGCGCCAATATCCTAACTCCTTTAGAGGATATCGCCAATGCCCGGATCACCTTTGAAAATGGCTGTATTTGTAACCTGACCGCCAGCCGCGTTTCCGATGAGGTGGTGCGCAAAATCCGTATCTTTCAACCCGATACGTATATTTCTCTGGATTATGTCAAGCAGGAAGCCTTTATTTATCGAAAACACGACAATCAAATCTTAAAGCACTCTCTTCCCATTGAACGAGAAGAACCGCTCAAACAGGAATTAAAACATTTTCTAGAATGCGTTCGCGACGATAAAACTCCCATTGTATCCGGCAAAGAAGGCCGCGACGCGCTCGCCGTCGCGCTGGAGATTACTGAACAAATCTCACATAAATCCGTTTATGCAAAACAATAAACATATTTTCATCATTGCTGGCGAAACCTCCGGCGACATGCACGCCGCTTCCTTAATCGAGGAGCTCAAAGGCCTTGATTCGAGCCTTATCTTCTCTGGCCTTGGCGGCCCCAAAATGAAAGCCGTGGGTGTCGATGTTTACGAAGACCTGACTAAAATTGCCGTCGTTGGGTTCTGGGAAGTCCTCAAACATTATCAAGATTTCAAGAAAGCCTTTGATCTCATTCTCTCTAAAATAAACGAGATTAAACCTGGGGCGGTTATCCTCGTCGATTATCCCGGTTTTAATTTAAGATTGGCCGCGGTCGTCAAGAAAAAATATCCCGATATTAAAATTATTTACTACATCAGCCCGCAGGTCTGGGCATGGAAAGCTAACCGCGTTAAATTAATCAAACGCTGCGTGGATAAAATGCTTGTCCTGTTTCAATTTGAGAAAGATTTTTACGCCCGCTTTGGGATGGATGTCAACTTTGTGGGACATCCTTTGGTTGATGAGATAAAGGTAAGTACCTCCAGAAAAGAATTTTTAGAGGCGTTGGGCCTCGAAGAACATAAATTAACGATTGCCCTTCTGCCCGGGTCACGGGCTAAAGAAGTGGAGGCGCTCCTTCCTCTGATGCTTGAGGCCGCCCAGCTTCTCAACAAAGAACTTGCCCGCGTCCAATTTTTTGTTGTCCGGGCGCCCTCCATTGATAAAAATTTTATTGATAAATATCTAGAAAAATTTTCTCATTTACCGATCAAAACAATAGAAGACCAGCATTACGACGCCATCCATGCCAGCGACGCGGTGCTCGTCGCCTCAGGCACAGCCACACTCGAGACAGCGATTCTTCAAACACCGATGGTGGTCATCTACAAAACCTCATTTCTCACATGGCTGTTAGTTAAATTGTTTATTAAAATTCCTTATATCGGACTGGTCAATGTCGTTGCCGGTAAACGTGTTGTTGCCGAATGCCTTCAATACGGGGCCACACCTAAAAACATTTTACATGAGCTAAAAAATATTCTCCTCAATGAAGCCCGCGTAGAATCCATTAAAAAAGAATTAAAAAAAGTCAAAGAATCGCTGGGCTCATCCGGCGCCAGCCGCCGCGCCGCGCAGGAAATATTAAATTACGTGGCCATCAATTTATGATTCTTTGCGCGCCGCCGTTAACGAGGGCGCGGGTGACGAGGATGGATTCTGAGGATCAGGCAATTGCTCTCTCGGCGCAAATCCCAAAATAAACGGCAAATTTGTCGTTGGGGTAATATTGATAATCACGGGGATAAATCCTTCAATCTGCATCGTTTGAATCGGCTGCTGGGGCAAAGGCAGCGGCACGCCATTACCATCGCGCTTAATCTGCAAATCCAGGAGCTCCGCGTTAAGATTGATACCGCCGACCTTTTGCTCTTGTGTTTCTGTGACCAGATCGCTTCCCACCGCCGCGGCGTCAGGTAATTCAAGGGGCATACCGCCCAGACGAGTAATCTCAAACTGCGGCTTCTGCGGATCAGCTGAGGTTTGCCGAAGGCGGAACATCCCGCCCTCCCTGCCCGGCACCTGCAAAATCAAGGTCGAAGAATCTTCCAGCCAAAGTCCATAGCCTTCATCATATTTAACCGTGACCTTATTCCTTCCCAGAGGCTTGGAAAATATCGTTACTTCATCCCTGACATTTCCGTAACGAACCTCGAGGCCATCCTCTGGCTCTATCATCAATTTCTGAGAGATTTTTCCCTCAGGTTCGGTTAGAGTTAAAAACTTTTTGCGCATCAAGCTTTGAAGCATATAACTATCCAAAGATTGTAGAAGTGCTATGGCCTGCGCCGCGTTCTTGGCGGTAATTCTTTGGGCCTTGGATGGTTTTTGCGCGGCTGAAATCTGCCGGTGAAGAATCGCCGTTACGTTATCTCTTGTCCCTCTTTCTAAGGCCGCTCCAATTAAATTTTGGGCTCCTATTTGACTATCCCCCTGAACAAGGGCGACATTTTCCTCGAGAAGATCCTCGATCCTGCGATCAGGCGCGTCCACCAGCCCGTCAGAAAAGACAAGCATAAAATCTCCTTCTTCCAGAGGCTGATCATCCAGGTAGGGTTCGCGTTCCAAATTCTGTACCTGTGTGTATCCTAAGACACCATTCATCGCCAGCACTGCTTCTTCTCCCTCAATCGTAATTTCGGTTCTTCGGTCGTGAGGCCGGCTTTCCCACTTTTTTGCCGTGCTGTTTCCAATAACAATCCACGAATCTCCCAACGTGGCTGTGTAGATGCGGGCATTATCGTACGAGAGATAAGCCATCGCTATCGTAGAACCCTGTTCCTTAGCCGAATCTTTAATGGACCCATCTTCTCTTAATAAACGGTGGAGTTCTTCAATGGTTCTACGTTGCGCCTCCCTTACATTTCCGTTCGTTTCTTTAAGAAATCGTTGGAAAATTTCCGGAACTTTTTGCCTGGCAAATTCAGCCACTTCATGCCCCCCATTGCCATCCAAGATAACTGTCAATAACCCGTAACCATGCGTAACCCCTTTAAGTTGAATCAATTGGTTAATCCATTGATCCTGCTGGCCTTTAATCGTCCTATTTAGTGTTGGATAAATAACATCTGAACGAAATTTTGCATTTTGTTCTGAGCTCACCGTGGTCAGCCCAAGGCTCGAAAGCGCCCCCACCGCCGCGGGGTCGCCAGGGAGATGATCTTCCGCCAATTCTTCTTCACTGCGGGGATCAAGGGCTTGAACGCCGTCTTTGTGAATGACCACATGCACGTGGTTGGCTTTTTCCAGGCGTTCGCACAAGGCCAGGACAGCATCGATAAAATTCATCATTTTTAAATTGCCAAAAAAATCAGCCCCTTCTGTTCCCGCCATACCCCCATCCTGAACCATATACCAAAAACCAATTAACGGAGTAGTCAATCCATTACGAATATCGATTTTCCCCGATCCAAAACTTTCTCCTGTGGAGGATTCTATCTCGCCGCGGGAGATTGCCCTGCTCAACCATCGCGTTGGCGAACTTAAGGGTAATACGTTATAATCTTTAATCTTTTTGTCTAATTCCTCGGCTCGAGCAACTATTCGGCCCAAAGCTGAATCTTCCACAGGATCGCTCAAAGAACTCATTAAAGTCTCTCTATCGAGCGCCTGAAGCATTCCCTTAATATCTGCAAGGATTAACTTAACCTCTCCCGCGCTTTTTTTAATCTCATCGACAACGGCAGGATTCCTCACCACAGCCCTTCCCTTAGGAGAAGTGGCAAAAAATTCAAAAAGCGCGGCCTGTAACCTATTTCTTACGGCATCCTCGTCGGCAATATCTGCAGGCAAATCAAGGACTATCCTTAACGTCCCATCGACTCCCTGAGTCTCAACTTTTATACCATTTTCTAACGCAAGAAAGGCTGATTGAACTTTAAGTTCCATAACATTCCCTATGCGGGTCAAAACTTCTGGGCTGAAGAGCCGATCGAAAAAGGCGTCTGTCCTGAATTGTATATCAGTAACCGCGGAACCTGTAACTGCGGCTATTTGCGCTTTAAGAACTTCCTGCTGGCCTGGATCTTTGATTCTTCCAGAGAAAATATCAGAAAATAAAGGAGCTTCTATGATCACAGTCCCCACCGCCGCGGGGTCGGCGCCTGGCCTAGGATCAATAACCTGCGAGTCACCATAAAGAGCAATAACCCGAACAACATTCGCGTTTTCTAAACGAATAAGAAATTCTAAAGTAGTCTGTAAAGTTCCTTCAATAGAACTTATAGTTCCTCCTATTCTATCTTTAGAAATAGCATTGTGTTCTAAATTGTATGCGGGAAACCCTACCTTATTGGGGAGATCATATTGGTTACCAATTTGTACTCCTTCCTTAGTTGTGAGAAACCCAATTCTTAGGGTTCCATTAAGCCTATCTACCAAAGTATTCTCTCCATAAGGATTCGGTGTTTTTTCCTTGACTCCCCTAACTAATTCTGTAAGTTTTTCGGCCAATTGCGTTCTTAAATCTTGACCATCAACAAAATGGCTATATTCATCTCCACTGTTTTGTTTTATAAAATCAATTGTTTCCTCAATCTGGCCCCTTAACACAGCAACATGTTCTTTTAATCGAGCTATCTTCGCGGGGTTTGTCACCCGTTCAATCTCCCATCCCATAAAATTAAATACTGCCTCGCGCAGATGCTCAACGCTTTCTGTGGATAGATTGCCTGGAGTAATTTCAACTTCTATCCATTCTCTCCACTCTCCTTTCTGATCTCCTCCTGCCTTCGGTTCGATCTTTACTCTCGCACCATCGGCCAAATCAATTTGAATTACGGCAATCTCGGGGAGCATACCCCTCCCTGCTCCCTCCAGAAATGTTTTAAATGCATCTAACGTAAAATTTTTCAGGTCTGTCGGTAATCTACCAGCACGATATATGCTGGAACCAACCTCCAACCCTGTTACCTCTCTGACTTCTTCTTCAAGTCCTTCGGGTTTCTTGATAAGATGAGTGATCAAAATTCTCGAATCTAAAGGAATAGCTTCTTTTTCCCCTACCGCCGCGGGGTCGCCGGCAACATCTTCCAGCCCCGCCATCGCGCGGTCCCTGTCCGCCGTTGTTTTCCCGAAGGCGAATGTTACGACATTTTTTGCGCCGGCTTCCAATAACATCCGGCGGGCCTCTTTAAGAGTCGCGCCAGTTGTTTCATTATCATCGATCAGTAAAATACTTTTGCCCTTGACAGATTCTCCAGCTACCTTCGTACGGAGTCTTCTAAGGCCCGCTTGAAACGAACCAGCCACATTCCTCAACCGATCCATGGTATCGAGCATTATCTGCGGCCGTGTCCCATCTGTTCTCACCAGCGCCTCTACAGAAACCTGTTTCCCGAAAAGTTCGCCTAAGGCATCCGCTAAATAAGTGACCCCATACTCTTTCACATCAATTCTGGGAATAGGCACAATCACATCTATACTCGCAAGAAGATCATCGTCCAAAGCACTGCTAATAGCGCCCCTATATTTGGCTACCAAAGCCCGGGCTGCTTCTGCAGAGGGGCTCTTATCAAAGGCATCTATATCTTTTGTAAAAGAATCGCTCTCGTGTAAATAGTGATCGGAAGGATAATAAGGAGCCGCTGCTCTATAAATTTCAAGTTCGATCGCGTCATATTCTCTTTTCTGAGCATCATCTAAAATAGTCTTAAGCCCCTGTCTCCACAAAAGACCTCGATAATAACGATCAATATCGGCAGGGACCGCTTGAGTCGCAACCCAATCTTCAGGAGCATGCACAAAGGGAATCCAGCTATTGGGATGAACCCCTGTTGAACCTTGCCTGGCAAAGGATGCTAAAACTCCTACCTTTATTAAATCTTCATGGGTACGCTGATACACTTTCCAAAGAACAACGGTGGCCACTCGTATAGTATCTTCTCTACTTAAGTCTAGAGGGCTTGAACTCCAGCCCTTAAATCCAATATTGTGAAGAAGTCCGGCTATTTTTTCAGAAGGAGTGTTAGCCTTGCGAAAAGAATTGTACTTCTTTACATCAAGATTCAATTCCTGTAACGTCTCTAAAAATATTGCCTGGTACGTTTCTGCCGTGGGGCCTTGTTCAAGAACCCGTTGATTGAACAAATTATATCCAAAAATAAAGGGCACCAAACCAGGTTCATATTTTTCTTCTGCCCGCTCCTTGGAAATTTCAAAGGCCTCTCTTGTGCCCTCTTGGGCGAAACGGTTATCTCCCTCACCCAAAAGAGGAATTGAAAAAGTGGTTCGAGAATCAATGGCTTTAGTAGCAAAACCTCTGCTTCCTGGAGATCCAATTTGTCTGACGGTGATTTGGGGCTCCCGCATGGTCATGTCCGGAGGTCTTGTCACCTGTACTAATCCCCATTGAGCGTGAATCAAGAAATCATCTCTTTGAGGAACATAGCCTATCGCCGCGGGGTCGAATTCCCCTCGGGGGAAGTTAGCTGGTCTGGATGTTTCTATCCATCGTGTCCCTTCTTTCTGTAAATAATACGCGATCCATCGATGCCCATTAAACTCAAAGCCTTGATAAATATTACCAGCGACATCAATTGGCTGAGCGTTCAAAAAAAGACTTTCTCTTAATATGGCCCGCACTTTAAAAATATGATCTGGCGTTAATTGATACTGATCAATAAATCTCGGGTTACTGTTATTTTCTGCCGCATGCGCAACAGCCTCCGTTAAACGGCGCATTCCGGGATTTCTTAAATTTCTTAAATATTCAATGAACGCCTTTTCATCTGCGTCGTTTAAATGATCTGGTAGTCTCATACCCAAAACTTGGGTAATACGCCGCCATGTTTCTGGGCTGACTATTAATCTGCCATTGTCTCCCCAAACCGTAGAAAGTTTATGCCCGATAATCTCATGGATAATGGTTGCCGCCACTTCCTGGCTGCCGCGTCCTTCCATTTGGGTCATGGCAATTTTCCCCCCGGCGTTTGTTTCCGCGATTATCATCTGCCCATCGGCCCCGCCTAGTCTTCGAGATTTAGCCATGTCAAAAGGAACTGGGATGCCAGCCTTTTTTAATAAATCGCCGGGAATTGCTCGAATAGCCTTCATCACTCCTTCGATGCGCGATGCGTCTACATCCGGATTAGTCGCCAAAAGAAGAATATTACGAGCTCTGGCTTCTAAAACCATGGCCTGAATTTTGGAGTCTTTTTCTATCTTTGCCAAAAACCCATCTGCAGCCTTTTCGTCCTCACTATTAAACTGTCGGAATCTTCTGGCATCTCCAATGGCCTGACGCATTTCTTGCAGAACATCACTCAAGGAAGGAGCCTTAACCGCTTCTGGTTCTTTATCCTCTGTTACAACAGGCCGTGGTGCCGGCACCTCAACTTGCTGAGGATAACGTTGAGCAATTTTACGGGCTTCAAGCAGGGCCTGACGTTTTGTCATCGGGCCGGATAGTTTCAGAGCATCACTACCTGGACGCCATTCCAAATTAATTTTGAATTCTCCTGATTTAAGCTCCACTATAATCCAAAGATCCTCATTCTTCTTAAATTCTCTCTCCTCGAGTTCAGATAATATATCCGGATTTGTCGCTTCCTTCGCTTTCTGTTTTAATTCTGCTTCTTTCCCAGCCAATGTTGTCATGACAGGAGAAGTGGAAGCATGACCAAAATATTTCTGTCGCACTTTGGGATCACCAACAGCAGAAGCCAGTCGAGTCCGAACTCTCCGAAATCTTTCTAAATCCTTTCGAAAATCAAGATACTGAGCAACGATTTCATAAGAAATGTCACCTGAAAAACTAGCAAGAGGAGCCTGAAGCAGGTTTGCCATTTGCGGGATACGGCTGTCATCTTTCATGACTACTACCATAGCCATAATAAGAAGTTGTTCTTCCCTGGTTATCCCCAGCGCCGCCCGGTCATCCGCCTCGGCGGATGTCGAGGCCTCGCCCAATGGGCGGGCGGGGTCGGCAGAAGCGGATACAGAAGCCTCGCGTGCACTGTAAGCTTCGGTTACTAAAGCCAGAGCTTGAGGAGTATCAACGCTGGCGTTCTCTCCCGTCTCCACCGCGGCCCAATGAGCTGTTACGTTTTGTCCAACCGGCTCTGTGGCTGCATGTTGGGAAGGACTTAAAAACGTAGACACACTTACGATAGCGGCTATGATAAGTCTCCCTAATGTGTTCCCTTCGGATGTTTTAGTTGTAAACCCTCCCGAGAAATATTTGCGCGGGATAATTTCCTGGGTCGCGGGGTCGTAGTCTTCCTTAATATAGTCGTAGACGCCCTTTTTAAAAGCGTCCAAATACTGGTTATAAATTTTCTGTTTGATATTGGGATCTTCCACGTCGATCCCTTTAATCTTACTTTTATCCGCGTAAACTTGCGCTAAAAGGCTGTTTTTTAGCTTCTCTTTATACCAGGTGGCGAGAATCATCGAGTGATAAATCTGGCGCAAGTTGGCGAAGGTTTTGCCCGCGTTGACCTCTTTTTCAATCTCCGGAATCAAGATCTCTTTGACAATCGCGGAGGTGATTTTGCTGGCCTCTTCTGTCTGGTCATGAGAAAGCCTGTCCATAGCCAATTCTTCATTGCCGATATTTTGGGTAAGGGCCAGGTAATCTTCCTCCAGCATAACTTTTAAATGACTCTCCACAATAAAGGCATTATTTTCATGTTCGTAAATCACTGCCTTTTCAGGGACAATCCAGACTTTATTAAAGGTATTTAACGGAATCTCGGTTGTGCCATACGTGGCCCGGACTTGTTTGTACACCCGATCCCAGAATTTTTTGCCTAATTCATCTTCCGGGTACATTAAGGAGGCGGTCAATTGCTTTAAAAGATAATCCTGGGCCAAGAGATCTTTGCCCATGTCGGTGAGCCCAAATTTTTCCGGGATAATGCGGTCCTTTTCGTAAGGAGAAAGGTTGACCCAGACGTCATCTTCAGGGATGGTTAACGTGGCGAGGAAGTATTTAATGAGCTTGGTGGTTTCTTCTTTGAGAGCGGCCTCATCGATCTTGCTGTGGCCGGTATCGATAATAAAGTCAAATTCCAGAGGATTCTCAGGGAAAACCGTTAGCCCTTTAACAATGATGGGAACAAAGGCTTGAGTTGGATTGACCATAACCCCTGCAGGAGGCAGTATAACCCCCACGGCCGGCCAGGCTTGCGCGTAGGCCAGATTGACCGGAAAGGCGGTGCTTAAAAAGAAGGCGCACGCCGTCACCGCAGAAATAATCCGATAAGATAAAGAGTTGGCTGGTTTCCCCCAGGAGCAATTCATGCACACAAGTATAAAACATTTTTAAGCGTTCGACAAGGGGTGGGGGAAAATCTTAAGAAAGCGCTTTCCGAAAAAATCGCCCCTACATCAACAGTCTTCGGGGCAGTTACAGCGGTTTTCGAATTGGTTGCAAACATTATTTCCGCAAGGCAGGCACAAAGGCGCGTTATACATCGAGTATTTTCCTTCCATGTCACAACTGCCATCTAAGAATTCCACGCCACAGCGCTTAACTAATCCCTCGCAGCATTCCTTTTCTCCGGAATAAGCCACGTCTCCGCATCCTGTTTCATTCTCCTCTGTTCTAGGGAAACAAACTTCTTCCTTACCGCAGCCGGGCAGGACAAGACAGCGTTCCAGAGGACAATCTTTGGCGGAAATTTCGACACATTCCTTAGGATCACAGGTCATCACACAGCTAATTTCACTCTCCTGGGAATTACACTTAACCGTCTTGTTACAAAAATTTTCCGGACAGAGCCCAGTCTCTAAAAAATTTTCATGGCAATGGAGCCCCTCCCGGCCTTGTTCCATTGGATTCGCCCATTGGGCGGAATCCTGAGCAAGCCCACCCCGCAATGGCGGGGTGGTGCGCGTCGAAGGATCTAAGACAGTCTTTTTTTCTGTTTGGGCAAAGACAGCAGCGCAGCCGATAATCCAAAAAATAATAGCTATCTTGCAAACCTTCATATTTTTTCTAATGACTCTTTTTTAGTCCAGCCCAATTTCCCATCTCCCCGCTTAACCTTAACCCAGAGCTCTTCTTCTTTAACGATTTTAATCTTCTCACCTTCAGCTAATTCAAAATAGGTGGTGGCTTCTTCCCGGGGCTCAAACTTGACCGGCGATTCTTTGAGAATAATGGCCGCGTGCTTTTCACCTTTAATTTTATAAACCATTCCAACCCCGTAGACCACAAATAACGTCCCCAAGAGAATTAAGGTTAACCTTCTTATTCTTACCGTCCATTTTAGATACAGCGAGAAAAGATATCCCAATCCCAAAAGGATGAACAGAATCGTGAGGATTGTTGCCATCTCATCGGTTGAATAAAATCGCCCTAATCCCTCAAGAAAACGCTCTAAAAAATTTAAAGATGTCTTTTCCCTTCCATTCTTAACTTGGGAAAGGGCGTAATGGTAATTGAAATTGAGATCGCTGTCGCGGGGCAGAAACTTCCTGGCGCGTTCATAATTTAAGATGGCCTTGCCTAATTCTCCTTTTCTGTAGTAGCTGTTCCCGAGATTAAAATACAGCGCGCCGTTTTCAAAGCCATTGTTTAAAACTTCTTCATACTGCTCAATGGCAACGGCATAATCGCCTTGTTTATAGGCCGTGTTACCAACGCTAGCAACAAGCCATTGTACTGATTTCGCAGGAGCAGGCTTTAGTTCACCTCCATACAAAATCTGACTACCCATTAAAAATAATATCAAAAATAAAATAACCCTTTTAATCATTTTGAATGCCTTTCCAAATAATCAATAACCTTTTCTAGATTAACCAAAGACTGGCGCATATTTTCTTGATTTAACGAGACGGCCGCGAAACGCACCATCTCACAGTCGTTTAAAATGACTCTTAGATCATCCATCATAATTTCTTTATTGGGAATACTGCCAAGACGTGATGCAATATTCTCGAGGCTGACAGCGCCAGGTGGTAAATGGAACTTATTCGCCAGATACTGCTCAAGGATCTTGAAAAGCGCGTCGTAGAATTCTTTTGTTTTTTCCGCTTCGATTAATTTCCTGGCCTCGAACAATCCCTTCCTGGCCTGACGCGGCGCCAAGAGACGCCTGGCATAAATTTTATCGGTTTCTAGCCGATGCGTGCGTTTATAAAGAATGTAAAGACTGAGCCATGCCGAAAGAAAAATAAAAATAAAAAGATAATAAAAAAAACTTTGATAAAAGCGTACGCCGCGGCGGCGAAATCCTCCGAGATCTTCCTTGATAAAAACAATATCCTGGCCTAAAATTTCAGATCGTTGAGTGAAGACAGGGCTTAAATTTGCTCCTTCCAAGCCAACGACTTTAAGAGATTCTCCTTCACCGGGCTTTGTTACCTCAATGGAAAAAGGCCCCTGGGTAATAGCCTGATATTTTTTAAGGTCCGGATCAAAATAAGAAAATTGAAAGGCGGGAACTTCTGTAATCTGATCAGTCTGGGGGATAATCACCTGCTCAAGGGTTTTAGTATTATTTTCCCCTTTAATTTGCGGATCGTAAAGTTTAAAAACTTCCTCATTTCCGCCTAAGGCGGATCCACCTTTGGTGGACGATAGTTTAGGAAAATCAACACCTGCCAGATTACCATTACCGGCAATCTTCATTCTTAACGTAAGCGGGTCTCCCACCCTTACTTCCGAGGGACCGACACTGGCCTCAAAATTAAATTGCCCGACGGCACCGGAAAAATTCTCTGGTTTGCCCTCATCTGGCAATGGCAGGACATTAAGGGCCACATCCGCGGATTCGACACTCAAAGGTCTTTTCTCATAATTATTAAAAAAACTGTTAAAAAAGTCGTCGTCAAAAAAACTGTCAAACCGTCCGGAAGGTGAATGACGATTGGCATCAGTTTTGATCATAAGATTGCAGTCTAATTTTGCCGGCCCAAGTTTAATTTCTCCTGTTCGCGTCGGATAAATCACTGTGTCAAATTCCACAATATCGTAACGCATGCCGCCAATAATCTGTTGATATTGTTTGGCCTGCTCAAATTTCTCCATATTAAAACCTAAAGCTTCTAGTTGCGGATACTCTCCAATTTCAGCGCGCATATCCGCGGAAATAAATAATAAAATTTTAATGGGCAGCCGTTCGTTTAAATAAACTTCATTCTTTGGAACTTTTAGGACAAGAAAGATTTTATCTTGCAGGGAAAGAGCTTGACTATTGTCCTGTGAAACAGCGCCAGGAACACTCGAGACGGAGGCAGCGTCAACCACTTCCAGATCAATGGGATTGGTTGTATAATTTTGACCGTTGATGGTTATATTAAGGGAAGGGATTTGATAATTTCCCGCGCTAAGGCCAAATACCGTGTAACGAAACGCAATCGAACTGGACTGGCGTCCGTTAGAGAAAGTAAATTGGTTCTGCGCTCCGATAGAACGAATATCTAAACCGTCAACCGCTGGGATTTGAATAGGAGCGACATCCTGGGTCCCTTGAATGGTAACGGTTAAGACCGCTGCCTGTCCCAAAGCAATTTGACTTGTATTGATATCCGCTTGGACGGAAATATCTTGGGCGAGGCTTACAGAAGCCGAGAAAACCAAAAATGAAAAACCAAAAACCAAAATCTTTTTTAACCAAAATCTGACAAAAAATACTTTTTGGTCTTTAATTTTTGGTGTTTGGTTTACACTTGTCTTTTTCATGCAAAATTACCAATCCTTTTCAACATCCTTTAAATTACCCTGCGAACGAAAAGCTTTAAACAGCCCCTTGGGCTCCTCCGTTGCCTGATAATCCTTTAAGAGCATTTCAGCTTCTTGAGGACTGAGCTCCTTTTCTTCTTTACCCGTATTTCCTAAAGACGTATTATAATCTTCTTTCGACTGTTTTGCATCTTCTTGCGCGGATTTTTCCTGCCCATCTTCTTTCGGTGAAGGTGACGCACCCTCTTGCCGCTCATCCTGGCTCTCTTTTTTATCTACCTGCTCATTTTTTGGGTCTTTCTTATTTTCATTTTGTTCATTCCCTTTATTCTGCTCTGATTGTTTTTGTTCTTTTTTCTGCTTGCGTTCTGCCTCTTTTTTCTTTAATCGTTCTAACTCCTTCTTAACAAAGTCGTAGTTAAACTGAGCATCTTGATCTTTAGAATCCAGCTCTAAAGCCTTAGCATAATGGGACGATGATTTTTCTAATTTCTTTATTGCCTCACTAATATTTTTGTCTTCCTCTAAAATTCCCCATTTATAAAACGCGTTGCCTAAATTATAATGGACCTTCTTTTGAAGGTCTTTATTGTCGCTCAAAAGGGCCTTTTGAGTATGCTCCACGGACTGCTCATATTGTCCTTGTTTATATTTGGCTATTCCGGCGTTAAAATTAGCAATATCCGATTCTCTATTTTTTTCTAACGCTTTCTCATATTCCTTAAAAGACTGTTCATATTCGCCTTTTTTGTAAAGTTTGTTGCCTTCCTTAATATATCGGTCCATGGGCGATGCCCACAACAGCGAAGGGAATAAGAACAAAATAAAGGCTGCTTTAAAAAATAATCTGGTCATTTTTTCTTTACCCGTGTTGTTAAACACGTCTCCATCAGAAGCAAAAGGATGGCGAAGAAAAGTGGGGTTTGGAATCGTTCGAAATATTTCTTTTCCATTTTGGCTTCGATTTCGCGCTTCTCTAATTTTGACAATTCCTTTTCATAAATCAAATCCAATCCGAACTGGGCGCCACTCGAGCGCACATACGCCCCGCCGCCGGAGAGCGCAATTTCCTCGAGGAGTCCCTCATTTAATCTTGATTTCACAAAATTTCCCTGCGCGTCTTTAAGAAATTCTTTCTGCCCGACTTCATTCTCAATCTGGATAAGCTCCCCTTCTCTGGTACCAATGCCCACGGTAAAAATTTTAATTCCCTTATCCTTAGCCTTCTGAGCGGCCGTAACGGGATCGCCTTCTAGATTATCGCCGTCGGTGACAATAATCAAGGCCTTATGCTGGCCTTGTGTCTTATCCAAAACTTGAAGGGCCTCTTCCATGGCCTGGGCAATGTTGGTCCCTCCCCGGGGAATAGCATGGACATCCAAATCGTTAAGACTCAATAAAAATCCACTGTAATCCACCGTCAACGGACACATCCAAAAAGCCTCCCCGGCAAAAGCAATCAACCCGATCCGATCACCCTCAAGTTTTTTGACTAAATCCTGGACGGCCAATTTGGTACGCTCAAGGCGGTTGGGCTTAACATCCTGGGTCAACATGCTTTTCGAAGTATCGATGGCGACCACAATATCTAATCCCTGCCGCTTGACCTCCTGCCACTCAAAACCCCACTGTGGGCGAGCCAGAGCCAAAATACTTAAAAAAACAACCACAAGAAGTAAAATATTTTTTACCGTCTGTCTTTGAGGGCTGTATTGGGCGGCAATTTCTTTTAAAAGAGATTCCTCGGCGAATTGCTGCAGAAGCTGGTGGCGACGGCGACTTGTCCATACCAGAAAAACCGCCAAAGAAACGAGAATCCACAGGTAATAAAATATGTACGGTTGAGCAAATTTCATGGAATTTTTAATAACACTGTTTCTTTTAACACAATTTCCACCAACAACACCAACAAAGCCAATATTAAGAATCGATCAAACAGTTCTTTGTATTCCTTAAACCCATACTCTTCAATTTTGGTTTTCTCTAAAGCATCAATTTCCTTGTAAATATTTTGTAAGGACTCCGTATCGGTAGCGCGAAAGTATTTTCCCCCTGTTAATTTGGCCGCTTCTTTAAGGGTGTCTTCATCTAAATCAATCAAGACATTTTGATAAACCGTACGGCCAAAAAAATCTTGCATGGGGAATGGAACATACCCTTTCGAACCGGCCCCAATTGTGTAAATTTTGATCTTAAATTTTTCCGCCACATGGGCGGCAGCAACGGGGTCCACTTTTCCGGCATTATTCATCCCATCTGTGAGAAGAATGACAACTTTACTTTTGGCCTCACTGGTCTTTAATCGGTTAACGGAAGTAAGAATCCCGGAGCCAATGGCCGTGCCATCCTCAACGGTTCCTAACTCCACGCGCTCGAGATTCGTTAAGAGCCAATCGTGATCGGTGGTCAAAGGGCATACCGTGTAAGCATAAGCGCCGAAGGCAATCAATCCTAGACGGTCGTTGGGGCGGGCTTCAATAAAATCCTTAACGGCTTTTTTGACAACGGCTAAACGATTGACTCTTCGTCCCTCGATTTTAAAATCTTCTCCCGCCATACTTCCTGAAGCATCAATGGCTAACACAATATCGATTCCCTCTGTTTGATGAATTTGCTTTTCTAAGACTGATCGCGGGCCGGCCAAGGCGATTAAAAAAAATGTTAACGCGGCTAACCTTAAAAAAAATGGAAAATTCTTTAAACTTAATTTCCAAGAAGACGTAAGCGATGATAACAACTGTGTTGAAGAAAAACGGATAGCCGCCGGCTTTATCCGCTTATGATAAATCCACAGAAGGCCTAAAATAAAAGGAATAAGAAATAAAATCCAGGGGGTTTTGAAAGACATCGCCCAATCTTTCCAATGGGCGGGCACGGGGGCCCGCCCCTACATTTTTGTTCCTTCAATAAATGTTTTGACTATCGCCATCGCCTTCGCGGCCTCTTCCCTCACAGGCTCATGCTTGGCAAATTTAACCAGATCACAGGACTGCAAAAAATCTCTTAAAATTTCCTTCTGAGGAACGGTGATTACTGCCGAAGAGTCTAAGGAGCGTAAAAATTCTTCCGTCGTCATCTCCGGCGCGCGGATATTAAAACGCTCTTCGATGTAATGGCGGACAATGCCTGAAAGTTTGGAATAGTATTCTTTAAATTGGCCTTTAGATAGAAGGCCTTGTTTCTCTAAATTAGCTAATTGCTCGTAGGCAATTTCCCAGATTGTCTTTTGCGTAGAAATTCTCTTTTTATTTTTCTGATTACGGCGCCAGAGGAAAAATCCAATCCCTAAGATGATTCCTAACGTTAAAACAATCCATCCCGGATAGCCGGAAAGGACATCCAGCGGCGGTTTAACATCTCTTATATCTTGAGCGAGCATGTTAATAACGGCGTCTTCTTTTTAAAAAAAACTTTACAATTTCATCCGCATAGGAACCCTGTGTCGAAAGATTCATGTAATCCATCCTCACCGAATTAAATAAATTCGCGCGTTTCTGCAAGCGTTCGCGATTCTTTTGTTCATATTCCTGCTGAATCCGCCGATCCGAGGTATCCACCAACATTTGCTGGCCCGATTCCGCGTCCTCCAGGCAAAAAATTCCGTACGAAGGCAACTTCTCTTCTCGGGGATCATTTAAACAGACCGCGATTAAATCATGGCGTTTATTAGCGACGCTTAAGACTCTTTTTAAAAGGCGATTGCCTTCTTTGAGCACATCATCGACTAAAAAATCAGAGATCACGAAGGCCACGGACTTTCGGATGGTCACTTTATTAAGGAATTCTATCGCCCCCACAATATCCGTCCCCTGCCCTTGCGGCTTGAAATAAAGGGCCTCGCGGATAAGACGCAGGACATGAGAAATGCCTTTACGCGGCGGGATAAATTTTTCTATGCGGTCCGTAAAAATAATCAACCCAACTTTATCCTGATTACGAATCGCGCTAAAGGAGAGAAGGGCGGCCACTTCCGCCGCTAATTGGCTTTTTAGTTTATTGACCGAGGCAAAGCGCGAGGAAGAGGACGCGTCGACTAAAATCATCACCGTCATTTCCCGCTCTTCCGTAAATTTCTTCACATGCGCCCGGCCCGTGCGGGCGGTGACATTCCAGTCGATAGTGCGGATATCGTCCCCTATTTGGTATTCACGGACTTCTTCAAATTCAATACCCTGGCCCTTAAACACGCTGTGATACTGGCCGGCAAAGACATCCGTCACGAGTCTTGAGGTCGTAATTTCAATGCGGCGGATTTGTTGGAGAATCTCTTTGGGAATCATGGCACTTCAACTTCATCAAAAATTTTCTTGATAATGTCTTCGGACGTTTTTTCTTCCGCTTCCGCTTCGTAGCTGACAATGACGCGGTGCCTTAAAACATCGAGGCCAATGGATTTAACATCCTGCGGCGTGACATATCCTCTTCCCTGTAAGAAGGCATATACCTTGGATGCTAAAGTTAAATAGATCGTCGCCCGCGGAGAAGCCCCATAATGAATTAAAGTTTTTAAATCGGTTAATTTATAATTTTCCGGACGGCGGGTGCAATCAACAATATCGACAATATATTTCTCTATTTTTTCATCAATATAAATTTCATCAATCAATTTTCGCAAACGCTCAATATCGGATGGCGTTATAATTGTTTTAAGAGGAATATCCGTATGGGTAAAGGCCATCTTTTTTAAAATCTGGAGCTCTTCTTCTTTGCTCGGATAGGTAATTTTTACTTTCAGCATAAATCGATCGACTTGAGCCTCCGGCAAAGGATACGTCCCTTCCTGCTCAATCGGATTTTGCGTGGCCAAAACTAAAAACGGGTCTTCCAATTTAAAAGTGTCATTACCAATCGTAACCTGCCTCTCCTGCATGGCCTCAAGGAGCGCGCTCTGAACTTTAGCCGGGGCGCGGTTGATTTCATCGGCAAGAATAATATTGGCAAAAATGGGCCCCTGCTTAACTTTAAAATCGCCGGTTCTCTGGTCATAAATAAGCGTTCCGGTTAAATCGGCCGGCAGCATATCGGGTGTAAATTGAATCCGACGGAATTTCGCGTGAATCGTTGAGGCCAGTGTTTTAACGGCCGTGGTCTTGGCCAGGCCAGGGACACCTTCGAGCAGAATGTGGCCGTTGCCTAACAGCCCTATGAGTAAGCGTTCTAACAAATATTTCTGCCCGATAATGGTCTTGTGCATCTCGAGTAAAATGCCTTCAATAAAACCGCTTTCTTTTTTAACTCGTTCATTGAGCTCTGTGATTTCAGGATGAACCATGGAATACCTCCTCTTTATTTCCAAAAAATATCAATGCGACTGACTTTGTGGCTGCGGACATCTTCCGCGTAAGGGGCGGATAAAAGTGAAGAAGAAACAACGACCGGCGGCTTAGAAGGGTACTGCAATTGAATTTTCTCGATAATGGCCTTCTTGTCTCCAAAGGTGTCTCGTCGATTAGGATTATGATAGACGACTAAAATGGAGCCTAAAAGATTAAAGGCGTAAGTGTTCGCTGGCAAATCCAGTTTCTGCCGAGATCCATCGGCTTGGCACAATTGAAGTTGTGTGGCCTTTTTAGTAAAAAGCCATCCGGGTAAAATAGGATTGAAGGTTAATTGCAATTTCCCTTTCTCGATGGAAAAAGGATTCCGTCCCATATTCATCCACAGCCACATATGCAGGAATTCCGCCGTGCTTCCGGATAATCTGGCCACAAATCCCTGGCCGTGAAGAGCGCTGTCTTCATGCGCGCTGCTCACAATAAAGGATGAATTTTCCAGGATACTGCGGCCGTATTGTTCCGGCTTTAAGAAAGGAATAAAAACATTCTTAAAATTCTCATAAAATTCTTGATATAATCCCGCGCGCAAGAGCTCAAGCATAAATTTGTACTCCATATGCAGCCAGATCGATTCATTCTCCAGCCAGCCCCGAGGGAAAACGCGCGTACGGCCGATATCTTCACTCTGGCTCGAAATATCCGCGTTCACTTTATACATCTTGAGTTTCTTATCAAAAAGCGGACTTTGTCTTACTTCTTGATAAAGTTTTTGAGCTTCCTTTAAGTTGTCTTCAACGCGCAGCCGATGCACATATCCTTCTAAGAAAAGAGGCAGAACATGTTTCTTAAATTTGAGCGGCCGTACATGGGGCCGTCCCTCTTTACTTTTTTGCTCCAGGAGTTCATATTCCGTCACTTCATGATAAAAATAAGTGGCTAGAAACCCTTCTTTATCACGAGCGAACTCAATAGCCTTGTTAAGCTTTTCAATCAGCCGCTCTAAAAATTTTCTAATCTCGCCAATATTTATTTCTTTCTCGGCCCCATCGATGCCGTTACGGATTTTGAGCCGATATTCTTCTTTCAGATCGTTGGATTTCACCCAATACGCGTAGGGCTCAGGCTCGAGATGAAGAATATGGTTTAATCCGTTAATAAAAACAGCCAGCTCCTCAAAAAGTGAGATTTTTTCTTGATCATTTAAAGAAAGTTTATTTAAAGTATCTTTAACAAACAAGCATAATCTTTTTAATTCCAGTGTCTCGGAGATAGAAGATCCTAAAAGCCCGGGCAGGCCATTTAAGGCGTCATACCAATTCGGTTTATCCGCCTCCATCTCAATGCCGATGCCGCTGGGATCAAGAGTCGCCGCTTTATTCGCGATCAAACAAAGCATTTTGCCTAAGAGATTCGTCCAGTAAACAGGCCCTGAACCGTTATTCGTATGCAAACGTCCGGAAGGGTCACTTAAATGCGCCTCCCCTCCTCCATGGGCCACGCAATGATATTGCCGGACACCTTTGTCCGTCAAGACATAACGCAGGTCACGCGGCAAGACATAATGAAGATTATAATAAAAATTAAATGCTTTTCTCTCTAAGAATAATTCTTTTAATTTTTCCGGATAAAGGGCAAGGTAGCTCTCCACCAAATCCAGACTGTACGTCCAGTGATCTGTCCAGAAGCCTTCTCCAAATTCCGCTAATTCCCGTTTGTCACAGATTTCCAGGATATGGCCTAAAAACTCTTTAAGATGGACATTAAGCTTTATATCGTAGGAAGCCATTAAATGAAAAAGCATTCCCGGCTGGAAATTATGTTTTAAAAACTCTCTTAAGTGACTCCTCTCCTCTTCATCGGCAACTGAAATCTTTAAAATAGAATCAAGTCTTTGTTGGTCTACCACACTAAAACTCGTGCCCTTAACAATTAAAGGATTGTAACCATCGGCTTGAATAAGATTGAAAAAATTAATAACGTGCGTGTCCTGAACATTTTTATTAAACCAGACATCATTGCGGCGGTTCTGATTAACATCGCGGTAATTGCCGTTGCCCTGAGAATAAAAAGTCGGTGATGTGACAAAATAATTGTAATCTCGTTCTAAATCCCCGTGCTTGCGGCTAAAGACGTTAAATGAAACATCTCCAGTTTTCGTCTTAACCGAGATCGGCAGTCCTCCGCGCAGAATATTATCTAAAAATGTCTGAGAGGCATACAGATTAAACGGTTCACTGGAGCTTACTGTCAGCGCGTGATCTTTAATGCCCTCAATAATCTCTTGGTTGCGTCTTGCCTTATCAGCAATAAAAGATTTTTGCGTTGCCTGACGAACAATTTCTTTGACCTTTTCTTGTTCTATGGCGTAACCAAACAATGAAACCATTTCCTGGCTAAATTTAGGTTTCAAAGTAAACGAGGCAAAACTCATGGCGGAAGGCGTTTTATTATGGGTATGCTGTTTTAAAGGAATTTTGAAAGAGGCGCTCTTAAAGAATTCCTGAGGATAAATAAAATCCTGCGAAGCGCCAAAAATAGTGTCGCTTTGCACCAGGGGTGTAAATAAATTATTCTTCTGAGTACACGGATCAAAGCTAAAATAAAAATATCCCTGCTGAATATGAGTGATCTGAGGCTTATCCGATATTTCTACGTTAAGATTATAGAAAGGCGCTTTTTCTTTAAGATTGTTGACCTTAATCCAGGCCTCCGCCGTGCGGGTCATGTGTTTAAGGACCCAGTCACTGAGTCCAAAAGGCACAATGGCCGGAAGGCCGTCGAGGATTTGCAAAGAACATGTTTTTTTCCCTGTATTTTCAATTTTAACCCTGCGTACCAAAGCCGCGTAACCTTCCTCGGGCAGAGTAAAGTAATTGACCTTAATTTTCAATCCTAAATCGAGATTCTCTTCTTCAATGGTTAAATCATGTGCAGTTATAAAAAGTTTCTGGCGTGTGCGAAAATCCGTGCCCTGGCGATGGATTTGAAATGGTTCCCAAAAAACCGGAGTTTTAGAACTGTTCGTTTTAATTTTAATAAATGTGCGAAATCCTTGAGAGGCCGTTAAACGGTAGGCTTTATTGGCCGGCTGAAACTCCATCATGGCCTTATCTTTGGATTCTATGCCGAATCCGGCGATACACTGGCCGCGATTGACATAGAAAACCCACATCGGGATTCCCCACAAGCCGGCAATCCCGGGGAAAAAATTACTGAATGGACGGGCCTGATTGTAATCCTCGATGATAAAAGAGCCTTGATTATTTAGAGAATATTTGGCCACCCTAGAACACTCTTGTAAATGGTTTCTTAAAATGACGAAAAAGATTATAATAACCAGACAGCTTTGCCCACATATCAAAATTAGTGTTATTATTATCTTTCATGCGGATTCTTTTTAATTCATAAATATCTTTATTGTACCGATCAAATCCTCTATTTGTCGTGCAAGCTCCCTTGTAACCTGCTTGCTTAAGAAGGTTTTTTATTTCTTCACTAAAGCCGCCGCTAGGATAACAAAAATATTTAATCTCTATTCCTAATTCCTTTTCTAAAACAATTTTACTTCCTCTTATTTCATCTTGAACTCTTTCCAATGATGGGTAAGTCGGTAAATAAATATGCGTCTGTGTATGGCTGCCTATTTCCATCCCATCTTGGACCATAACCCTCACCTGATCCCAGGTCATAAACCCTTCCGCGCCCAGTAAATCTGAAGGGAGAAAAAAAATCGCCGAGAATCCATATTTCTTTAAAACAGGAAAAGCATGCGTAAAATTATCTTCATACCCGTCATCAAATGAAATAACGACGCTTTTGGGAGAAATTTTTTTCCCCTGGGTTATGGCCTGAACTAATTCATCGAGGGTTATAACTTTAAATTCATTCTTCTTTATATAGGCCATCTGTTGATCAAAACTCTCTGGGCTTACGCTTGTCAAATCCAGCTCTGCCTTACCGTCAATGTGATGATAAACCAGAATGGGAACAACATGTTTATCTGAAATCCAAATAGAAAAACCTATTGTATAAATAAGCAAACTAACTAGAAAACCAATTAAAACTTTTTTGAGATATTTACGCATAAGTATTAACCGGATAAGGCCGCTTTTACTAAATCACTGACCACTTTATTATCCGCGTTACCAGCCACTTTGGACATCACAACCTTCATTACTTTTCCCATATCTTTCATAGAATGGGCATCCGCTTCCTTAATAGAGGCCGCGACAATTGTCCTTAATTGTTCTTCGGACATTTCTTGCGGCAAATAAGTCTTTAAGATATTGAGCTCTTGTGTTTCTTTATCCGCCAAATCCTGGCGGCCGCCTTGCTTGTACTGCTCGATGGAATCCTGGCGCTGCTTAATCTGCTTTTTTATAACGGTAATCACATCCGCATCCTCTAGCTTTTCTAGCCTTTTCTCTATCCGCAGATTCTTGACACTGGCTCTTAAAAAACTCACCGTAGATGATCGAACCGCGTCTTTGGCCTTCATGGCCTCTACATAATCTTTGCTTAGTTGATCCTCTAACATTTTTTCCTCCTATCGATTAAACCCATTTATATTAACGATTTTATCCCGTGATTTCAATCCTTTTATCCCAAATTCTTGGACATTAAAATATCCTCATCTGCCAGCCGTGTTCGCGCAGCCAGGCCTTACGCTTTTTAAAATCAGGCAAAATGGCTTCTACTTTCCCCCAGAAACGCTGCGAATGATTCGGGACCAAGAGATGACACAATTCATGCACAACCACGTAATCAATGACCTCCAAGGGAGACAAAACAAGCTGCCAGTTCAGATGAATTTTGCGGCTGTGATGGTGACAACTCCCCCACAACCTTTTTTGGGTGCGCACCACAATCTCCTGAGGTTCCACCTTGAGCATTCGGGCAAAGTGAAAAACACGCCCTCCAAAAACTTCCTTAGCCTGAACCCGATACCAATCGATTAATATTTCTTTAATCGTCTCCTCTCGACTTTTCTGATCTAGGCCCTGAGATAACTGTAACTGCCAACCGCTTTGAGAAAAAATGATCTCTGCTTTGTGACCATTTTCAGTGATCGTGAGGGGATATTTATCTCCTAAAAATAAGAAATTCGCTCCGTGATCAAATGCCCTCTTTTTTAAAAAATCATTCTTTTGCGAAAATTCCGCCTGTTTTCTTAGAATCCAGGAAGATTTCTCTTTTAAAAATTGTTTAACGCGGGAAACTTCGACCCACAAAGGCGCCCCCACTACGATTTCTGCATCGTCTTTAATGGCCACAGAGATCGTTTTACGCCTTGAACGTCTAAGGACATACTCAATCTCACCCTTTGGGGTTTTAAGAATAGATTTTTCAGGTTTCATAACCAATAAATAATTCACGAATAATTTTGATAGCTTCTTCCTGGTTCATAAAATACGGACTGGTGGCTATCGTAACAAAAGAGGTGCCTTTAAGGAGCTGTCGAATCTTATCCAATTTAATTTCATACGGAATATAATCCATATCCGGCGCAAAAATATCCATATCCAAATCTAAAATATAATCTAAAGGATAGTCTTTTAAAAAAGATTCTTTTTTATCTAAAAATTCTATTTTGTTAAAGAATTTAAGGTGTTTAGCGGCCGGGATAAAGTTCCCCACGTTAAGGACATTATTAGTGTAGTTAAAGACTTGATCTAAATCGATACCATTCATCTTGAGGTTTAAGAATTCAGCGGGGATTCGCGTATCTTTATGCTGATCAACGTGAAGCAAGGTTAAGCCTTTATCAAAGAAACCTTCTTTAAGGCCATACATCCAAAAGAAAAAGGCGTGATTATGGTTATCAAAGATAAAAATATGTTTGTCACGACTCTGAAAATATATGAAATTCTTCAACCCCTTCTTATTGATCTCGTGGCCTTCAAAGAACTCACCAAAGGCAATTTCCTCTCCTACCGCCAAAGCATTCAAATCGCCTTGAATAAATGGAGCCACAAAAATCTTTTTATTCTGCCTTTGATCAAAGGAAAAGGCATTGTTACCTTTGGGTTCCGTAAGCCAAAATCCTTGATAAAAATCCACGTTGCTTATTATCCTTTCACAACCCCGATCGCCATAATCTAATCTTCAGTGGCCTCAATATCCGCTGTATGCTCTAGCAAAGAATGACTTTTCATGAATTAAGATTAAAAGTTTTTTAATAAATCTTCTAACGTCCCGAGAATTTCCTTAACCGGAGCCTGTAACTCCTCCGGAACGTTCTGCTCAATTTGTTCCTCGATGACCGATTTGACCGCGTGTTCACCTATATACGCCATATCGGGGCGCATCTTAAACCCAGACACGGGCCCCTGGTAAGGAGTAAAAGGAATATAAATCTGCTTCTCTTCATCAAGCATATACGAAAGCTCGGGGACAGCTTGAACCATCGCCTGCGATAAATCTTCAGCCATAACCAGCGCGGCCTGCGCGGAGATATTTTGCTCAAAATTAACTTCCGCGCTTCCCTGCATTAAAAATCCCTGAGCCTCCACTTCTACAGGCTTCACAACCACGGTATCTCCTTGAAGCGTCATATCGGCGGTTACCTTATTAAGAATAGTATTGGGAGATTCTAGAATATCTTTATACTGCTGCGGAAGATTTTGATCTATTTTTTCTTTCGCATTCGGAATTATTGACAAAGCTTCCACGATCAGATTAAGGACATTCAAATTAATCAGTTTCCCATCGGCCATTTCCACATGCCCTGTTCCTTTTAACGATTGTTTAAACGCATCCAGCGTAAATCCCGTTCCCTCGACATTAAAATTGCCTTTAAGCTTGCCCTTGGCCTGGGCTGGCAAAGTCCTTTGGTCAATCAGACGCTCTACTAAAACCCCATCCATTTGCGCATCAAAGGTAAACTGCTGCGCTTTAAGATAATCTTTTAATTCTCCTCGAGCCGTCAGTGTCCCCGCGGCTAAACTCGCATTCACATTCTCAATGTTAACATCTGATTCGGAAACCGTAATAAGCGCGCTGATCCCTTCTAAAGCTGAGGCTAATTGTTTAATTTTTAATTGGCCTCCCTTAAAATTAATTTCTGAAGCAAGTTTAAGCAACCCTTGGGAACCAGCCGTAAGTTCACTGACCTTCGCTGTTATTTGCCCTTCCATAGGACCCTCAATCCCAGCCGCGGCGAGCTGAGGGAAAATTTTAAGAACCTCTTCTAAAAAAATTGTCGAAAGATTGATTTTTGCTTCACAATTTTTTAGAAAAATCTCTCCAGTCTCTTTCGCTATCCTCAAAAATCCTTTGGCCTTAACATTATCCTTTGAACTTAAGAAGGATAAATCAAGCTCGACAGGCAGATCCTTATTAAAAGAAAAATCCGTCATTTTTAAATCAATATCATTTAAGGCGATCTGCATTGGCGGTTCCATCATTTGATCGGACCACAAGACCGTCCCCTTTTCAATCACAATAGAATGGATAAAAATATCTGGCACAGGCAGTGGTTTCAGCGCGGCGGCTGAGGATTTCTCTTCTGTTCTCGGAGCAGGCGCTGCTGATTGAGTATCGGCAGGAGGATCCGTCTCCTCAGGAGGAATCAGAGCGTGCGAGAGCGCGGGCGAAGGCTTAGGCTCTTCTTTGACGATCAGTTTTTGGGCGTTAATTTCTCCATTCTTGTTTCTGACGAGATTAATTTGGGGAGAGGTTAAGACAATATGAGTAATGACAATTTGACGGTTTAGGATAAGCGCTCTTACATCAAGCTGCAAATTAACCTCTTTAAGTTTTAAAAATTTTTCCTGGCTGAAATCAGGATGGCCGTCTACGGAAATATTCTCCCCCTTTAGGGTAAACCCATTTTCCCAGGAAAGCTGAAAGGATAAATCCTCCATCGCTACATTCGTTCCCAGAGCACTGCTGGCTTGGGTAAGAATCTGCGCCTTAAATTTATTAAGATCAACCGTCTTAAAAAAAATAAAAATGCCTATCGCAGCGATAATGATGAGGATGAAAATAAAAATAAACTTTAAAAGTTTAAGCATAATAAACTCCTATTTTAAATGATTCAACGCTTCTTCTAATTGGTTGAGCTCCTCGATAGGCAGCTGACAAACGTGATTTTCACAAATATAGACCGTCGGCTTATCTGTGCCGCGCGCCTGCTCTTTAATAAAAGGTGCCAAAGAAAAAAGCTTCTTGGTTTCCGGACTTTTGGCTGAATAAACCATCAATGTCCGCCGGGGTAAAAAACGCTTGAAAATCTCTTCCACCATCTTCTGCATCTTTGAATCATTCTCATCCCCAGCGATGATAATCTCTTGCGACGGCCCTAAAGCAAAATCAAGAGCGATTAAAAACTGGCCGTAAACCATCGGGCGCTCAGCAACATCGGCGGAAAATGAGTCCAATAAATCTTTATAGGCGATCTCCCACTTAGAATCCAAGGTCAAATGCCATAATCGTATCAAATCTAAAGCGGCCATAGAATTTCCCGAAGGAATGGCTCCATCATAAAGCTCTTTGGGGCGGAATAAGATTTTCTCTCCATCTTCGGCGGTCATAAAAAATCCACCTTTCTCTGCATCCCAGAAAAATTCTAACATTTGCGCCGCTAGATCGACAGCCCTTTCTAAATATTTTACTTCAAAACTTGTTTCGTAAAGATCCAGCAGGGCATGGATAAAAAAGGCGTAGTCTTCTAAGGTTCCCACGATGGCCGCGTCCTTGTCACGGTAACGGTGCAGCAACCGTCTCTGTGGGGTTAACAGTCTCTCTAAAATAAAATCGGCCGCTTGTTGCGCTGCCTCTCTATATTTAGGCTCTTTAAGAATACGTGAACCCACGGCCAAGCCGGAAATCATTAAACCATTCCAATCCACTAATATTTTATCGTCTAAATGCGGCCGAGGACGCTTTGTTCTTACCTCTATTAATTTTTGCCGTGACTTTTTAAGGCTGTCCTTAATTTCGGCCATTGATTTCTTGAAATGATCTTTGACTTCCTCTAAGGTATGCGCCTGGTAAAGAATATTTTTTTCTATAAATTCGCCGTGCGGGTCCGAGGCAACATTGCCCTTATCCGAAACCCCAAAATAGTAGATAAAAATCTCGGTATCTTTTTGATCTAAAACATTCTCAATCTCTTTATGGTCCCAGACATAAAAGGCCCCTTCTTTTTTCTGATCACCTTCTTGCGCCGGATCAAGACTGTCCGCATCTTCGGCCGAATAAAAGCCTCCTACTTTGTCACGCATATCTCTTAAAACATAATCAAAAATTTCACGTGCGGTCCGCGCGTAAAATTCGTTGCGGGTAATTTGGTAAGCCTCTAAATACGTGCGAACCAGGATAGCCTGATCATAAAGCATTTTCTCAAAATGAGGCACGTGCCATTTTTCATCGGTCGAATAGCGGTGAAATCCTCCACCTAACTGATCATACATTCCACCCTTGGCCATTTCCTGTAAGGTATGTTCCACCATCTTAAGGGCTTGGGGATCACCGCTGCGTTTCCAATAACGCAGTAAAAACGATAAATTGTGACTTGAGGGAAATTTAGGGGCGTGACCGAAACCGCCAAAATGCTGGTCGTAATTTTGAAAAAAATAATTAAATGCTCTTTTAAATGTATTCTCCGTTAACGGAACTTTTTCTCCTTGAGAAGATTTCTCTTTAAGGACATCGGTTAACGAAGTGCTCGACTCAATAAGCTCCTGGCGATTATTCTGCCAGGCCTTGTGAATAAATTCCATAATTTCCATCAAGCCCGGTGATCCCCATTTTGGGTAGGGCGGATAATATGTCCCGCCGAAAAATGGTTTTTTATCCGGGGTTAGAATGACGGTCATAGGCCAACCGCCATGACCGGTCAAGGCCATCACCGCGCTCATATAAATACTGTCAATATCGGGACGCTCTTCGCGATCCACCTTAATAGGGACAAAATATTCGTTAATCTTTTCAGCGACTTTGACATCTTCGAAAGATTCATGCTCCATCACATGACACCAATGGCAGGTGGAATAGCCAATCGAGAGAAAAATGGGTTTATCTTCTTTTTTGGCTTTGGCAAAGGCCTCTTCTCCCCACGGATACCAATCAACGGGATTATCGGCATGCTGAAGAAGATACGGACTCTTCTCATGAATTAAACGATTAGACGTATTTTCTTTGTTTTTCATTATTCACGGGACAATGAATGTCTTTTCTTCCGGGCCGGATTCGTTACAAATGGCCTTGACCCGAATAACATCTCCGGGGACGGCCTCAACGGCGAGATCTTGAGTAAGGGCTGTAGCCGAGGTCTGCTTGGCGTAAGTAAATTTGCTTACTTCTATGTCATTTTTGTAGACAATCAGCCGGCGGATATAATGATCCCGTATATTCGTGGAGATATGTTTGACCTCCATATGAAGAATTTTTGTGTCGGCATCATATTCGATAAGAATATCCGATGGAGGGATAGCCAATGCCGAGACACTTAACGCCAATAAAAAAAAGAGAATAAA